>Ga0265797_10005967_pt1 | contig 17537 bp, 14 predicted proteins | sample P2T30metagenome_FD_192433 | JGI IMG/M metagenome (GOLD analysis project Ga0265797, IMG submission 192433) | Plant litter microbial communities from East Loma Ridge, Irvine, California - P2 T30 | ecosystem: Environmental > Terrestrial > Plant litter > Unclassified | place: USA: California...
GACGCAGGTCGTCGGTGCTGCCGAGGACGCGCACGAGCCGCCGCTCGACGGCGAGGACGTTGCGGTGCACCGTCTCGACGGCCTGGTCGTCGTCCACCGACAGCGAGTGCAGGTAGAGGATGGACCGTTCGCGGTCCGCCTCGACGATGAGCGACCCGGGCACGAGCGACACGGCCAGGCCCACGAGCGTCATGATGAAGTCGGAGCGCGTGTGCAGCTGCACCGCGACGATGGCGTTGTGCCGCACCCCGCGCGGGCGCACGGCCTGCCAGCTGACCTGGACCGAGGCGACCACGAGGTCGCGGAGGAACACGACGAGGAACACCACGGCGTGCCACAGGTTGAAGCGCCCGCTGAGCTCGACGGGCGGCAGCGGGAAGACCCGCGTGACGAGCAGCGCGACGACGACGCCGGTGACGACGGCGAGCACGGTGACCTGGTTCCAGAGGAACATCCAGAGCACGACGAGCCCCACGAGCAACGGCAGTTGCCGGGCGAGGCTGCGGCCGATCTCGCGGCCCGAGGGACGCTCGGTCATCACTGCACCTCCCCGTCGGGGAAGACCAGCTGGACGTACGCGTCGGCACCGTACACGTTGCCCGCGGCTCGCTCGGCGACGCCGTAGAGCGGCCCGGCGAACACGGTCAGGGACAGCGACACGAGCACCATGCCGGTGGTGGCCCCGACCATGGTGCGGGGGTTGGCCCGGCGCTGCACGACGTCGGTGCGGCCGGGGGCCTCTTCGAGGCGGGAGGTGAGCGGCGACGAGTGGTCGGCGACCTCCTCCTTCTTCCGCCAGAACGCCAGGCTCCAGGCGCGCATGAGCGCGTAGAGGGTCAGGAGGCTCGTGAGGGCCCCGGCACCGATGAGCACGTAGACGAGGGGGGTCCCCACGCGGGCGCCGGCGTCGAAGAGCGCCACCTTGCCGATGAACCCCGAGAAGGGCGGGATGCCCCCGAGGTTGAGCGCCGGGATGAAGAAGAGCACGGCGATGACGGGCGAGGCCTTGAGCAGCCCGCCGAGGCGGAGGACGCTGGCCGTGCCGCCCCGGCGCTCGATGAGCCCCGCGGCGAGGAACAGCGTCGTCTGCACGGTGATGTGGTGCACGACGTAGTAGATGGTCGCCGCGAGCCCCGCGACGGTGCCGAGGGCGATGCCGAAGATCATGTAGCCGATGTGGCTGACCAGGGTGAACGACAGCAACCGCTTGATGTCGGCCTGTGCCACGGCGCCCAGGATGCCGACGATCATCGTGCAGAGCGCGATCACCAGCAGGTAGACGTTGACGTTGCTCTCGACGAACAGCACCGTCTCGGTCCGGATGATGGCGTAGACGCCGACCTTGGTCAGCAGGCCCGCGAAGACCGCGGTGACCGGCGCGGGCGCGGTCGGGTAGCTGTCCGGCAGCCAGAACGACAGCGGGAAGACCGCGGCCTTGATGCCGAAGGCGGTGATGAGCATGACGTGGATCACGGCCTGCACGTCGGACGGGATCGAGTCCATCTTCTGCGCGATGTCGGCGATGTTGACGGTGCCGAGGGCGCCGTAGATCATGGCGATCGCGGCGAGGAACAGCACGCTCGAGACGAGGCTGACGATGATGTACGTCACGCCGGCCCGGATGCGCTGCTCGGTGCCGCCGAGCGTGATGAGCACGTAGCTGGCCACGAGCAGGATCTCGAAGCCCACGTAGAGGTTGAAGAGGTCCCCTGCGATGAAGGCGTTGAACACGCCCGTCGCCAGGATCAGGTAGGTCGGGTTGTAGATGGAGACCGGGGTGTCGCCGTCGTCGCCGTCGGCCGCCCCCTGCCCCACCGAGAACACGAACACGGCGAGCAGCACGATCGACGAGATCGTCAGCATGAGCGCGGCGAGCCGGTCGACGACGAGCACGATGCCGAAGGGGGCGGCCCAGCCGCCCACCTGCACGGCGAGGGAGCCGTCACGGTCGACGACCACGAGCAGGACGGCGCTGATCACCACGACGACCGCGAGGGAGCCGATGGTCAACCAGCCCTGCAGGCGCGGACGGCGACCGGCGACGAGGGTCGACGCGGCGCCGAACAGCGGCACCAGGACGACGAGGGGCACGAGCACGCTCATGAGACGCTCCCTCCGTCGTGTCGTTCAGAGGCCGAGGTGGCCGGTTCGTCGGGGTCGGGCTCGGGTTCGTGGCTGCCGGGCACGGCGGCCTCGGCGTACTCGCCGAACTCGGTGTCGCCCGCGTCGTCGTCCTGGTCGCCCGAGCGGGACTCCGTGGGGATGGGCCGGCGGCCCACCTCGCGGTCCTCGACGTCGTCCGCCAGGGTGTCCTCGCGCGCCAGCCGCCAGGAGCGGTAGATGAGCGCGAGCAGGAACGCGGAGACCCCGAAGGTGATGACGATCGCCGTCAGGGTGAGGGCCTGCGGCAGCGGGTCGGTGAAGGTCGAGGGGTCGTCCTGGCCGTCGGCCACGGGGGCCGTCCCGGCCCGCCCCGTCATGATCAGGATCAGGATGTTCGTCGCGTTGCCGACCAGGAGGAACCCCAGCAGGACGCGGGTCATGCTCCGCTCGAGGAGCAGGTACACCCCGCACGAGTAGAGCGCCGCCATGACGACGAGCAGCACCAGCGAGACGCTCACGAGGCGTCACCTCCTCGGGCGTCGGCCGACTCGAGCTCTCTCTGGTCGGCCTCCTCTTGACGGTCGACCTCGGCCCCGAGGCTGCGCAGGACGTCGAGGACGAGCCCGATGACGACCAGGTAGACGCCGACGTCGAAGAAGGTCGAGGTCACGAACTCGAGGTGGCCCAGCACGGGCACCTCGGCCTCGAACCAGGTGGAGGTCAGGGCGTCGGCGCCGAGCGCGAGCGGCACCACGGCCGTGAGCACGATCGCCGCCAGGCCGGTGCCCAGCACCTTGCCCGCGTCGAGCGGTGCGGCCGCCCCCAGCTCGTAGCGCCCTCCGGCGAGGTAGCGGGCGACGAACGCCATGCCCGCCACGAGACCGCCGGCGAAGCCGCCGCCGGGCAGGTTGTGGCCGACGAAGAGCAGCCAGATCGACACGACCATGATCGCGTGGAAGAGCAGCCGGACGACGACCTCCAGGAGGATCGAGCGGTTCTGCGGGGCGAGCTTGCGCCCGGCGAGCAGCCACGCCCGACGGTCGACGCCGTCGTCGGCGACGTCGTCGCTGTCGCCGGCCGTGGGGGTCGGCGCGGTCGCGGGCTGCCCGTCGCCGTCGAGCACGACGGGGGCGGGCTCGCGCACCGGCCGGACGCGGGCCAGGAACCGCTGGGCCCGGTTCGTCCGGGCCGGCCGCGGCAGGACGTCGGTGCGGGAGGTGAGGAACACCAGGCTCGCGACGCCGGTCGCGGCGACGATGAGCACGGCGATCTCGCCCATGGTGTCCCAGCCGCGGATGTCGACGAGCGTGACGTTGACCACGTTCTTGCCGTGACCGCCCGTGACGGCGAGCTCGGGGAACGCGTCGGAGATGAGCGGGACGTCGCGCGCCCCCAGGGCGACGACCGCGATGGTCGCCATGGCGGCGCCCACGCCGATGCCGAGGAGCGCCCGGATGCGCTTGTGACTGCTCCCGTTGCGATCGCCGAGGCGGGCCGGCAGGCGTCGGAGGACCAGCACGAAGGCGATGAGCGTGATCGTCTCGATGAGCACCTGGGTGAGGGCGAGGTCGGGCGCGCCGTGCAGGGCGAAGAGGCCGGCCATGCCGTACCCCGTCACTCCGACCAGCACGACCGCCTGGAACCGCTTGTTCGAGCGGGTCGCGCCGATGGCGCCGATGATCATGAGCGCGCCGATCGCGAGCTGGCCGGGGTGGTCGGCGAGCACGGCCTCGGTGGGCCAGGTGCGGTTGAGCGTCAGCGTCACGGCCGACGAGACGACGAAGACGAGGAGGATCGTCGCGAGGTAGAACGGCAGCGAGCCGCGCTGCGTCGCCGCGGTCGTCCGCGACGCCGTCCAGTCGACGCCCGCCATGATGCGCAGGTAGGCGTCCGAGGCGCGGGGCGTCCCGGAGAGGGCGCGCTGGAGGTCGGCCACGGGCTCGCGCAGCCGGAACAGCACGGCACCGAGGACGAGCGTGCCCAGGGTGATGAAGAGCGCCGGCTCGAACCCGTGCCAGAGCGCCAGGTAGTAGGGCTCGGCCTCGCTCGCCCCGGCGGGCACCGTGTCGGCGTACCCGGCGAGGGCGTCGCCCACGGGGTGCGCCAGGAAGCCCAGCACGACCCCGAGCACCGCGAGGACGGCGGGCGAGGCGAGGAAGTCGACGTGCTCGTGCACGAAGGTCGCGGGCTCCACCCCGGGCTTGCGCCCGAAGGCCCCCCAGAGGAACCGCAGGCTGTAGGCCATCGTGAGCACGCTGCCGAGGGCCACGCCCACCAGGGCCACCCAGCCCAGGACCGACCCGGTCTCGGCGTCGTGCAGGAGCGCCGTGAGGACGGCCTCCTTGGCGACGAAGCCGAGGGTCGGGGGCACGCCGGCCATCGACGCGAGCGCCAGCACGGTGATGCCGACGAGCAGGGGCGCCTGCCGGCCCAGGCCGCACAGCTTGCGCAGGTCGCGCGTGCCCGTGCGGTGGTCGATGATGCCGACCACGAGGAAGAGCGTCGACTTGAACAGGGCGTGCGCGACGAGGAGGGTCAGCCCGGCGAGGGCCGCGTCGCGCGTGCCGTAGCCGACGACGACGGTGAGGAAGCCCAGCTGGCTGACGGTGCCGTAGGCGAGGACGAGCTTGAGGTCGTGCTGGCGCAGGGCGCGGTAGCCGCCGAGCAGCATCGTCGCGACGCCGACGACGACGACGATCTCGCGCCAGCCCGGGCTCTCGGCGTAGCCCGGGGCCAAGCGGGCCACGAGGTAGATGCCGGCCTTCACCATCGCGGCCGCGTGCAGGTAGGCGCTCACCGGCGTCGGCGCCGCCATGGCCGCGGGCAGCCAGAAGTGGAACGGCACGAGCGCCGACTTCGAGAGGGCCCCCACGAGGACGAGCACGACGGCGACCGTGACGACGGGGCCCGCAGGGGGCTCGGCGACGAGGGCGCTGAGCGACGTCGTGCCCCCGGCCACGGCGAGCAGCACGAGGCCCACGAGCATCGCGAGCCCACCGGCGGTGGTGACGATGAGGGCCTGGAGGGCGGCCGCTCGGCTCGCCTGCTTCGTCGTGTAGTGGCCGATGAGCAGGTACGAGAAGACGCTCGTCGCCTCCCAGAAGACGAACAGGAGGAACACGTCGTCGCTCGTGACGAGCCCGTACATGGCCCCGGCGAAGGCCACCAGCACGGCGGCGAAGCGCGCGAGGCCGGCCTCGTCGCGCCGGAAGTAGCGCGCGCAGTAGACGAGCACGAGCGCGCCGACGCCCGTGACGACGAGCGCGAGCACCCAGGACAGCACGTCGAGGCGGAAGCTCAGCGCGATGTCGAGCTGCGGCACCCACGGCACGCTCTCGACGAGGACCTCGCCGCGCAGGACCGCGGGCCCCTGCAGGGCCGTCGCCACGAAGACCCCGGCGGGCACGAGCGCCGCGACGGGGAACAGCCGGGTGGTGGCCCTGCGGCCGACGAGGGCGACGAGCACGCTGGCGACGGCGAGGACCGAGAGTGCGATGAGCATGGCACCTCCGTCGTCAGGTGACTCGCGACGGAGCCTCGGGCTCGAGGTCGTCGGGTCAGGGGCGGGGAATCCAGAATACCTGGGGGTACCTGGGAATCGCTACGCGCACCGCGGGGTGGGGTCGCCCGCCGCCCTGGGCGTCAGGCGTGGCCGAGGTGCGAGCGGAGGTCGGCCAGGTCGTGCAGGAGGCGCGCGACGGCGGCCGCGTCCGGCACCCGGTGCGCGGCGAGGGTGGCCCCCTCCCCCACCTTGATGCCGACGTCGCCGTCGACGAGGGCCCGGAAGGCGTCCTCGTCGGTCACGTCGTCGCCGGCGTAGAGCACGGCGGTGGCCGAGGTGGCGTCCCGGAGGCGACGGACGCCGTCGTCCTTGCCGGTGGGCCGGACGGCGAACTCGAGCACGTTCTTGCCCCGGCGCTCGGTGACGCCGTCGAGCTCGGCCACGCCGGCGCGGGCCGCCGCCTCGGCGGCCGCGGTCGCCTCGGCGTCGGCCGTGCGCGTGTGCAGCGACAGCCCCGCGGGCTTCTCCTCGACGAGGACGCCCTCGACGCCCGCGGCGGCCGCGTGCACGACGTCGCTGACGGCGGCACGGAGCTCGAGCTCGGCGTCGGTGAGCGCGGTCTCGTGCCCGTCGATGCGGACCTCGACCCCGTGCGAGCCGACGAGGAGCACCGACTCGGGCACCTCGGCGACCGCGGTGAGGCTGGCGAGGTCGCGGCCGGAGACCAGGGCGACGTGCGTGTCGGCCAGGGCCTCGAGCCTCCTGATCGCCTCGGTCGCCTCGGGCAGGGCCCTGGCGGCCTGCGGTGCGTCGACCTCGGGCGCCAGGGTGCCGTCGAAGTCGAGCGCGACCAGCAGGCGCGGGGTGGTGGCGAGCCGCCCGAGGGCGTCGCTCAGGGTACGGGCGTCGGCGTCGGTCACGCGGTGCCCCTCTCGTCGTCGGGGGCCGCGATCTGCTGACCCGGGCGGGCGTCCTCGAGGGCGGCGAGGAACGAGGCCGACCAGGCGGCGACGTCGTGCTCGAGCACCCGGCGGCGCAGCGAGCGCATGCGCGAACGGCGGTCGCGCTCGGGCATCTCGATGGCCCGCATGATCGTGTTCTTCAGCCCGCCGATGTCGTGCGGGTTGATGAGCAGGGCCGTGCGCAGCTCGTCGGCGGCCCCGGCGAACTCGCTCAGCACGAGCACGCCGTCGCCGTCGCGGCGGACCGCGACGTACTCCTTCGCGACGAGGTTCATGCCGTCGCGGAGGGCCGTGACGAGCATGACGTCGGCAGCGAGGTAGAGGGCGACCATCTCTTCGCGGGGGTAGCCGTGGTGGTGGTAGCTGATGGCCGTGTGGCTCATCGTGCCGTGGTCGCCGTTGATGCGACCGACCGTGAGCTCGATCTCGTCGCGCAGCTGCTTGTAGGTCTCGACCCGCTCGCGGCTCGGGCTCGCGACCTGCACGAGCGTGGCGTCCTCGACGCTCAGGCGACCGTCGGCGAGGAGCTCGCCGAAGGCCTTCATGCGGTGCCGGATGCCCTTGGTGTAGTCGAGCCGGTCGACGCCCAGCATGATCGTCTTCGGGTTGCCGAGGCCCTCGCGGATCTCGCGCGCCCTGGCCTGGATCTCGGGCCGCGCGGCCAGCTCTTCGTAGCTGGCGGCGTCGATCGAGATCGGGAAGTGCTTGGCGAGGACGCGGCGGACCTTCTTGCCGCGCTTGGACACGACGGCGCCCTCGTCGTCGACGGGCACCTCGATGTAGGGCCGCGTCGTCGACCAGCCCAGGAGGTGCCGCACCGCCCGCGAGAAGTTCGACGCGTCGTCGGCGCGCTGGAACCCGATCACGTCGGCCCCGAGCAGGCCCTCGAGGATCTGCGAGCGCCAGGGCAGCTGCGAGAAGATGCCGAGCGGCGGGAACGGGATGTGGTTGAAGAAGCCGATCGTGAGGTCGGGCCGGGCCTCGCGCAGCATCTTGGGGACGAGCTGCAGCTGGTAGTCCTGCACCCAGACGGTGCCGCCCTCGGCCGTGATCTCGGCCGCCCGGTCGGCGAAGCGCTGGTTGACGGTGACGTAGGTCTCCCACCAGACGCGGTGGTACGTGGGTGCCGCGATCACGTCGTGGTACAGCGGCCAGAGCGTGTCGTTGCTGAAGCCCTCGTAGTACTTCTGCACCTCGTCGGCGCTCAGCGGCACCGGCACGATCTCGATGCCGTCGTCCTCGAAGGGCTCGAACTCGAGGTCGGGCTGCCCCGCCCAACCGACCCAGGCGCCGTCGTTGGCCTTCATGACGGGCTCGAGCGCGGTGACGAGGCCACCGGGCGAGTGCCGCCAGCTGCCGCCGCCGTCCTCGTCGACGACCCTGTCGACGGGGAGGCGGTTCGAGACGACGACGAAGGCGTACTGGTCGGGGGCGTCAGGCATGCAGCAGATCAACTCCGGAGGTCCTCCCCGCCGCGACGACGGGGACCCCAGGCTAGCAGCGGGCCCGCGAGCGCGATCGGGGCTCGGAGCCGTCCGTCAGGCGAGCCGCAGGACGGCCTCGGCCGCACGGACGAGGGCCGTGCCGTAGGCCGGCCCGTGCCCGGCGGCGTGCACCGCCAGCGGGTGCAGCTGGTGCAGCGGCACCCGCTCGGCGCGACCGGCCGCGAGGGGCACCTCGGCGTCGTAGCCCGCCAGCACCTCGTCGAGGTGCGGGCAGCCGAAGAGCTCGAGCATGGCCAGGTCGGACTCGCGGTGGCCGCCGTGGGCGGCGGGGTCGATGAGGGTCGCGCCGCTCGGCGACCAGAGCACGTTGCCCGTCCAGAGGTCGCCGTGCAGGCGCGCCGGCGGCTCGTCGTCGTCGAAGGCCCCACCGGCCACGTGCGCGCAGGCGCGCTCCACGACGGCGAGGCCCCTCCGGTCGAGGTTGCCCGCGTCGACGGCCGTCCGCGCGTAGGGCAGCACGCGCTGCTCGGCCCAGAACCGGCCCCAGGAGTCGTCGGGCCGCGTCGTCATCCGGCGGCTGCCGATGAAGCAGGGCCCGGTCCACCCCTCAGGAGGCGCACCGAACGCGGCCGCGCCGGTCCCGTGGGTCACGGCGAGCGCCCGCCCGAACGCGCGCGCGGCCTCCCGGGTGGGGCGCGCCTCCTGCACCCGCTCCAGCTCGATGCGCCCCGGGCCGACGGAGAGCACGTCGACGACGGCCGCGCCGCCCCGCGGCACGGCCTCGGCGAGCCAGGCCAGGCCCGCCGCCTCGGCCTCGAAGAAGCCCTCGGGGGCTGCGGTCCGGTCCTTGCGCCAGCTGTTCACGGGACCAGCATGCCCCCGCCCCCGAGGAGCGCGACCGCGACGACCGCGAGCGGGACCGCGACGGCGGCGACCCCGAGCCCGGCCAGCGCGAACCGCCGCCACGAGACGTGGACGCCGAGGTCGACCAGCTGGGCGTGCCAGAGCAGGGTGGCGAGCGAGGCCCAGGGGGTCACGAGGCAGCCGACGTTCACCCCGACGAGCACGGCGACGAGGCGCAGGGGCGACCCGGCGACCGGCTCGAGGGCGAGGTAGGCGGGCAGGTTGTTCACGAGGTTCGCGGCCAGGGCGCTGCCGCCCGCCAGGCGCAGCAGCTCCGGGAGCCCCTCCCCCGTGCCGCCGACGACGACGGCCAGGAGCCTCGAGAGCCCCAGCGCGTGCCCGGCCTCGACGACGAGGAAGAGCCCGCCCGCCAGCAGCACCGTGCCCCACGGCACGACGCCGAGCCGGAGCGCCCGCGGTCGCCGCCAGGCCGTCACGGCGACGAGCAGCACGGCCGCGACCGACGCGGGCAGCCACGCCTCGAGCCCGACCACGAGCGCCGGCACGAGCAGGCCGACGACCACGGCGGCGACGGCGAACAGCACGCGGTCGGCCGGGGGCTCGACCGGCCCGGCGGCGAACCGCCCGGTGAGCGCGCGCCGGTGCCGGAGGCCCACCGCGACGACGGGCACGACCGCGGCGACCACGGCGGCCGGCAGCAGGAGGCCCGCGAAGGCCAGCGGCGCCGGGTCGCCGAGCTCGTGCAGGGCCAGCAGGTTCGTGAGGTTCGACACGGGCAGCAGGAGCGAGCCGCAGTTGGCCAGCCAGACCGTCGTCAGCGCGAACGGCAGCGGAGGCACCCCCGCCCGCCGCGCCACGAGCACGACCACGGGCGTCAGCAGCACGGCCGTCGTGTCGAGCGAGAGCGTGACCGTGCAGGCCAGCGCCAGCACGACGACCAGCAGCCAGAGCACGACCGTCCGCCCCCGGGCGAGCCGGGCCGCCAGACCGGCGAGCGCGGCGAAGAGCCCCGCCTCGGCCGAGAGCCCGGCGACGACGGTGAGGGCGACGACGAAGCCCAGCACGGGGGCGACCCGCTCGACGAGGGCGCCGACCTCGGTCCACGGCAGCACGCCGAGCAGCGCGGCGGCCAGGCCGAGCACGAGCAGCACGGCCCCCAGGACGGCAGTGCGCACGGGGCCTCCTCGGGCCCGGTCGGGCGACCGGGGCAGCTCACCCTACGACCGTGCGGACCCGCGCGCCCTCGACGGGTAGCGTGGCAGGACCGAGACCCCAGGAGCAGAACAGTGCGCAAATTCCTCTTCAACGGCGCGATCCTCAGCAGCGCCTTCTCCGGCTTCAGCCTGCTCAAGCACATGGCCGCCGGCCCCCGTGACTGGCGACTGCTGCTGAACGTCGTCGCGTGGGCGGCCACGACGGCCATCGCGATCGGCAACGTCGTCGACGCCGCGAACGACGACTAGGCCCCACCGCTCCACGACAGGAGGCGCGCACCCGGCCGGGTGCGCGCCTCCTGGCGTCCGTGGGGTCGTCAGTCGCCGAGGGGGCGGGGCGGTGCCGGGTGCGACCCGCGCGTGCCGTCGGCGTCGGCCTCGTCGTCCGCGTCGACGGGGCGCTGGATCGGCAGGGCCTGCGTGAACGCCTGCGTGCGCTCGGAGTCGGCGTAGTCGCCCGAGAACAGGCCCGACTGTCCCGAGGTCGACGCCGCCGGGCGACGACGCCGGGGCGCGGGGGCCTCCGGCGAGACCATGTCGACGCGGGTGCGCGGGATGCCCGCCTGGCCCTGCTCGTGCAGCCAGCTGACGAGGTCCTCGCGCACGAGGCAGCGCAGGTCGAACAGCGCCGCGGAGTCCTTCGCGGTGACGAGCGCCCGCACGCGCACGAACCCGTTCGTGGCGTCGGTGACCTGGAGCACCTTCGTGCGGCCGTCCCAGAGGTCGGTCGTGGCGAGGATCCGGTCGAGCTCGCCGCGCATCTCGCTCGGCGAGACCTGCCAGTCCACGTCGAGCTCGACGGCACCGAGCAGCTCGCTGGAGCGTCGCGTCCAGTTCTCGAACGGCGTCGTCGTGAAGTACGTCGACGGCAGCAGCAGGCGCCGGTCGTCCCAGATGTGGACGACGATGTAGGTGAGCGTGATCTCCTCGATGAGCCCCCACTGCCCCTCGACCACGACCACGTCGTCGACGCGGATCGCGTCGCTGAAGGCGAGCTGGATCCCCGCGAACACGTTGGCGAGGGTGGACTGGGCCGCGAGGCCGGCGACGACCGACACGAGGCCGGCGCTGGCGAGCACGCTCGCCCCGAGGGCCTCGACGCCGGGGAAGCCCAGCAGGATCGCCCCGGCACCGATGATGACGACCACGGCGACCGTCAGCCGACGCAGGATCAGCACCTGGGTGCGGACCCGGCGCGCCACCCGGTTGTCGGCGACGTCGGTCCGCCAGCGCGAGAGGCCGAGGTCCTCGAAGAAGAGCAGCAGGGCCCCGACGAGCCACGCGACGACGGCGATGCCGACGCAGCGGAAGATCTGCTGCAGGAGTCCCTGGGCGGGCCAGCCGTCGGGCCAGAGCGCGTCGAAGCTGGTGGTCAGCGCGATGACGAGGAGGACGACGAGCAGGGTCGCGCGGAACGGTCGGCGCATGCGCTGCACGAGCGCCTCGGCCCACGACTTGCGCTTGGCGACGACGCCCACGGCGAAGCCGACGACGGCCGAGACGAGGAAGGTCAGCGCGACGGCCGCGACGACGGAGATGACGAGTTGGATCCAGGGCATCCCTCCAGCGTGCCCGCTCACGGGTCCGTCGCGCGCTCGTGGCCCACGACGGGGAGGGGATCCCCAGGTGCGCGACGCGGGTCGCCCCGGTGCGGCGCTGGGGTCAGAGCGACCGGCGGCGCTGCCGGAGCGCCTCGAGGGCGAGCCCCTGCGAGGGGTACCGGCCCACGACGTCGGCCGCGCGGGGGTCGCCGCCGCGCAGGGCCACGAAGCCGCCCTGCTCGCTCCGCACGTGGCCCAGGACGCGCTCGGGCGTCGAGACGCGGACGAGGTCGGCGGAGACCGTCGTCGTGATGACGCGGGCGGCGCGGCGGAGGGGTTCGAGGGCGGTGGTCACGGAGCGGGCCTTTCGTGCGCCACGACGGTCGTCGCGGGGCTGGAGCGGGTGGAGCGCGACGTCACCGGGGGCGGCGTCGTCCTCGACCGTACCCGCGACCCCGGCCCCACCACCTGGGGGTGGACTGCACGCCGGCCCCCGAGACCCTGTGGAGGAGCAGTGCACGACGACGCCCCGCCCGAGCGGCTGCTCGGGCGGGGCGTCGTCGGTGGGACCGTCGTCAGCTCGTGAGGCCGTCGACGTAGTCCTGGTTCTCGTCCATCCAGGCGCGGACGACCTCGCTGTAGTCGTCCCCGTCGACCTCGGCGTCGTTGAACATGGCGTTCTCGAGGGAGGACAGCGTCGCCGTGTCCATCGTGAAGTCCTGCAGGCGCTCGCTCAGGTCGGGGAAGTCCTCCGTGAAGGTGGCCCCGCCGAAGGAGTGGATGCCCTCGGCGTCGCCCAGGGTGCCCTCGGGGTCGGCGAGGTCCTTGATCGGGAAGGCGTCGTAGGCCCAGTGCGGGCTCCACAGCGTCACCGCGATGTCCTCGCCGGCGTCCGTGGCCGCCTTGAGCTCGGTGAGCATCGCCGCGGTCGACGACGTCTGCAGCGGCAGCGCCTCCAGGCCGTAGGTCGGGATCGTGGCGTCCTGCACGGCCGAGGTCAGGCCGGCGCCGGGCTCGATGCCGACGATGCGCTCGCCGAAGAGGTCGGCGTTGTCCGCCAGCTCCTCGAGCGAGTCGATGGGGGCGTCCTCGTTGACGGCGACCGCGAGCTTCGCGTCCTCGTTCCAGGCGCCCAGGTCGGTCAGGTCGTCGCCGTACTCGTCGATGTACTCGGCGTGCGTCGTCGGCAGCCAGGTGTCGAGCACGAGGTCGTAGTCGCCGCCGCTCAGGCCCACGTAGACGGGTGCCACGTCGGCCATCCGCATGTTCACGGTGTAGCCCTCGTCCTCGAGGATCTCCTTCCAGAGCCACGAGGCGGCGATGCCCTCGTCCCAGCCGTTGAAGACGGCCAGCTCCAGCGTGTCGCGGTCGCCGTTGTCGAGCGCGTCGCCCGAGCCGGACGAGCTGCCGGGGGGCGAGCAGGCCGCGAGGCCGAGGGCGGCGGAGGCCCCGAGGGCGAGGGAGGCGATGATGGTGCGCTTCTTCATGGTGTTCCTTCCGATCCAGCGTGTGGTGCAGGGAGGTGCGGGGCGACGACGGGCGTGCCCCACGGGTTCAGGAGGCGCGGGTCAGGCGCCGGCGCGCGCGGCGGTCCGGGCGCGCCGTCGGGCCGAGCGGTCGACGCCCAGCGAGGCGGTGAGGCGGTCCAGGACGACCGCGAGGATCACGACCGAGATCCCGGCCTCGGCGCCCAGGGCGACGTCGATGCGGTTGAGGCTCGCGATGATGTCGCCGCCGAGGCCACCGGCCCCGACGAGTCCGGCGATGACGACCATGGACAGCGACAGCATGATGACCTGGTTGATCCCGGCCATGATGCTGGCCTTCGCCAGCGGCAGCTGGATCTGTCGGAGGATCCGCCAGGGCGACGCGCCGAAGGCCTGGCCGGCCTCGACGACCTCGCTGTCGACGCCCCGGATGCCCAGCTCGGTGAGCCGGACGCCGGGGGCCATCGCGAAGACGACGGTCGCCACGATCCCGGGCACGACGCCGAGCCGGAACAGCAGCAGGGCCGGGATCAGGTAGACGAAGGCCGGGGTGGTCTGCATGAAGTCGAGGACCGGCCGGAGGATCGCGCTGGCCGTGCGCGACTTCGCGGCGAGCACGCCGAGCGGCACGCTGAGCACGATCGCCAGGGCGCTCGCGACCAGGACGAGCGCGAGCGTCGCCATGGCGTTGTCCCACTGGTTGACGCTGCCGATGAAGAGGAGCCCGAGAGCGGACCCGACGGCGAAGACCCAGCCGCGGGCGAGGAACGCCAGGACCGCGACGACGACCACGACCACCCAGAACGGCGGCGCGGAGAGCAGGAACTCGAGCCAGTCGTAGAAGAACGCCAGCACGACCTTGACCAGGTCGAAGAAGCCCCCGAGGTGCGTCGTCACCCAGTCGACGCCGTCGGACACCCAGGAGCCGAAGGGGATGCGCAGGAACTCGTTCATCGGGCGTCTCCCTCGGTCGTGGCGGTGGATCCGGCCGCGGGCACCTCGCCCGTGGCGAGCGTGGCGTCGAGCTCGACGTCGGAGATGCGCGTCGCGGGCTCGAGCACGGGGATCGGCGAGGTCGACGTGTCGACGTTGCCGAGCGCGGCCAGGAGCGTGACGCGCGGGATCACCCCGAGGAGCCGGCCCTCGTCGTCGACGACGGCGATCGGCAGGGGGCTCTCCACGGCCAGCTCGAACAGGTCCACGAGCGCGGCGTCCGGCGAGACCCGGGCGTACTCGGGGTTGACCACGGCGGCGAGGTCGGTGTCACCGGTCTTCACCTGCCGCAGGACGTGGGCGTCCCGCACCCAGCCCAGCAGCTTCCGCTCCCGGCCGAGCACGAACGCCGCCCCCGCCTGCAGGTCGCGGAGGACGCGCAGGGCGCCGCGCGGGCCGACGGTGAGCGGGACGGCCGCGCGGGCCGGCTCCATGACGCTGGCGGCCGTGAGCACGCGGGCCCGGTCGACGTCCTGGACGAACTGCGCGACGTAGTCGTTGGCCGGGTCGGTGAGGATCTCCTCCGGCGTGCCGATCTGCACGATCCGTCCGTCGCGCATGACGGCGATGCGGTCGCCGAGGAACATGGCCTCGTTGAGGTCGTGCGTGATGAAGACGATCGTCTTGCCCAGCTTCGCCTGCAGCTCGATCAGCTGCTCCTGCATCTCGCGGCGGATGAGCGGGTCGAGGGCGCTGAACGCCTCGTCCATGAGCAGGATGTCCGTCTCGGCCGCGAGCGCCCTGGCCAGCCCCACGCGCTGCTGCATGCCGCCCGACAGCTCGCTCGGCAGCTTCTCCTCCCAGCCCGCGAGCCCGACCAGTTCGGTGACCTCGCGGGCCCGGGTCAGCCGGCGCGCCTTGTCGACGCCCTGGATCTCGAGCCCGTAGGCCACGTTGTCGAGCACCGTGCGGTGCGGCAGGAGCGCGAAGTGCTGGAACACCATCGACACGCTGCGACGGCGCACGTCGCGGAGGCGGGTCGGCGACACGTCGCTGATGGCCTCCCCCGCGATCTCCACCGAGCCCGACGTCGGCTCCAGGAGGCCGTTGAGCATGCGGATCAGCGTCGACTTGCCGGAGCCCGAGAGCCCCATGACGACGAAGATCTCGCCGGGCTGCACGTCGAACGACGCGTCGATGACGGCGGCGGTGCCGGGGACCTCGGTGCGGTCGGCACCGTCGCGGAGGCGGTCGACGACCTCGCGGGGTCGACGGGCGAACACCTTGAACAGGTTCAGGGCCCTCACGGCGGGTGGGGTGGTGGTCACGGGCATCTCCTGGCGCACGGCGGCGACGGCCACGCTCGGGCCGGTCGCCGCGCACGGCGTCTGGGTCGGGCGGACGGGTCGAGGCACGTGCACGGCGGGCGGCTCGAGCCCGATCCTGGCCGGGCGGCACGCTCCCCCTGCAGGGCCACCCTCGGGGGCGGCACCAGCACCTCAGGACCGTACGGCGACGCGACCTGGTGCTGGTCCGCCGACGCGTCCTGATGTCGGGTGGCCCGGTCTCCCGGGCCTCGACGACCCTAGCGGGGACTCGTCACCGACCTCCGGCGTGAGAGTGCCGAGATCGGGCACCCGACACCGGCCGTGACGGCGTGTCGCCCATGCCTGCGGGGATCGCGATCGTGACGTCTTCGTGACCCTGGAACGCCGACGAACCCCGGGCCTTCCGTGCCAGCGACCCCTGGCGCTACTGTCGTCGACCATGTCACATACTGCGGACGGGCGCTCGGCGGCCCGCGACTTCTCGCACGAGCAGGCCGGTTTCGAGCGCGGCCTCGGGGCCCGGCAGCTGCAGATGATCGCGATCGGCGGCGCGATCGGCACCGGGCTCTTCCTCGGTGCCGGCGGTCGCCTCGCGAGCGCCGGGCCCGCCCTGGCGATCGTGTTCGCCGTCTGCGGCCTCTTCGCCTTCTTCATCCTCCGGGCCCTGGGCGAGCTCGTGCTGCACCGTCCCTCCTCGGGATCGTTCGTCTCGTACGCACGGGAGTTCTTCGGCGAGAAGGCGGCCTACGCCGCCGGCTGGATGTACTTCCTCAACTGGGCCATGACCGCCATCGTCGACGTCACGGCCGTCGCGCTCTACCTGCAGTACTGGTCGGCGTTCACCGCGGCCCCCGAGTGGCTGCTCGCGCTCGTCGCCCTCGCGGTGGTGCTGACGGTCAACCTGCTCGCCGTCAGGGTGTTCGGCGAGCTCGAGTTCTGGTTCGCCCTCGTCAAGGTCGTGGCGCTCGTGACGTTCCTCGTCGTCGGCGTCGTCTGGCTCGCCGCCGCGTTCCCCGTCGAGCACGACGGCGAGGCCGTCCGCACCGGGTGGTCGCTCGTCGCCTCCGGCGGGATCCTGCCGAACGGCCTCCTGCCCGCCGTCGTCGTGGTGCAGGGCGTCGTCTTCGCCTACGCCTCGATCGAGCTCGTGGGCACCGCCTCGGGCGAGACGCGGCACCCCGAGCAGGTCGTGCCCCGCGCGATCAACACGGTGATCGTGCGCATCGCGCTCTTCTACGTCGGGTCGCTCGTGCTGCTCTCGCTCCTGCTGCCCTCCACCGCCTACCGGGCCGGCGAGAGCCCGTTCGTCACCTTCTTCAGCAGCATCGGCGGGGCCGAGGTGGGTGAGGTCGCCGGGTCGGTCATGAACGTCGTCGTCGTCACGGCCGCCCTGTCGAGCCTCAACGCCGGCCTCTACTCGACCGGTCGCGTGCTGCACTCGATGGGCCTGGCCGGTTCCGCACCACGCTTCACGACCGTCATGTCGAAGGGCGGCGTGCCCTACGGGGGCATCCTCCTCACCGCGGCCGTCACCCTGCTCGGAGTGGGGCTCAACGCGCTCGTCGGGGCCAGCACGGCGTTCGAGATCGTGCTCAACGTCGCCTCGCTGGGGATCCTCAGCGCCTGGGGCACGATCGTCCTGTGCCAGCTGCGCCTACGGCGCTGGGTGACCGAGGGCCGGGCCGTCCCACCGACGTTCCGCCTGCCCGGTGCACCCGTCACCAGCTACCTGACCCTGGCGTTCCTCGTCGCCGTCGTGGTGCTGATGGCGATCGACTGGCCGATCGGCTCGCTCACCGTGCTGTCGCTCGCCATCATCGTGCCCCTGCTGGTGCTCGGCTGGCACCTGCAGCGCGACCGGATCCTCGCGCTGGCCCAGCTGCGCGAGGGCATCACGGGGCCGTTCCCGGTGACGGGCCGCGACCCGAGCGCCCTGCAGGAGCGCGACGACCAGGGCTGAACCCCGGCTCCCGCGCGCAGGCGTCGGGAACGACGAAGGCCCTCGTGCAGCGCACGGGGGCCTTCGCTCTGGGGTGCACCCCCTCGGACTTGAACCGAGAACCCACTGATTAAGAGTCAGTTGCTCTGCCAATTGAGCTAGAGGTGCGTGCCGCAGATCTCTCCGCAACGAGGAACGACTCTAGCATGGAATCCGTCC
>Ga0265797_10005968_pt1 | contig 17537 bp, 15 predicted proteins | sample P2T30metagenome_FD_192433 | JGI IMG/M metagenome (GOLD analysis project Ga0265797, IMG submission 192433) | Plant litter microbial communities from East Loma Ridge, Irvine, California - P2 T30 | ecosystem: Environmental > Terrestrial > Plant litter > Unclassified | place: USA: California...
AGGTAGACGACTATGGTAGTAGCCTGCTGTCTGTCAGAATTATGCTTCCGAAGCGGATGGCGAAAGTGCCTGCACTCACCAGCAAAAGATCCATTCCCTCAGCAACACTTACGTCCCATTGGTTACTTGAGAACGGTACGTAACTGGTCATATAGTTCACGAACTTGACCTGCATCACCAGATCGTCGCCGCGATAGACGTAGGTGTTTCTCTTCCAGACATCCTGTCCACGGACTTCGAGCCGGATCTCCAGGCCGGCGTCTTTGACGTAGACATCGACCTTGTCCTTCAACAAGGTCGGTCGAGGTGCAATGACGGCAGCAGGAAGCGAGTGATCGTTTGGTACGCCGACGTAAGTCTCATTGCCAGTGAGATATCGGCGCATCTCCAATATTGTCTTGCCATCGGCATCGTGGAAGACTCGTATTGGAGCAAGGCCCTTCCTGCTGTCTACGTTGAACAAGATCTTCGATGTTGACCCGTCTGTGGCCGTGAAGCCGCCCTTGGTATGGTGCTTTATCCGTAAGGTGGTAGGCTGTGTTGCGACATGGCTTCCGATCATGCAGATAGGTCGATCGAGGGTCGTAAGCATGGAGGTCATCGTTCGAATTGTGTTTTGATTTGGATTGAGGGGATGGGTGAGCATGAATGCGCAATTGATAGATGTGAAGCGTCTAATTGTAGTAAGATGCACAAAGTACAAGCCTCCATCCATCATTATAAAGATGCTACGCCGCAGAGAACACCTTACACAGCCCCAACAGCCTCCCTCAAGGATGCGGCACAGCAACAATGCTACAGCATGATCCACCCTGCAGCACTTGCGACTGGACTGACTCAATTCTTGGAAAGATTCAAAACACAAATGACGCAAAAAAGACCACTTTTCTCGCGCGAAGGATTTTGGTATGGCTCCGGGCGACTTGTCACATTTGTTCATGTGATCGGATGCTGCTGAAGGGTCATTCTCTTCCTATGGCCAGCAGTTAAACGCGAAGTGTCGTTCACCCTCTACTTTGCGATAGCGAATATTCCGTATCGAGCACAACAATGCTCGATACTTTGATGGCATCCCGTACATCTCAATAAACGCCATCTGCGAAGTATGTCTTCGCACGTCAACACAGATTGTACTGTGTTCCAAGCATAAGCGTGCCCAAATTCAACCCCTGTATTTATGCTTGGTACCAACCGACGAAACGACTACCCAGCGAGACATCCAGATACATTTGTTCCCGAAGTCCTTGCTCACATCTCATCCAACGTATACATATCACATCTTACTCAAAGAATGTACATGCATTTATACAAGATCTGGGACGATCGATGAATCGACGTGGTTCCATTGACCCAGCCCTAACCCTACAGAGACAATGTACCATTCTGGTATTTGAGCCATGCGATATCGGTTCTGATGCTTGTATGCGAGTGGCTTCGTCCATATATCCTCTTTTAAGATTGCTTAGTATACACACGCGGAGATGGTCTTGATCTCCGGATTCAATATTGCTATGGCTCTCATAGTAAATGTAAGAATGTTCTTCATGCCAGCAAACTTTCAGCATGATACTGAGAACTACCATTGATGTTATGCACAAAGCTATTGGGATTTGATGATTGAATTACATGCATGTTTGATGCTATTCATCCTCCCGGACGTATACATTTGTGTGAATTTCCTTCATAGTACTTCTGAATATTGCTGTTCACAACGCAAACGAGACTCCAAGCCACAACAGCAAGAGCGAGGAGGGACTGGAGCTTCAATGTTGGAGGTGGCGCGGGCGATCAACGTCATGTGCATTCGTCAGGCGCTGCGCCAGCATTAGGCTGCCTTCAAAGCTACTGGTGCAACCCAGCCTTACAACACTCCTGTTAACCCAATCTATACCTCAGAGGCTCCCTCTTGAACCTTCACATCCTGCTGCCTCGAGACAACATGTTTCGCACTCAGCAGAACCCCATGGAGGAAGCTGTCGGTACGCCGCCCACCTCACTGCTACTGATGGTACAACTTGAAACACTTGCTAACGCACCCCACCCACAGTCAAGGCAACCGCCGACGACCTCGTGAATGAAGACTGGTCGCTCATCCTCGACGTATGCGACCGCGTAGGCGCCTCACCCTCCGGCCCAGCGCAAGCCGTATCCTCCCTTATCAAACGCCTGGCCCACCGTAACGCGAACGTCCAACTCTACGCGCTCGAACTCGCCAATGCGCTGAGCCAGAACTGCGGCCCTGAGCTGCACCGCGAGCTCGCCTCGAAGGCTTTCACAGATGCATTGCTGCGCCTCGCTGCGGATCGCAACACGCATGGACAGGTCAAGCAGAAGGTGCTGGAGCGGATGGGTTCTTGGTCGGATATGTTTAAGGGCAGTCACGAGCTAGGGATCATGGATCAAGCGTACCACAGACTGCGGCAGACACAGCCGGGGCTCATGCCGCCGAGCAAGCCGGGCAAGAGTGCGATCAGTTCGGAGGATCGCAGGAAGGAGGACGAGGAGTTGCAGATGGCTCTGGCGTTGAGTGTGCAGGATTCGAGCAAGGCGAATGCAACGCCGGCGCAGGCGAACGGAACAGTGGGCGATGACAGTGAGTCGCAACCTGCACAAGCGATACCTGGCGCACAAGCGGCAGGAACCACAGCGGCGACAGTGAGTCGCGTGCGCGCATTGTACGATTTCACACCCTCGGAACCCGGCGAGCTTGCTTTCAAGAAGAACGATATCATTGCGGTGCTGGAGAGTGTGTACAAGGACTGGTGGAAGGGCAGTCTGAGAGGACAGACCGGCATTTTCCCACTCAACTATGTGGAGAAGTTGCAAGATGCGACCAAGGAGGAGCTCGAGCGCGATGCGCAGATGGAGTCGGAGGTCTTTGGCGAGGTGCGCAGTGTTGAGAAGCTACTCGCGTTGCTCAGCGTAGAGGGTGGAAGTGGACGACGAGGCGAGCGTGAGGAGGATGAGATCGCAGATCTGTACCAACGAACGCTGAGCATCCGTCCGAAGCTCGTAGAGTTGATTGGGAAATACTCACAGAAGAAGGGTATGTTTGGATTGCTGGGATATCGACCATGATATGGTACTAACATTGCCACAGACGACTTCACACAGCTCAACGAGAAGTTCATTAAAGCCAGACGAGACTACGAAGCGCTTCTTGAGTCTTCTATGTCACAGCCACAGCACTATCACCAGCAGCAGTACCCTATACGCCATCACCAATCATCCTACCAACTACCTCAGCAGCATCAGCAGCAGCCCCCTTACGGCGGCCAGATGCCTCCAAGTGGCTTCCCATCTCAAGGTCCGCCTCAAGGGCCTCCTCAAGGCCAACCACCCACGGCATACCAGCCCTACAGCGCACCGAACATGCCTCCTCAACAAGACCCGCAGCGCTACTTCTCCCCTGGACCATCTTCCGAACAACCAGCGCAACCAGGCTTCAGCAGCCCTTACCCCCAGCAATCAGCACCACCTAGCGGTCAGGCTCCTTTCCACTTCATCCCAGGAGGCATCCAAGACCAACCTCAACCACCTCAATCCTCAGTCGTAGGCCGCAAGCCCACACCCCAGCAAGCCGCCGCAGACCCCTACGCCACCCCCAGCGCTCCTACGCCTGCCTCTGGTGGTTTCCAGGGCCAGATCCGTCCCAACAGCATCCACACCCTCAACTCAGGCAACCCGCAAGAACTCGGCACGGGCGGCTACGAGTCGCCCATCGACAACCGACACTCGATTTCCGGGCCCTCTGCCGTGGGGGGCTATGAACCTTATGTTCCTCCACAGCAGCAACATCAGCAGCAAAGGCCCGATCTGGGCCCGCAGATGTCGCGCATGTCGCTCGAGAGCCCGACGAGCGTGTACTCTACACAGCAACCACCCATGCCTGAGCACAGTGCGCCGCCACCACCGCAGCAACAACAGCAGCATGCAGCACCGCCTCAGGGTGGATATCAAGCGTACCAGCCTTACCAGCCTCCACAGCAGCAGCAGCAGCCGCCGGCTCAAGGTCAGCAGGGCGTGGCTGGTGGTGATCCTGGTGACTTCTACAGGTAAGCGGCCTTTTTGTAACATGTGTTCTACTTGTGAGAACAGAGCGGGAACGGGAAAGGAAATTATGTATATAGCATGGCATGTATACCCGCAATGGCACAATTGTCCAGAAAGAATCATTATACAGGTCCTCGATACAAAAAAGTCGTAAAGAAGAGTCTCCGTTGAGTACAGGCGGACGTCGTCACTCAAGTTCTCAGAATAAAGTGTAAAAATGCTTCAATGGAGAAATGTATCGTCATCAGAAAGGAAATAAGGCGTAGCTTTGGGGACTGGCTGAGCCTCGCAACCAGTTCTTTTTCTTCCTCAAGGGCCCAAAGGTTGTAGCTTCACCACATCTCCTTCTATAAATCTTGCCCTCCGCCCTCTGTAACTGGCAACAGCTGTCCTCATCAAGCTGTCCCACCAGACCACAATTCTTCTACTATTCTTCTGATCTTGTCTGTACAAGCGTGCCGACTGTGCTCCGCTCCTCGATTCCCATCCCACTAGGTGTATAACAAATTATGCCGCTGCTTCCTGTTATTTCAAGGAATTTATGCCTTCTGCTGGGCGGACGACGACTGGAGGTACTGGTAGGCAGCGAAAGCGAGGGCGCCACCGATCAGGATAACGGCGTAGAGGCCGACGCCCATGTTGGCCTGCTCGGAGCCGCTGGAGCCGGACTGGGTGGTGGTCTGCTGGGGTTTGGCGGGAGGGTCGTTGGCCTGGATGGTGAGAGTGGTGTTAGTTATGCGAACTGGTTTGGTATTCTCAAGTGGTGTGGTTTGGGTTTTCGCGACATGTATGCTTTTGCTTTCTTGCCGCAGTCGCACAAATGCTTGTCATGCGCAGATAGGGCGGGGTGAGGATTGGAACACGTACACCGCGCTTAAGAGTGCCGACGAGGAGGCCCTCGAGGATCTCGCGGGCCTCGTCGATGTGGCCGACGTCCTCGAAGGCCTCGGTGGAGTCTTGGCCGCCGACGTCGAGGAGGACTTCTTCACCGCCGGGGTGCTCGTCTACGAAGCCTGGAGAGAGCGCAAAGAGTGGTTAGTTGGGAATTGTTGAGTGGTGGTGGTAAGATGGTTTGGCGGTGTTGAGTTGAATTGGACGGGTGTCGGGTGGTTGAGGGAACGTACTGGTGCAGTCGTAGACCTTGTCGTGGATGACCATGTAGAGGTCTTTCTTTGGGAGGAGTCAGTTTCGCGGTGTATAGATATATGGGTTTTATGAAAGATAAGTGATGTCTTACCTTGGTGGTGTGCTCGGACACATCGCTGAAGCTGAATTCCTTGGACATTTTGGTGGTGGGGGGAGTATTAGATTGTGGGTGTGCAGTATAATTATTTGAGAGGTGGTGTCTTGTTGTTGGCGACTATGAGGCAGGTGGATTGGATGGTATGGCACGATTGTGATTCCAGCACGGGCGATCGCTCGACTTTACTCGACAGAGGCACAGAGGGGTTCATCACCCGCGCGCCGAATCAACGAGCCGGTCATGCAAAGCCGAGTCGACAGCGATTGGTCGTCTTTCACTTCGAATCCACTTTCCTCTTTATGCAGTGAGCAAGCGGCACACGTAGCCTCCCGTACTCCCATCCAACTCGGCGTTCGTGCACTGCTTTTGGCAGCCGAACCCTCCTCCGCTCTCACATCACTCTGTTCGCCGAGAAAGGCAGTTGCGTCGGGTCGTGCTTGTCTTGTCCTGTCGCGCGTCTTGCTCAAGCAAATCAAGCGAAATATCACCGACAGACTCTCAGCCCTGCCCACACCAATACCAATACCGCGTACCGCGTACCCGTTTCTTCGTCGTATCTCCCGCCGCTGCACAAGGTAGCGAGCTTCTTCTTGCCGTGTGCATCTCCCTGCTGCCATGCATGCTCTCCCCGCCGCGCCATAACCGGCTGATATGGAGGCGGACTGGAATGAGGTATGACCATCTCCGCTAGCTTGCCCATCATCCCCGTCTGGCCTCGCCGCTCATACGATTTCGATACTCCCATGTCCCTGGTGCTGACCTTGCACCCGTGTTGTCGTAGGCAGCGAGGATTCCTCTGCCTGGCCCTACGCCAAATGCACCCCCAACCCCAGTGACCACTTTCGCTTTCGATCCGCAGGAAGAACTCCTGTGGGCAGGCAATGAATATGTAAGTGGAGAACTCTATTCCATCCACACCACTCTCTTCCTATTGCATTCCGGTAGTCTCTTGAACAACCATGGTCATATTGCCTAGTACACGTGCGGCTTCTCATGCTCGCACAGGGTCGGGTCACCTCTTTCTACGGCCCTGAATTACAGAAATATACATCATACCGCGGACACGTGAGCCGCGATCAACGAACTTCTTCCAACAATGTACCAGTCAAACAACTTCTCTTCTGCGATCGTGGCGTCATCTCCGTCTCTCACGAGAGCGTGCATCTTTCCTCCCGGAGAGGCCTTGCACAATGGCACATCAGCTTGCCAGACATGGAAAACCTCCGCTGTATGAGTTTCACCGGCAAGGGAACGGATGAGATTGTCGTTGCTGGCTGTCAAAAACAACTCTACCGGATCGATGTCGAAAAAGGCACCGTTACGGAAACTCTTACGCCGCCAACGCCAGTTCCCTACACCATGATGAAACGTGCTGGCAATTGCATCTGTGCAGCTGCTCACGATGGTTCCATTTACCTGCTTGATTTGCGGACGCTAGCCGTTCTACACAGCTGGAAGGCGTACGCAGGTTCCATTAACGACATGGATGCTCGAGGGGACTACTTACTCACCTGCGGCTGGGCACCCAGGCATTACCAAGGTCTGGCGCTTGAGCAACTCGTTCGAGTGTACGACCTGAAGATCCAGAAGCCTGCACCACCAATTTCGTTCCCACCCGGAGCTGCTTTTGTCCGCATGCATCCCAAGCTCTCAACAACCTGTACTGTCCTTTCTCAGGCCGGCGCCATCTACTCGATTGATATTCTCAATCCTGACGTGCCGATCATGCGTTTCGCCCAGACGTTCGACGCTCAACTTCGTGGTCTGGACGTCATGCCGTCGGGAAAAGGATTTGCAATGGCAGACAGCCATTGCCAGCTTGTCCTCTGGGGATCAACCACGAAAATGCAATTCCTCGAGTATGGGCGACCTACTGAGTTCGCCGACCATCAGCTACCAGCGAGACAGCTTGACTGGTCACCTGACACTGCATTGAACCTAATTGGCATGCCCTACTATCGAGACATGCTGCTGTCGGTATGGTCTAGCAGCATGGTACACGAGGTCGGCGCGCCTCCCCATAAGATTGACCCAACTCTACTTGCATCGATGCAGAAGTTCCAGACTGGCATGATGACTGGTGAAGTCGGCCCCAACCCAAAGAAAATAAGACGTTACCAGAAAGAAGATACCCGCACACTACAGAAATCAAGGCGACCATTGGCACCTCCCAAGTTCCTCAGCGAGAAGCCTCGTGACGAGGTACCGGAACAGGAAGGTCAACGTCGTATGAGCGAAGATGTTGCAAAGACTTTTGCAGAGCTTACCGTAGGCAACAGCACATCTTCCAACGTGCCGGTCTGGTACCAAGCCGTCGAGATCAAGTACAGCAAATTCGGTATCGAGGACTTCGACTTCGGCTATTACAATTACACAAAGTACTCGGGCCTCGAGACACATATTGTCAACTCATACGCGAATGCTCTTCTACAACTCTACCGGTTTACACCAGTAGTACGCAACCTGGCGCTGCTCCACACTGCTAGAGATTGCGGATACGAGAACTGCATGTTGTGCGAGCTCGGATTCCTAATCGATATGCTGGAGAAAGCCAAGGGAAAGAGCTGTCAGGCGTCCAACTTCTTGAAGACACTCAGCAAATTGTCCAGTGCATCTGCTTTAGCTGTTCTTGAGGAGCACACCATCAACACACCTCTTGCAGTCATGATTCAGAACCTCAATCGTTTCCTCCTGAACACCATGGAGGAGAACAATCGCTTGATATCTGACAATCCGGAACAGATGCAATTCGCTCTGGGCACCACCGGATACGCTCTTAGTCAGTGCGGCCACTGCAATTACGAAGCATCTCAGCCAAAGATCTCATACTGCCATGACCTAGTCTACCCTCCCAAGCTTCCAAAACAGTCACCACGGCCGATGAGACAGTACTTTTCCCAAGTACTCAAAGCATCGATCGAACGATGTGACATGCAGCGTGGTTGGTGCTCAAGATGTCAAGGTTATAAGCCTATCACATCACGCAGAGTCATTCACTCTGTACCTGCAGTGTTGACACTCAATACTGCCATTCATACCGCGGAGGCAAAACAACTCTGGGCTGCGCCAGGTTTCTTACCCAAGGAGGTGGGCATTATCGTTAAGGACGGATTGCTCTACTGCTACGAGGGTCAAGATCTGCGTACGCATTTACAGAGGAGGGCATTCGACATCACAGTCTACGAGCTCGTTGGCAGTGTCGCTGACATTACCCTTGGTGACTCGAAGAAATCGCATATTGTGTCAACTATCGACACTAGTCTTTCTGAGCCCGAAGTGCAAAAATCGGAGGATTGGCATCTGTTCAACGACTTCATGGTACGGAATATCGGAGCTGAAGATGGCCTTGGCTTCGATGCTCGCTGGAAGCTTCCTGCCGTTGTCACTTACCAGGTCAAGTCCATGTCTTATGCCATCGACAACAGCTGGAAGTCACAGATCGATACTCGCGTGCTGTATCGCAGCAGCGCACAGCCTGGCCTCACGACCCCGACCGACTTCCGCGCCTTCAATGCCACGGACACGCTTCCCAGCGCAGGGACACACTGCGCCATCGATGCAGAGTTTGTCCGCCTGCTTCGAGAGGAAATTGACGTTGGCGCCGACGGCGCACGCACCATCACGCGTCCTCACAGATCAGGTCTGGCTCGTGTCTCTGTTCTTCGTGGCGACGAGCCAGAACAGGGCGTGCCTTTCATCGACGACTACATCTCCATCGACGACCCAATCGAGGATTACCTCACCGAATACTCCGGCCTGAGACCCGGCGACCTGACACTCGGCACGAGTCGTTACGTGCTCGTCAACCTCAAAGCAGTCTACAAGAAGCTCTGGGTCCTGCTAAACCTGGGCTGCAAATTCATAGGACACGGCCTGAAGAGCGATTTCCGCACCATCAATATCCACGTGCCGGAGTCGCAAGTCATCGATACGCAAGAACTATTCTCGCTCGGCTCGCGCGCGAGACGCAAGCTCTCGCTGCGCTTCCTCGCCTGGCTGCTGCTGCGCGAAGACATCCAGTCATCGGGCCCAGAGGCCGGCCACAACTCGATCGAAGACGCGGCTACGGCGCTCAAGCTGTGGCGCAAGTACCTTGAGTTTGTGGACGCAGGGATTCTGGAGAGCATGATTGATGAGATCTGGGTCAAGGGCAAGGCGTGTGATTTCAAGGTTCCGGCGGAGAGGTTTGGGAAGGCTGCTGGCGGGATGGAGAGCGCGCCTGGGACGCCCAGACGGAAGCTCAGTGGAGGGTCTAGGGTTGGGACTCCAGGGACTGGTGCGAGCGTGGGTGGAAGTGGATTGAATGGCGCGAGAGAGTTGTTTGGTAGTCCTTTGAGATGAGTGGACTTGGGAAGAAAGGACGACTCCAGCTGGGACGGGAGAGGCATACAAGCCTTTGGTGAGATGTCGGATAGTATATAGCATGCGATGGTTTTTCAATTCGTGAATCACCACTGTTGTCCCCCACGTACACGTACATTGCACCTACTATCTCATTGGCAACCACTTTTATGCTCTAATAATGCTTGATGTGAGTGCCGTCGAGACACTCGAGTCTCTTCGCCAGTACCTCGATGGGCAAATAACTACCAACCCATGTCTATACCTGAAGGCATGGGTAGAGCGACTTCGGAGACATGTATGTGCAGACTTATGGCCGGTGACTTCTCCAGTCAGCCGCAATGACTGTCAAGCTCGAGATAGTCAGCATAACACTATAAAGTCTTGAGAGCATATAACGATCGAGTCACGCTTTCTACCAACCAAAGAACGTGGCAACGCAAGTCTGTTGTCCAGAACAAATACCTAGGCTCCGGAGAGAGGTCGATTGGCAGGGACAAAAGCAGAAACAGGGCCGTCGTCGCTTGGCGTCTGCCACCTTCCTATCTCGGACGCGTCGACCCTAGTCCTGATACCAATCGCGTGCACTTTATCTAGCACGAGGTGCGGCTTCGATATGCAGGTCCCGTCGGCGGCATAAAAAACATTTCCAAGGTTCCGCCATTGCGTAGCTTGACTGCCTTGGTTGGATGCTTATATAGAAGGTAAGGTTCCTATCTTCACATTGTTCCTGTTCTCGGTTGTCTCCATCCCTCATCTTTATCTTTCCGACTGCAACATGAAGGCTACCATTGCTGTCGCCGTGGCTTCTGCTGCGGTCACGTCTGCTTCACTATACGGTCAGAGCACAGAGAACCACACTTGTGTTCTCGTCCCGGACTACCAATCATGCTCGCCTGAAGCGAACCCCCTCACTGTGGACTCGTGCTGTGTTGAGACCTACGGCGGCCTGCTTCTCTCGACGCAGTTCTGGGATGTTTACACTGGTTTGGAGTCTGAAGGCCAACTGTTGCCGCAGAAAAATTGGACTATCCATGGTTTATGGCCTGATTTCTGGTAAGAGTGAAGTATAAATACAGCCGAGGATAATCAAGTCACTGACGTCTAATGATAGCAATGGTTCTTACACTCAGTACTGCGATCTGAGCCGCCAGTACGACCCGGTGCCTTCACCTAACACCACGAACGGTCTTCCAAACGGTACAGTTGTACCTGCATACAATGGTTCCGGAATCGGCACTTTCCTAGAGCCATTCGGTCGGTACGACCTGCTCGAGTACATGAACACGTACTGGATTGCGCAAAACTCCCCGAACCAGGACCTCTGGGGTGTAAGTAAAAGATTCTCCTAATGGCCATAAGACAGAACGCGAACCATAGCTGACACAACCACAGCATGAGTTCAGCAAGCATGCCACCTGCTTCTCCACTTTCGACGTACCCTGCTATGGCCCCAAGTACACCGAGCACGAAGAGGTGGTCGACTTCTTCGAGACTGTCATCCTCTACAACAGCCGCCTTAATACCTACCAGTGGCTCGCCGACCACGATATCGTTCCATCCAACAGCACTACCTACACGCTCTCCGACTTCGAGGAGGCTCTTGGCTCAGAGTACGGCGCTACGCCGTACGTTGGCTGCTCTGGCGCAAGATACAACGAGACTGCGGCGGGCAAGGGATCTTTGGACAACGGCCGCACGCAGGTTTCAGAGATGTGGTTCTACTTCACAGTTGCGGGCCGGCCTCAAGATGGACATAGTACACCTCTTGAGAGGTCTGGGAGCAGCTCGTGTGCGAAGACCGCTGGCGCCATTCACTACTATGAGCGTGCGAACGGCTCTGTCAGGACGACTACGCCGGCGCATGGAAATGGCACAGCTATTGGATACTAGGTTTTCGATCACTATTCTGGAAATGTATCCACGTGTAGGACAAACTTAAGAATATGTTAAAAAGAATCATGCAGAGCCATCGAACTGTATTAGCAAAGCCTGCCATGCAACATGGTGCAAATTTTGGAACCCTTTCGGATTTGATACACATATCGATCGCTATCGGGCGAGGGCACATCGCCATTCCATGGAGCATAGAGTTGTTGACTGCGATTGCGGCTACAGCACAGGTGGAGAGGCGCAGAGCGATCTGTAGTACGCACCTACGCATGTCTTTGTAGCTCTTACCATCGATAACATGCAACTTAACGCCATCCGTTACCGCCAAGATACATGCAGCTGTTCAGTGCCATACTGGCAATACTCACAACTTTCTCATCGGATGTAGACATGTACAATAAGAGCACCATTGAGAAACCTTGAGGCACCTGCAGTACACTTCTTACGTGTCGGTGTGCTCGACATTGTTTTACTGGGGAGTGAATCTTAAGGCGATCCTAATAGGTATGTGGGTGGCATTTAGTAGCTCACCATCGAGACACAGCAACCGCGAGAGGTACAAACTTGTAGCTGTTATGATGGCATGCATAGTAACAATAGTTTCTGCCATCGAGACGCTGATGTCGAGACGCGTCAAGTCCATACAGACTCGTCGCAAGAACTGTAAATAGGGAGCCATGAAAGTTTGCTCTTCGTTATTATAGACGTGTGAAGGGAGTCTCGAGGTCCATTGCTCATTTCACGTATAAAGAAATTGCATCTCGGCCTCCAAATCCCTCCTCAGACTCTGTAACATTTCCAACATGCCCACTGTTCGCCGCGTGGCCAAGCTGAGTTGTTTGCAAGTCATCGTCACAAAAGATTGGTACTTGGACACCCGAGTACGAGGACCCCGAGACTAGATGTCATGGACTGACGGCTCACACATCACTCGCGGCATGCACATCGTGCGCCGAAGCCAACTGAACATCTTCTCCAAGTCTCGATAATCGTAGCGTCTTCCAGCCAGTTTTGGGGACATTACGATATCCATCGGTCGAAGACAGAGACAAACAAAGGACGCGAAGAGAGATCCGAGACCGAACAGCTCTCAGCGGTCATTCACATGATCGTTCATACCGTGCTGCAGACGATTCAATGATGCTTCGCCATGTAAGAGTCCGAACGGAAACCCCAGAACTACCGCAGTTTGTCGTACAAGCATCTAGATATCATTTAGCCCAGTAGTTTCCTTGCCATGCAAGCAGGAGGGAGATGTCAGTGATCGAGCATCCGTTGAAGATCCCAGCAGCTGGCACAATGCGTGTGGGCAGGGTTACTGTCGTGATGGATCCACGATTTGTTTAGCAGGGCACCAAAGGATCTTTCCTCAGGATGGCTGTCATTCATGTATTGCCGAGAGGGAGGTCGTGATATTGTTAACAAGGCTCAGGATGAGATCCCGAAGCGTAGTTACCTTATTTTGGTTCAGTGGCACGATCTCAAGCAAGCCGCAGCAAAGGTAGGGAGTTCTCAAGATGATGTGGTCTTCTAGTCTTCAGCCAGAAAAGGCAGGGTAGCCTGATAGCAATCTTCCAGGAGATCGAGACTGTCTCGCCACAAACTCAAGTGACACCTGAGGTTCAATAATAGTGTACATTGGCTTCCTTCCAGAACGAGGCCATCGTACTCGGTTTAAGGCCACCTATTCAGAGCTAGAAGTCATTCCGGACGCCGCGCTCGCCATTTGTAACACGCTACAGTTGAGGAATGAGATAGATGTACTTGCTCCAGTCATGGTCCGTCTGGCACACGTGGGATCTTTCCGTTAGGGTTTCAGGCTGCCAGTGGCAGCTGTCATGCAGTTTTTCTGTTCTGACATGTTTATCAGAGCATTTAGGTAATACGTTCGACCCGCGATATACATACCTAGGTAACTACATGAAGGTACTTTGTCCAATCGAACGAACCAGTAGCTAATTTCATCTGGGCAGTTCTCATTACAAGCGACTAGTGTTCGAATTCACCAGAAGGGACTAATCGCTTATACACACATTTTACAATCAGGGCAGGACAAATGTTCGTTGTAGGGCAGTCCTCACTCTCTGACTCGCCGTGAGCTGTCATATCCTAGCGGTCAGCTTCCAGGCGAATCAATTTCCCCGGCGGCGAAGTTCAATTGCGGCGTATAATCGTTGAGGTGGCGGTGTTTTCCCATCGATCGAGAGACGGCAACGCTATATAGACGATGAGAAGATGGTGCCACAGTGGCCCAGACGACAGTGGACCACAACTCGACTACTGCTGCAGCTAATGCTTGTACTTTAGTTATCCGTCTTTTATGTACCTGCCACTACCTGGTAGCACGGGAAGTGTCACTAGCTAATCATGACTTCAGATTGCGTGCATGTTTTTTTCCGCGCGAGTCACGATAGCTGACAAACCCGGTCGTGACAAGTCATGTTTTATGGAACTCGGATATTCGACCTATCCGTCCCATGTAGACAAATGTGCCACGGTAATTGTTCATTTCAGATTGAAAACACGGTAACCGCGTCTGCGGACCAAGAGGGTACCTTCGGCGCCGGAGGTGGCATACAGTACCGCCCCGTTTATGTACTACCGAAGCGAAGTGAAGCGGATACCGCGAGATTAGCATTGATCGCTTGATCGTCTAGACTCGCGATCTTGCCGGAACTAGTTGTTGTTGTTGTACACAGTCCCGAGCATATCGGGTTGTTTTAGTTGCTGAATATTATGCGATAACAATGTGCAATATAGGCCAAACTGATGTGGCGTAACGATATTAGCCTCTTCACACCGTGCGCAGCCTCGGAGTCACAACTACAAGGGAGTCGTAATTAACCACGGCACTTACTCAGTGCTGGACGCCTTGCTTGTGACAGGTTTCCGAATGCTGCTACGACTCGAAGGTAGCCGTCATTGTTGCGTTTTGCATGCTCGAATGCCATCGAGTTCCAGACCAGAGCCCCATTAGAAGGATCAAAATCATGAATCATCTATTTGGAAATCTGCACAAATGAGTGGCCGGCTTGAATCAGCTTGGAAGCTGAGCAAGTACGTCGAAGGAGTTTTCATGATTCAATCATATGGAGGCCTGAGGCGTATTCGCTTCACCTGCCGTCAGCGCCTCCTGGTAGTGCATCCTTCCTTGACGGCCCATGACTCTGTTGCCGCCTGGAAACGTGTTAGGCACTGACAGCTGACACCTGATAGCTCACACAGAAGCTATGGTTATCTCCTGAGTATTAGCCATGTCGACCCAACTCCTTGCACTACCATTAGAGTGGTGTTAATCCGTGAGCTCACCACTCACTAGGTGGTAGGCCTGAACTTGAAGTAGAGTTCGGCGTTCGAGACATGAGGTTCAGGCTCTGTAGATCGACGGAATTGCCTCCGAGATTCGCGAGGCGCTCGTCGAATCTGTACGCTGCAAGTTGGCGGCGCTAAGTGACAGGATCACCGTACGGTGAAATCCGGATGATGGCGTGTTCGCCCTTTGGGTGGAAGGTCTGTCGGGTCTCTGGGCGCTACACCACGAGGAGGTGCAGCCAAGATACCAGGATTGACTTAATTCAGCTTGCCCCATATGTGTGACATTCATATGGAAAATCTCCGCACGTACAGTATGCAGTGCGCGAGCCGAGTCGCTACCCGCAGACTTTGCAATGCTGTTTCTGGAAACATCTCCAGGGCTACCTAAAGGTTTGCAGAGGCGTGGGTCTTGAGACACTCGTGTATAGAGTTTTGTCTGACGTCGAACTGCCGGCGAGTCCGGGAGGTATGTGGAAGCGAAGCGTCGAAGCCTTAGGGACCTGTAGATCAAGGAAATCCCCTCTTCCACATGTTCAGGCGTGCCATGCTAACCATCACCACGGCACTTTGTGTGCCGGAAAGTAAATCAGCGCCCCGCGTGAGATCTGCTGATGAGAAGCCGAACTGTGGTTTTACCTTCGGCCAACTCTAATGAATCAGATAGAGTTCTGATTATTCGGCTCGGAAAAAGGCAAGCTGCGAATCCGATTTTGCCTCCCGAAGATTGAGCAAGCGTAAGCCGAATCCCCAGGGTCCAAAATTGCCATGTTGGGATGTTGGTGAAAGAATTGCAGTACAGCCCCTAAGAGGTATGGGCAAATCTGCATCCGCGGAAACTTACGGTGTGAGTGCGGCCATCGAATCACGTGTGAAAGCGAAGTGAGGCGCCCTGCAACCGACCTGTGCCGTTAGTTGATGATACAGTCCATTGTGTCTAGCGCACGACACCACTTCTCGCCAGAGTGACCGGAAAAGGCCCACGACAAGCACGACTGTCTTTGTAGCGGGAATAATTCACGGGTTCATAACCTACAATCTAGTGAGACGTGAGGACCAAGCATCGTGTGTGATTGCAACGGCGCGTATGCCGTACCGCATAACCGTGTAAGAGACTCCATCCTGCGCAACTGCGTTCACACAGCCTGAGCCGGGGCACTTTTGGAAGGGGCCAGACCGAAGACTGATCGTCGTTCCCAAGTAGGTGGCGCTCCGACGATTCAGGGAGTAGAGAACCCTGTCGGTATGCTTGAACAAGCCCGGATATTTCATTACCCCTGTCAACGCCATGGACACCAGCGCGAGAACGACAAGGACTGCGTTTGACTATAGATCAATGAATCGATCTCGATCGTGTGTACACTGCATGTACACGTGTACAGCTCGAACGAAAACCGTCGACGCCAAAAAAAAATGGCAAAAGCATAGTTGGCGCGACCGTGGTATGCATGTAAAACTCCCCCATATCCCAATTTTGACTTGATCCCTTGTCACCCAATTCTCAGCGGCACGACTTGACGGGATCTTAGCTGCTCAGCAGCGTCATCGCCAAATTACCTCCTTCCATGTGCTAAGGGCGAGCGATATCGAGAGACTTCATAAGATGTTTGAACATGGATTACGAGCGCCATGTCGCGGTGTGATGCACGACATGAATCAAAGTTTGCACTTGTCGTATAGACTTTGTGCACGCGACACGACCTTTGCTGTGCGCCAGTAGCGGCGTGTATGCTAGTACTGATCTCCACAACTAATGCATGACTTCGGAAGCTGACCATAGTGGAAGGATCAGGAGATTGGAGACATTCGGAGTAATTATTGACACATGCCTGCCTAGAGTCGAACCGAGCGGTGCGAGGTCGAATCTCCAATGGCTCGTGAGTTCTGTGAGCTGATGCCTCGCTACAATCTGTGCCTGCGCCTTAGGGTTCTGCGTCTCTTGGCCGTAGCCGGATGAGATGGTCTAACTTGATCGGGGGAGCTACGCGCTGTCAACTGAACTCTGTTGTGCAGATGACTATAACGATCAGTATGTCCCGAGTCAGTGCTTCGACGAAGGAATACAAGTGCTTTTATTTATGAGTATTGCCTATCTCTAAGAGACCCTCTCCAAGTATGTTCTCATCGGACAATCTGAGATGAGCATACCGTTTGCGGACGTGTCTCCGACCATGATGCAAAGTGATGATTGCCGCCTTAGTGTAATGAGTGTCCAGGATGCGAAGCGACTTCGGGTTGGTGCCAGCGACTGACACTCGTGAGTTGGGCGACGCGCGGAGGAAAAGATCGCAGGCCTACTGTCAAACAAGCGCCTGGCTCCTTTCAAACTTACCCTTAGACTTCTGTCACAGCTGCCCAGGCAGCAGAATAAAAGACATCATTTGTTCTGTAATGAGATGAGTATTCTTTCGGTAGCTCAGAATCGAAGTCGTCAACTGTTGGAGTTGGTGATGATTGCCATGGTTCAGCTTTGGGATATCGGGTCCCGGCAATTACGAAACAGACTCGGTATGCCATGTGTGCAATGCGGCTCCGCGGTATAACACTGCCGTGTCTAATAGAATTCCAACCTTGTAGTCAGAGCCGAGAGTTATCTGCGCTCGGCAAAGTTCGCCAGTAAAGTTTGAGACTTGCATTAGCAGCCTCCACACGCATCTTATTGTTCATGTATTATTATCGTTCCGTGGACTGTGAT
>Ga0265797_10005969_pt1 | contig 17536 bp, 11 predicted proteins | sample P2T30metagenome_FD_192433 | JGI IMG/M metagenome (GOLD analysis project Ga0265797, IMG submission 192433) | Plant litter microbial communities from East Loma Ridge, Irvine, California - P2 T30 | ecosystem: Environmental > Terrestrial > Plant litter > Unclassified | place: USA: California...
CCGTCAAACGCTGGTGCGATTCGAGCGACTTCGCGCCGAACGTGACTTTATCGGCGCGGAAGGTCTCGGCCTCGAAGCGGTCGATCCCCTTGTCCAGCTTGCGGAAGGCGATGCCGTGCTGGGTCAGCTTGGCCGCCACCATCGCCGCATGCGCGGCCGGCACGATGTAGCCGGCGCGCGGCGCGGCCACCTGCAGATCGGCGACCACTTCATCGCGCAGCGGCACGCGCCAGACTTGCGGCTTGCTTTCGTCGTAGCGCGTCATCAGGATGCCCGAGACATCCGATGGCGTGCGCGTGTATTCGTAGCCGCTGAAGTCGACCATGGTCTCCTTGTCGGTGGTCCGCCAGGTCAGCGGCACCAGCGCGCCATCGAGCCTGGCGGCGCGCGCATCGGCCGCACGGGCGGCCTGCTGCCATTCCTTGCCGTGTTTCGCCACCTGCTCCAGCACCGACACGAAGCTGTTGTGGGTGATGCGCACGCGGGTCGGGTAATCCTTCCACGAGTGGGTCTCGACCAGCATCGCCATGCGGTTACGCAGCTGGAAGTAGCCGGTCGAGAAGCGCGGGTCGGAGACGCCGTCCATGAAGCCGGACATCGGGTCGTCGGTCTTCACGAAGGACATGTAGTAGGACTGCGGGGTCGAACCCTGCTTCGCGATGTCGGCGATGACGTTGTCGCGCAGCGCCAGGCCGGCCTTGCGGAATTCCGGGTCGCCCGAATACACCGGCTCGACCTGGATCGACACATCGTGCTGGAACTTGGCGCCGTCGGTCACGTGCAGGTCGACGTAGGTCAGCGGGTCCCAGGCATTCACCAGCGCCAGCATGGCCTGCATCTCGGGCGCGTCGGCCTTCACGTAGTCGCGGTTCAGGTTGAAGTTCTGGGCGGTGGTGCGCCAGCCCATTTCGACCGGGCCGCGCTGGTTCGGGCGGTTCCACTGGCCGAAGCGCTCGTGGCCATCGACGTTGAAGACCGGGACGAACAGCAGCACCTGCTTGTCGAGCGCGCCCTTCGCCAGGCGGCCTTCGAGCATTTCGCGCAGCGCCAGGAAGCCGGCGTCCTTGCCGTCGATCTCGCCGGCGTGGATGCCGCCCTGGATCAGGGTCACCGGCAGGTTCGCCTTGGCCGCTGTCTGCGCGGTAAATGCGCCGCTGCGGGTGACGACCAGCGCCAGCATCGGGCGGCCTTCCGGCGTGCGGCCGAACTCGATGCACTTCACCTGCTTCGGATAGGCCTTCTGGAAGTCGGCGCACAGCTTGACGACTTCGTCGTAGCGGCCGGTGGCCTGGAAGCCGGAGCGTTCGGAGATGGTGGTCAGGTCCGGGGCAGCGTGGACAAAAGGTGAGGCGGCAAGCAGGGCAAGCAGTAACGCAGAACGAATCATCGAAGGGGCTCCGGCGAAAGGAAGAGTCAAGGAAGATGCAAAGAAGAAAATTATAGTCGTGTTCGCGTGCCCACAGATGCTTGACCTGCGCCTTGCTATCGTCGGCCGTATTGACAATCACTGGAGAAAACGATGACGACCGAACTGACGATCCTGGCCTGGACCCTGGTGCTGGCACTGGTGCAGATCCTGCTCACTGCGCAGCTGCGCACGCAGGAGGTGGGCCTGCAATACAACATGAGCGCGCGCGACGGCGAGGCGCCGCCACCGCGGCCGATCACGGCGCGCTTGCAGCGTGCGCAAAAAAACCTGTTCGAGACCCTGCCGCTGTTCGCTGCCGCAGTGCTGGTCGCCGATGCCGCCGCGGCCGAAGGCGCGCTGACGCTGTGGGGCTGCTGGCTGTACCTGGTTGCGCGCGTCGTCTACCTGCCGCTGTATGCGTTCGGCGTGCCGGTGCTGCGTTCGCTGGTGTGGGCGGTGTCGCTGGTGGGCCTGGTCATGGTGATCGCGGCGGTGCTGACGAATTAATGTAGGCACCGGCGAAAAAAATGCGCCACCCGAAGGTGGCGCATCGCTCAGGCAGATGCATGATCTGGAAGAAGCGCGGCAGGCGCCGCGCCCGGGATCAACGTGCCTTGTGGTAGACCGCGATCTGCGACGGAGCAGACTGGATCGGGTAGCGTGCCTTCATCGCCTGGGCCGAGCTGCGGGCCTGGGCCGGGCAGACGCCGTTGGCGCGGTAGCTCAGGGCGGTTGCCAGCATGGCTTCGTTCTGGTCGCCCAGTTCGCGGGTCAGGTCGTCGGCCACTGCGCAGGTCGGGGCGATCCCGTTTGCATAGTCGCCGAAGCCTTTTGCGTTCACGCCCTGGAACTCGACCGAGAAGTAGGTCGTGCCGCAGTTCGGGACCGGGGTAAAGCCATACGGCTTGCCGCAGGTCTGGCCGCCGATCACGTTGACTTCGACGTCGATGCCGCGCAGGCCGTTGATCACCGCTTCGCTGGCCGAGCAGGTGCCCGGCGAGGTCAGGACGGTAACGCGGCGCAGGCCCAGGTAAGGCAGGGCCGTGCCCTTCGCGACGCTATCCGTGCCGGCGGCGAAGCCATACGCGGTCGGCTCGAAGCGGATGATCTCGGAAGACTGCTTGGCTTCGATCTTGTTGTTGTACACCAGGCGCTCGAACACCTGGCCTTGCGACGTCGGGCCCGCCACCATGTAGGCCAGCTCGCTGGCGATGTTCAGCAGGCCGCCGCCGTTGTAGCGCATGTCCAGCACCAGGTCGTTCACGCCTTGCGCTTTCAGGGTGTTGAACGAATTGATCAGCTGGCGCTCCGCCACGGCGTTGTGGTTCTCGAAGCTCAGGTAGCCGACCTTGCCGGTCGCGGTCTCGATCACCTTGGTGTTCTTCACCGACAGCGCCTGCACGTCTTGCGCCGTCAGGGTGACCGTCATCTCGACACCGGCGCGCTTGACCGTCATGCTGTGCTGTTCGCCGACGGCGGACGGGAACAGGCCGGCGTTCAGGGCCGCGACCTGTGCGGCTTCGGTAGCGTTGACGAGGTCGACACCGTCCACCCGGATCACCTGGTCGCCGCGGCGCAGGCCTGCCCGGCTGGCCGGCGAATTCGCTTCGACGATGGTCAGCATCCAGTTGCGCGGCGCCTGGGCCTGGTCGATCGCCAGGGCAAAGCCATAGCCCAGTTCGATGCCGGAATTGCTCAGCTTATCCCACTCCGCCGACGGATACGTGAAGTGGTAGGCGTCCTTGTCGCGTGGCGAGCGCAGCTTGCTGAAGTAGTCGACCGGCTTGGCGAAATCGGCCATCTTGAAGTCGGTCGGGATTTCGTTGTACCAGAGGTAGTACTGGTCCGACCAGGCGCGCAGGAAGGTCAGCTCGTCGCGCAGGGTGCCCTGCTTGTCCGGATAGGCCTTGCCGGTATAGGGATCGGTGCCGGTGCGCGGGGTGGCGCAGTAGTTCCAGTAGGTGTCGAACGCGTCGCCCAGGGTCGCGATGTCCGGATCCGGTGCAGACGGGTTGGCCGGGCCGGTCGGATTCGTCGGCGTTGGCGTTGGCGTCGGCGTCGGCGTTGGGGTCGGAGTCGGCGTTGGGGTCGGGGTGGGATTCGTCGGCGGCGTCGTGCCGACCGGCGGATTCGGGGTCGAACCACCACCGCCACCACCGCCACCGCCACCGCAGGCGGCAAGCGCGGATGCGGCCACGACGGCGGCGCAGATCAGGCGTAGCGAAGTGGTCATCTGACCCTTGGAAGTGGTTGTCGTCTTCATGGTATTCGTTAAGTAATGGACAAGTTTGTTAAGAAAGAGTAAGACAAGCTTGTCAGTTTGAGAAGAGCGCACGATTGCTTTTTTTAAATTTATTTTGCATAACTTTTCGCATGTTGACGTTTTCCTGGACGAAAAAAAACGCCGGGCTGGCAGAGTGCCAGCACCGGCGTAGTCAGGCGCGCAAAGCGACGCCGAGCGGCGGATCAGGCAGCGCGGCTGGTCGGCGCCGGGTTGTGGAAAGCCGACAACAGATTCGCTTCCTTCTCCTTGGCCGCCTTCAAATGGCGCGCCTTCACGTGGCCATAGCCGCGGATGTCTTCCGGGATGCTGGCAATCGCCACCGCCTGGGCCAGGTTCTCGCCCGAGAGCTTGGGCAGCAGCGCCGCCACCGTGGCGCGGTATTCGGCGATCAGCGCGCGCTCGAGCTTGCGCTCCTCGGTGTAGCCGAACACGTCGAACGGGGTGTTGCGCAGGCCTTTCAGCTTGGCCAGCACGCCAAAGGCCTTCAGCATCCACGGACCGTATTCCTGCTTGATCGCGCGGCCTTCCTTGTCGTGTTTCGCCAGCAGCGGCGGCGCCAGGTGGAATTTCACGGTGATGTCGCCTTCGAACATGTTGGCGATCTTCTCGCGGAAGGCCGGGTCGGTATGCAGGCGTGCGACCTCGTACTCGTCCTTGTAGGCCATCAGCTTGTGCAGGTAGCGCGCCACCGCCTCGGTCAGGCGCGTGCCCTTGCCCAGCTTCGCTTCCTCGACGCGCACACCATCCACGAAGGCCTTGTACTGCGCCGCATAGCCGGCATTCTGGTAGGCGGTGAGCAGCTCGACGCGGCGGGCGATCAACTCGTCCAGCGTTTGCGTGCGCTTGAATTCCACCACCTTGGCCGGCGTGACCAGGCGGCTCACCGATGCCAGGTCGTGTGCGGCCGTGCGGCCCCAGTGGAAGGCTGCCTTGTTGAAGGGCACCGACACGCCATTCAGTTCGATGGCTTGCATCAGCGCCGCTTCGCTCAACGGCACGCGGCCCTTCTGGAAGGCGTAGCCGAGCATGAACATGTTGGTCGCAATCGCATCGCCCAGCAGCGCGGTGGCGATGCGGCCGGCGTCGATGAAGTCGACGTTGTCCGCGCCGCAGGCCTGCAGGATGGCGCCGCGCGAGCCTTCGGCCGGGAATTGCCAGTCCGGGTTTTTCACAAAGGCGGCCGTGGTGGCGCCGGTGTTGTTGACGGCGGCCCAGGTACGGCCCTCGCCCATGCGCGACAGCGCATCGCGGCTGGCGGCGACGATCTGATCGCAGCCGATCACCAGGTCCGCGCTGCCGGTGCCGACGCGGGTCGAGTACAGGTCGGACTGCTGCCGGGCCAGACGCACGTGCGACATCACCGGGCCGCCCTTCTGAGCCAGGCCGGACTGGTCGAGTACGATCGCGCCCTTGCCCTCGACGTGGGCCGCCACCGCCAGGATCTGGCCGACGGTGACCACGCCGGTGCCGCCGATGCCGGCTACCAGGATGCCGAACGGTGCGCCGATTTCAGGGATGCGCGGCGCAGGCAGTGCAGGCGGCGCGGCAGCGGCAGCGGCGCCGACGGCTTGCGCCGCCGGCTTTGGCTTCTTCAATCCACCGCCTTCGACCGTGACGAAACTCGGGCAGAAGCCGGAGACGCACGAGAAGTCCTTGTTGCACGAGGACTGGTTGATCTGGCGCTTGCGGCCCAGTTCCGTTTCCAGCGGCTCGACCGACAGGCAGTTCGACTGCACCGAACAATCGCCGCAGCCTTCGCACACGGCCTCATTGATGACGGCGCGCTTGGCCGGGTCGGGGAACTCGCCTTTCTTGCGGCGGCGGCGCTTCTCGGAGGCACAGGTCTGGTCGTAGATCACGGCGGTCACGCCCGGCAGTTCGCGCAGTTCCTTCTGCACGTCCATCAGCTCGGAGCGGTGGCGCACGGTCACGCCGGCGGCCCAGGCATAGTCGCTCGGGTATTTGTCCGGCTCGTCGGTGACGACGATGATCGGGCCCACGCCTTCGGCGGCGATCTGGCGCGTGATCATGCCCGGGTCGAGCGGGCCGTCGACGTTCTGGCCGCCGGTCATGGCGACCGCATCGTTGTACAGGATTTTATAGGTGATGTTCACCTTGGCCGCCACCGACGCGCGCACCGCCAGGATCCCGGAGTGGAAGTAGGTGCCGTCGCCCAGGTTCACGAAGACGTGCTTCTCGCTGGTGAACGGCGACTGGCCGATCCAGGTCGTGCCCTCGGCGCCCATGTGGGTAAAGGTGGACGTCTCGCGGTCCATCCACAGCACCATGTAGTGGCAACCGATGCCGGCCATGGCGCGCGAACCTTCCGGCACCTTGGTCGAACTGTTGTGCGGGCAGCCCGAGCAGAAGTAAGGGATGCGGTCGGTCTCGGGATTCGCCTTGGCCGGGATATTCCTGAGCACCAGCTCTTTCGCCTCGAGGAAGGCGATGCGCTCGCGCACGCGCTCGGCCACCGGATGGCCGGCGCAGTAGTGCGTGATGCGCGAAGCAATCGCGCGCGCGATCTGGGCGGGATTCAGTTCATAGGTGGCCGGCAGCAGCCAGTCGCCGTGGCCCTTGCGGTCCTTGTTGCTCCATTCGCCGGTGTCGTCGAACTTGCCGACCACGCGTGGACGCTCGCCGTCGGGCAGGTTGTACAGCGCTTCCTTGAGCGCGTACTCCATCACCTGGCGCTTTTCTTCCACGACCAGGATTTCGTCCAGGCCACGTGCGAATTCGTGCACGCCTTCGGATTCGAGCGGCCAGGTCATGCCGATCTTGTACAGGCGGATGCCGATGTCGCTTGCCGCCTGCTCGTCGATGCCGAGGTCGGCCAGCGCCTGGCGCGTGTCGACATAGCTTTTACCGGCGGTGATGATGCCGATCTTCGGCATCGGGCTGTCCCAGATGATCTTGTTCAGCTTGTTCGCGCGGGCATAGGCCAGGGCCGCATACCACTTATGGTTGTTCATGCGGACTTCCTGGTCCAGCACGGCGTCGGGCCAGCGGATGTTCAGGCCGCCCTCGGGGACTTCGAAGTCGGTCGGGATGACGGTCTGCACGCGGTCCGGGTCGAGGTCGACCACGGCGCCGGATTCGATGACGTCGGTGACGCACTTCATCGACACCCACAGGCCGGTGTAGCGGCTCATGGCCCAGGCGTGCAGGCCATAGTCGATGTATTCCTGTACCGACGACGGGTACAGCACCGGGATGCCGCAGGCGGTCAGGATGTGATCCGACTGGTGCGCGGTGGACGAAGACTTGGCCGCGTGGTCGTCGCCGGCCAGCACCAGCACGCCGCCGTGTTTCGCGGAGCCGGCGTTGTTGCCGTGCTTGAAAACGTCGCCGCAGCGGTCCACGCCCGGGCCCTTGCCGTACCACATGGCGAACACGCCGTCGTAGTTGGCATCCTTGTACAGGTTGGTCTGCTGGGTGCCCCAGACGGCGGTGGCCGCCAGGTCTTCGTTCATCCCGGGGTGGAACTTGACGTGGTGGGCGTCGAGGTGCTTCTTCGCCTTCATCGCGGTCTGGTCGACGGCGGTGACCGGCGAGCCGCGGTAGCCGGTGATGTAGCCGGCGGTGTTCAGGCCGGCCTTGAGGTCGCGCTCGCGCTGCAGCATCGGCAGGCGGATCAGGGCTTGCGTGCCGGTCATGAAGGCGCGGCCGCGTTCGAGCGTCCATTTGTCGTCGAGCGAGATGGCGTGCTCCGGCTCGGATGGCTGCAGCTGGGAGGGGTCGAGGGGTGCGTTCATTGTGTCTCCGTGATGGTGTGCAGAACATGGGAGAAGGCGGAAACAGCCATCCTGCCGGGCAGGCTGGCTGTTGCCGCTTGTTTTTCCCTTGTCCTCCAGTGTTGGCACCGGTTTTTATTGTTGGTGGCGCCGACGGAGATGTCTCCTCCGTGAATGGCGACAGTATAGTCTCGTGCCCCCGGCATTAAATACCAATCAATTCCCCACGCCGGAGCTAATGCGCAATAAAATTGCGGCTGTATAGAATGGAAGGAAAATTTATGTCAAAGATCGAGCTCGATAAAACAGACCGCAAGATCCTGGAAATCCTCCAGGCCGATGGACGGCTGTCGAACCAGGACGTGGCCGAGCGCGTGAACCTGTCGCCCTCGCCCTGCCTGCGCCGCATCAAGCGACTGGAAGAAGCCGGCGTGATTCGCCAGTATGTGGCCCTGGTCGACCCCGACAAGATCGGGCTGGGCCTCTTGGCCTATGTGAACGTGCGCCTGGAAAAGCACAGCGAAGGCCCGGCCAACTCGCGCGTGCCGGCCACCTCGCCGCGCTTTGAATTTGCCCAGGCGGTGGCGGCCTGGCCGGAAGTGGTGGCCTGCTATGCGATGACCGGGGACATGGACTTCCTGCTGCGCGTGCACGTGGAAGACATGGACCACTTCTCGCGCTTCATGATGGCCACACTCTTGCGCCACCCGTCGGTGCTGGACGTGAAGTCGAGCTTTGCGCTGCAGCGGATCAAGGAGACGACGGCGCTGCCGATCGAGGCGCCGCCGACTAGGTAATGGTCTGGAAATCCTGCTTGGTGGGTTGTTCGTAGGGTGGGCCGGGCCGCGCAGGCACTTGTGCCCACGCGGTAGAGCGGTTGACGAATCGAAAAGCTTCGCGAAGCGGCCGTTTCCATCGCCTGGCGGGATATATTTCGATGTGCACATGTCGTACCGCGTGGGCACAGGTGCCCACCCTACAACGGCAAACCCGCAATGCCGCTCGTTATTTCGTGCGTTTGCGCGGCGTAAACCACTTCACCGCCGCCCGCGCATTCGCCTTCACGGTGTAATCGATCACCGCCAGCTGTTCGTCCAGCGCCTCGCGCATCACGCTGCCCGGGCTGGGCGGCGGCAGGTGCAGGTAGGCGTCGGCCTCGCCGTATTCGCGCTTGATTTCCATCCCCGCCTTCTTCGCGATGTGCATCATGGTGCGGTTGGTCGACAGGCACTGCATGTACAGGGTGTCGATGTCCGAATTGCGGCAGTGGATGGACGCGCGTTGGAACAGGCGCGTGCCCACGCCCTGCCCGCGCGCGCTGTTTGAGACCGACACGCCGAATTCGGCCACCCGCGCCTTGCTCGTATTCGCCGAGCGCCCCGGTTCGGCCGGCCCGAAGGCCAGGTGGCCGACACCGACCAGCTGGAACACGTTGCTGAACACGCCGAACACGATGTCGCGCGAAAAATCGATCTTGTTCACATAGGCGTGGACCTGCTCGTCGGGCAGCACGGTGCCGAAGCGCAGCAGGCGGTCGCTCGCGTCGAGCGCCAGGAAATGCTTGAGCATGCGGCGGCGGTCGCGCTTGCCCAGCGCCTTGACCAGGACGGCCGGACGGTCGGTCTTGCCGGCCAGGCTGGCCAGCCAGTGGGTAAGCGCATTTGCGCGGCGCGGGTTCTCGGACATGCCCTATTCTAGCCCATCACTTACCGGATCCCGCCTCGGTCTCCGGACTGCCCCACTGCGCATTCGGGCTGATGATGAAGGTGCCCTTGCCGGCCTGCTTGGCCGCGTACATCGCCTTGTCGGCGTCGGCCAGCAGGGCCGCCGCGCCACTCTCGGCGCCGGCGCGGCCGCGTGCGCTGGCGATGCCGATGCTGGCCGAGATCGACACCGGGTTGCCGTCGGCTTCCACGATGCCTTCGATTTCGCTCAGCACCGTCTGCGCCACGCGCAGCGCGCCATCGGGCACGCTCACGCCTTCAAGCATGATCACGAATTCGTCGCCGCCCAGGCGCGCCAGCACGTCCTCGGCGCGCAGTACCTTCTGCACGCGGCGCGCCACCAGTTGCAGCACCAGGTCGCCGGTGGCATGGCCCCATGTGTCGTTCACACCCTTGAAGCCATCGAGGTCGATGAACATGGCGGCCACCGTGCTGTCGCGCCGGGCCCCGCGCACCAGCGACAGTTCCAGCAGCCGGGTCAACTGGCCATAGTTCACCAGGCCGGTCAGGCTGTCGTGCTGGGCCAGGCGCGCCAGCTTCTTCGACTGTTCTTCCAGCTCGGCGGTGCGCTCGGCCACGCGGTGCTCGAGGGTGTCGTTGGCCGCCTTCAAACGGTGGTTGACGTCGTTGATGATGCGGTAGCTGCGGCGCAGGCGCCAGCCGGCATAGGCCAGCAGCGCCAGCAGCAAAATCGAATAGCCGAACAGGAAGCCGCGGTAGCGCTGGCGTTCCAGCACCTCGGCCTGGAAGGCGCGGTCGAATTCGCGGCCCAGGCGCGCCATCGCCTCGCCGGTGCCGAGCGCCGCGATCTGCGCCTCGAGTTCGTTCTCGCGCGGGCGGTTGGCCAGGATGGTGCGGGTGTCGCGCGCGAGGGCGTCGATCCCGTCCATGATGGCCTGCGAAAAGCGCGACTTCTGCGGCTCGATCTGGGCCAGGGTGATCTCGATGCGCCGGGCCAGGCCCGGGGTCGGCGCCAGGTTGTAGCGCAGGGTGTCGGCCAGCAGGTCGTTGAGCAGCGCGTCGATGCGCACCACCACGCGGCCCGGCGCCAGCGCGCCCTCGATGCCGCCCAGTTCCGTCTTCAGGTCGGCCAGCGCCGGCGGCAGCGACTGCAGGGCGGCGCGCAGCGGCGGGTTCAGGGTGCGGAACTCGGCCACCAAATCGGCCTTCATGCGCAGCGACGCGGCCAGCGCGGTATGCGCCTGGCGCCCGGCGCGGTCGCGCGTGGGCGGCAGCGCGTCTTCCAGGTCGCCCATCAGTTCGCGCATCTGCGCCACCGGCGCGGCCAGGCGCGCGTCGGCCAGGCCGCTGCCGATGTGGGCGCGCAGCAGGTCGGCATCCCAGCCGGCGTCGAGCTGCTGCAGCTCGTGCAGCTGGAAGATCACGCGGTTCTGGTTGTCGACATCGACCCCGGTGGTGCGCGTGTACAGCACCGCCAGCAGCGCGATCAGCAGCGCCGCCGCGCCCGCGACGAACTGCAGCCGCCTGCGCGGATGCAGCGCCTCCATCCGGCGCATGGTGCCGGCAAATGCCTGGTCCGACCAACGTAACAATTTACCCATAGTGGGAGGAGCATAGCGCAAGCGTGGGGCCGTTCGCGCACGCGCTTGTAACAAGAGTTAACCGAAGAGTTGAGCGAAGAGCCCAGTACAAATCGGGCGACGCGTCAGGCCGGCCAGAGACGGGCGACGATCCAGCCGTTCATGGCGGCGTTGAAGGCGCCTGCCCCATCCACCTGCGCACCGCCTCCACGCGCGCGGCCAGCACGGCTTCCGGAATCTTCGCCTTGTCCGCGCCGCAGCCGGCGGCGACCTCGCCGGCGTTCACGCCGCGCGCCGCCCCCAGGGCGCCGAGCAGCCAGGGACGCTGTGGACAGGCGTCGCCCAGCGTGGCGCACTCAAGCGCCAGCAGCATGTCGGCAAAACGCTCCGGCTTGCGGTAGGCGTCGCAGCGCGCGAACAGCGCGGCCAGGCGCTCGGCCGGCTCGTCCTGGACGGCGCCGATGGCGCCGTGCTCGCGCGCCGTCGTCAAGGCCAGGTCGCGGCAGTCGTTCGGCACTTTCAGGCGTGCGCACAGGCTGTCGATCGCACCGACGTCCAGTACCAGCGCAGCAAAGCGCACCGCCAGCGTGTGTCCGCCCGCGGCGGCATGGTCGATCACGCGCATGGCGCGGACACCGCTGTCCGCTTCCAGCGGGTGCGGCCGGCCCCACAGCGCATCGAGTTCGGGCATGATGCGCGCCAGCGCGCCGCAGTCGCGCAGCACCGCGAACATGCGCGAGGGCCGCCCTTCCATCAGGCCGCGCGCGATCTCTTGCCAGACGCGCTCGGGCACCAGCGCGTCGGCCTCCCCTGCCTCCACCATGGCGCGCATCAGCGCATTCGTTTCCTCGGCCACGCGGAAGTCGGCAAAGCGGGCCGCGAAGCGCGCCACGCGCAGGATGCGCACCGGGTCTTCGGCGAAGGCCTCGGACACATGGCGGAACAGGCGCGCTTCCAGGTCGCGCTGGCCGCCATACGGGTCGACGACGATGCCATCGTCGCCACGGGCCATGGCGTTGACGGTGAGGTCGCGCCGCACCAGGTCGTCTTCCAGCGTGACCTCGGGCGAGGTGTGGAATACGAAGCCGTGGTAGCCCGGCGCCGTCTTGCGCTCGGTGCGCGCCAGCGCATATTCTTCCTGGGTCTTCGGGTGCAGGAATACGGGAAAGTCCTTGCCCACCGGGCGGAAACCCGCAGCGACCATCTGCTCCGGGGTGGCGCCGACCACGACGTGATCGTGGTCCTGCACCGGCAGGCCGAGCAGCGCGTCGCGCACGGCGCCGCCGACAACGTAGATCTTCATGCTCATGCGCGCGGCAGGTCCGCGTCGTGCAGCGGGGTCGGATCGGTCTCCAGCATCGCTTCGCGCACCCAGCGCGCCACCGCCGGGTGGGCCAGCACGCGGTCGCAATACGCCTGCAGGGCCGGCGCCAGCGCCACACCATAGGTCTTGAAGCGCATGACCACCGGCGCGTAAAAGGCGTCGGCGATGGAAAAGTCGCCGAACAGGTATTCGTGGTGGCCGAAGCGCGCCAGGCATTCTTCCCAGATCTCGCAGATGCGGCCGATGTCGGCCTGGGCGCCCGGCGTGCGGCCGCGGCCCGGCAGTTTGGCCTGGATGTTCATCGACATGTCGTTGCGCAGGGACGCGAAGCCCGAGTGCATCTCGGCGGTGATCGAACGCGCCATGGCGCGCGCGGCCACGTCCTGCGGCCACAGGTGCTTGTCGGGGAACTGCTCGGCCAGGTATTCGCAGATGGCCAGGCTGTCCCAGATCGTCATCTCGCCGGCCAGCAGCACCGGCACCCGGCCCGCCTGCGAATAGTTGGCGATGTTAGTGGCGGTGTCGGGCTGGTCGAGCAGCAGGCGCACTTCGGTGAACGGAATGTTGAAGGCGACCGCCGCCACCCAGGGCCGCATCGACCACGACGAGATGTTCTTGTTGCCGATGACGAGCGTGAGGCCGGGCTGGCGCGCCTTGTTCAGTGCATCGCTGAGGGTCGGGTCGAGTTCCGTGGTCTGCATGGGGTTCCTGTCCAGGGAGAATAAATGCGGTTAGCGGCCGGCGCGGGCGCGCAGGCGGTCGAGCGGCTCGCCCGGCGCCAGGTAATGCGGGGCGACGGTTTCGAGCGGAGTGAGCTTGATTCCCAGCGCCGCCGCTGTCAAGTCCTGGACCGCCGGGTCGATCACGTTATCGACGCGCATCGAGTCGAGGTTGTCGCGCGTGAGGACCGGTTCTCCCGGCAGCCGCTCGAACAGGCGTGCCTGGAGACGTGCCAGCCGCTCCGGCAATTCGACGATGGGGCGCTCGCAGCCGGCATGGCGCCCGGCCAGGCGCACCAGCTCGGCCAGCGTGTAGACGTTCGGCCCGCCGAGCTGGTAGACCTGCTGGCGCGTGGCCGGGTCGCGCAGCGCATGCAGGAAGGCCAGGGCCACGTCGCACACGTAGATCGGCTGGAACACGGCATGCGCGCAGGCCAAGGGTATCACCGGGAAGCGCCGCTGCAAGCGCGCGAACACGGTCAGGAAATGGTCGCCCGGCCCGAACACCACCGATGGGCGGAAGATGGTGGCGGCAACCTCGGGCCGGCTGCGTGCGGCCAGTTCACCGTCGGCTTTTGAGCGCGCGTACATCGAGGGGCCGTCGATGTTGGCCCCCAGGGCGCTCATGTGCAGGTAGTGCTCGACGCCGTTTACCGCGCAGGCTTCGGCGATGCGGCGCGGCAGGTCCACGTGCAGGCGCCGGAATTCGGGACCATAGGGACGGCCGCGGCTGCCGTGCAGGATGCCGACCAGGTTGATCGCGCTCGTCTGCCCGGCCAGCAGGCGGCGCAGGGTGGCGTCGTCGTGGATGTCGGCCTCGACCACGTCGACGCCGGGCAGCATGCTCAGGTGGCGCACGCGCTCGGGGTGGCGCGCGGCGACCAGCACCGGGATGCTCGCCTCGGCCAGCAGCGCCAGCAAGTGGTTGCCGATGAAACCGGTACCGCCGAATACCACCACCGACAGGTCGCGCATGGAGGCCTCGTCAAAAAGGCAATGCAGGATAAATCAGGGCAAATCAAGGCAAGGCGCCCGAGCCTCCCCGTGGTGCGATGGTGCCCAGGCGCGCCTTGAGCGATTGCGGCCGCTTGTCGAACAAAGCGGCATAGTTCGTCGCATTCGACATCACATTGCGCACATAGGTTCGAGTTTCCGAGAACGGAATCGACTCGACGAAGACCGCGCCTTCCATCGGCGCGTCGAGCACGCCGCGCCAGGTGCGCGAACGCCCCGGGCCGGCGTTGTAGGCGGCGGTGGCCAGCACTTGCGAGCCGCCGTTATTTTCCAGCACCATGTTCATGTAGTTGGTGCCCAGCGTGATGTTGGTGCGCGCGTCGTGCAGCATGTCGTGCACGAAGTCGGTCAGGCCGATCTTCGCCGCCACCCACTTGCCGGTGGCCGGCATCACCTGCATCAGGCCGGCCGCGCCCACGCCCGAGCGCGCATCGCTGACGAAGCGCGATTCCTGGCGGATCAGGCCATACACCCAGGCGGTGTCGAGCGAGAGATTTTTTGCTGCCGGCTGCAGGATGTCGTTGTGCGGGGCCGGGAAGCGCTGGTTGAAGTCGAGCTCATTACGCGTACGCAGCGAGGTTTCGACCATGCGGTCGAGCAGCTCGTTGCGGCGCGCATATTCGGCGGCGGCCAGCAGCTGACGCTCCGACAGATTGCGCAGCGCCCAGTTCCATTCGCGGTTGCCCTCGGCACGCAGGCGCAGTTCGTAAAATTTCAGTGCCTGGCGCATTGCCGGCAGCGCCGCCACGTAGGCCACTTCGCCGGGCGTGGGCGGCGCGGCCAGCGGCGGCGTGCTTACCAGTTCGCCCAATTCTTCGGTCGCCAGCTGGCCATAGAAATTGTTCGGGGTCGCGATGCGGCGGTACAGGGCCTGCGCATCTTCATTGCGGCCCTGGGCATCGTGGGCGCGGCCGCGCCAGTAGATCCAGCCCGACTCGGCGGCCAGCGCCGTCGGCATGGCGTCGATGGTGGCGGCCACCGTCGCCCAGTCGGCGCGGCGCAGCGCCATGCGGGTTTTCCATTCGAGCTGGAAATTGGTCAGCGGCGCACCGGCAGCGCGCTTCCAGTAATCGTGGGCATCGTTCGACAGGACGATCGACGCGGCCAGCGCGACATTTGCCCAGCCGATCGCCCTTTCTTCCGCGCTGAGTTTGCTGCTGTTCTTTTCCAGGGCGACGGTCGCCAGCTTCAGGCTGGTGCGCGCCATGCGGCCCAGGGCCACCAGGTAGATCTCGTGTTCGACGCGATTCGCGCCGATGCCGCGCGCCATGGCCACGGCCGGAACGTCGACCGCCTGGGCGGCGCGCGTGTCGGAGGCGCCGAGCAGCGCGGCGATGCGACGCGAAGGGCCGGTGGCGCCGGTTTCGCCGGCCAGGCGCAGCTGGGCCAGCAGGTCGGCCTGGCTAAACCCGTTCAATTGCGACAGCTGGGTCATCAGTGCCGCGCAGCCTTCGCCGTAGGCGGGCGGGTTGACCAGCAAGGCACGCGCTTCATCGGCCACGCGCTCGCCGCGCAGGGCGCGCGCCAGCAAGGCATAGCAGCGTACTTGCAGGTCGTCGCTGCGTGTGAGCAGGGCCATTTCGCGCTCGAACAGGTTCCATTCGCGCTGGCGCCCGAGTTCGAGCAGCCAGTCGGTGCGCAGGCGGTCGGCCACTGCGCTGCCCTCGAAACGGCGCAGCACGCCGAGGACCTCATCCTGCGTGGCCTCGCGCAAGCGCGGTTTCAGACGATAATATTCGACGTAGCCAGGCAGCACGTAGTTCGGCAGGCGCGACGCCAGGGCATTCGTGCGGGCGGCGTCGTTCTGGCGCGCGGCTTCGCGCAGCAGCAGGAAAGTGTCGTCGTCGGCGCGGGATGCCTCGTTGGCCGAGGTGGTGGCGGATGCGACGCCCGAGGTGGAGACAGGCGCCGCGAGAACGGTGGTGGCCACCGGTACGGGAGGTATCGCCGCCGGTGGCGCTTCGGCCATGGCGGCAAGGCTGGTGGATGCAACACTGGTGGTTGCGAGTACTGCACCGGCGATCAATTTCCTTGGAAGCAAAAACACAGCAGTTCTACCCTCATTCGATAACATGACCGGCAAATCAAGAATACCACGCGGCCCTGTGCCCCAGCCAGCTTCAGGCAGCGTTCCTGCAACACCGTCGAGCCCGGCCGTGAAAGCCGCCCTGCGCGCCACGCTCAAGGCGCAGCGGCGTAGCCAGGATGCCAGCCTCAAGGAAGAATGGGACCGCCGCATCGGCGCGCACCTGTTGCGCTGGTGCCACGCGCAGCGGCCGGCGGCACTGGGCGTGTACTGGCCCCTGTCCGGCGAACCCGACCTTCATCCAGCCTACTGTGAATTGGCCGATGCCGGCGTACGCCTGGCGCTGCCGGTGGTGATCGCGCGCGATACGGCCCTGGCGTTCACGGCCTGGACGCCGGGCGAAGCCATGGTCAAGGACACGATGGGCGTGGCCGTGCCGGCCGAGCTGCGCCTCGTGGAGCGCCCGCCCCTCCTGCTCGTGCCCTGCCTGGGCTTCAATGCCCTGCACTTCCGGCTCGGCTACGGCGGCGGCTACTACGACAGGACCCTGGCCGCCACGCCGCATCCGCTTGCGCTGGGCATTGCCTATGCAAACCAGCAGGTGTCCTTCGATGCCGACGTCCACGACATTCCCCTGGGCGGGATGATCACCGAGTACGGTGGTCCAGACTGATTTTTGTATGGACGATGGCAGTGATAATTGGTGAGAATTACGGCGTTGTCGCATTTTAACCATACAATCTTCTGTCAAATTTCCACTTCCGATTGCGATGAGTTTCTCTGCTGGATTAGTATTGCACCTTGGCAACTATGTCTGCCGACACTGCGCCGAGGCTTGGCGCCCAATACAAAAATGGACAGAGAGAAATGCACGGAATTCAAGGAGCAGTAGTAAAAGCAGGTACGTTAGCGATTGCGCTGGCATTGAGCGGATGCGGTGGCGGTGGCGGCGGCGGCGATAGCGCCGGCGCCAATCCGCCGGTGTCGGTCTCGCCCGCCCCCCAGCGCATCGTGCAGGGCACGGCGGCCAAGGGCCTGATCAAGGGCGCCAAGGTCAGCGTCTACGAGATCGATGCCCAGGGCGCGCGTGCCGCCGCAGCGCTGGCGACCGGCGCCACCGGCACCGACGGTGGCTACAAACTGCAGATTCCTGCTTCCGTGCGCAACTTCGTGATCGTGGTCAGCGCGGCGCAGGGCGCCGTCATGGCCGACGAAGTCAGCGGCACCGACTTGCCAATTCCCGACAGCATGACGCTGCGCAGCGTGGTGACGCTGGCCGAGGCCGCTACCGGCCCCTATGAAGGCAGCGTGACGCCGCTGACCGAGATGATCGTTCGTACGGCAGAGACTGCCGATGGAAAGCTGACGCAGCAAGCCGTTGCCCAGGCCAAGGTCAACGTACGCACCCTGCTCGGCTTCGACCCCGAGACCGTGAAACCGGTGAACTCGAACAGCGCCGCAGCGGCCAGCGCCAGCGAAGACGAGAAGAACCAGAGCCTGGCCCTGGCCGCCATCTCGAAGATGGGCAACACGGTCAGCGCCGATTGCGCCCAGAGCACGCCGGGCGAACGCATTTCCTGCGTCGTCGGCAAGCTGGCCTCGTCGGTCACCCTGAAGGATGGCCAGCCTGGCCTGGAACAGACCCGCCTGGCGCAATTCCGCGACGCCGTGCAGGCCGTTGCGCTGGACCAGAACGTGAACCGCACCGGCAAGGTGAAGGTTGTCGGCATTCCCGTGCTGACCCCGGCGCCGGCCACGGGCG
>Ga0265797_10005970_pt1 | contig 17536 bp, 12 predicted proteins | sample P2T30metagenome_FD_192433 | JGI IMG/M metagenome (GOLD analysis project Ga0265797, IMG submission 192433) | Plant litter microbial communities from East Loma Ridge, Irvine, California - P2 T30 | ecosystem: Environmental > Terrestrial > Plant litter > Unclassified | place: USA: California...
CGCCACTTCAGTTCCGGAAACTGTTATGGCAGAGCAGGTTGCCAACGATGTGGTAAAGGAAGCACAGTCGGTGGGTCGTTCTGCGCCCATCGACGACTCTGCGTCAACTACCAACACCCCCGCCGTTAACGGCGAACCGCCCTCGGGCACAGCGACTACCAAAACGACCACATCAGAAGCGTCTTCTACCAAACCCATTTTGAATGGCGCAGATGCACCCTCGGCTGATAGTGCACACGTGTCAGACAAGACCCAGGGACATGCGGCAGCTGTGAGTAGAGATTATGCCGAGTTTCGACGCGGCCCTAACAGTAGCAGGGCGAGAGCAAGCAGCCAGATGCATCACGGCAAGAGTCCAGACAGCCCCACCTCAACGGCCTATCCAGCGAACATCTGGCAGCCGAGTCGCAGGCTGTGGCAGACGCGAGTGGTGGCTCAGATACCGACATTAGCCGTCCTGGAAGCGTAGACCAGTCGAAGCGGGATGGGACTCATGTGCGGACCAACTCGACCGCGAAGAAGCAACCGTTCAAGTCAGTATCCGTAACCAAAAGCTTTCTAGCCAAGACAGTCCCCTCAACACCTGCTGCGCGACCTGGCGAGAAGGCAGCCCCAGCAGCCCCGCCCAAGACGTCAGTCCTCACCGCGAAGCCCCGCCTCGTAGCCAAATCTGGTGCTGGCAACACCCCGCGTGCGCTGGGACAAACCAATGGTGCAGGCGCAGGTCCAGATGCGAGCAAGGTTTGGAATAAGAACCAGCCGGTCCCAGCTCCCCCGCCCAAGACGTATACGGACGACGAACTCAAGCAACAGTACGGCATTCATCTTGCAACACGCTTACAGGCCGACGAAGGGGGCAAAGAGGCCAAGTGGGCTGACATTGACGACGATGAGGAAGACTGGACCCCGGAAGCAGTGCAGTGGATGGATGGAACCAAGTCCTCAGTTGCAGTGCCACAAGAGACGCAGCCACCACCTGCTGAGGAACCAAAGACTATACTCAAGCCAGAGACGCCTGCCGAGACACCCAAGCCCACTACATCACCAGCGCCTACTACGAACACGCCCAAACCAAGCGTCACCGGCGGTACCAAAACTATCCTGAAGCCCGGCGCACACGCGCAGCCGACTACTGGAAAATCAAGTCTCGTCCTGAAGGGACAGCCGGAAAGACCAACCCTGGTGGCCAAGCCATCAGCCACAGAGAAGAAGTCACCATGGGCGCCCTTGCCTCCAGTCGAGAAAGTATCGCCGATTCAGGTCAACCCTCCAGTACAGCAAGCACCTCCGCAGCGCTACTCGCAACGAGACTCTTATGGCTACGATTCCATGCCCCCACCTCCCGCGAAGGAAATTGCCCCCGATGACTTCAACCGCAACTGGCGCAACGAAAGTGGCAGTCGGGACAATCGAGACGGCCGGGAGCTGTACAATTCACAGAGTGGTCGCTATGAGCCTGTACATAATGATATGAGGCGGAGTTCGGGACGTGATAGTGGTAGCTACCGACAACAGCCGTCTGCCGTGCTGCAGAGGCCGTCTCACGATGGTGGTCCAGCAGAGCCGTCAGCAGCGTTCCAGACATCAAGAGCAAGCGCAGATGGACCTACCTGGGGCAGGAGGAGGAACTCGTCCAATGTCAGTGGAACAATGCCGAGGCGCATGTCAATGGACCCAAGAGGAACAGATATGCCTACTGGCCCTATGAGCACAGAACGACGTGAATCACACTCGATCAACGGCTTCGACCCGTCTTCTTCGGACCCTGCAACTTCCAGACACTCTCCCTTCCAGCAAATGAGGTCCCCAAACGTTGCCCAAGCTCACCCGGCTTCTCCCTACGGATCAGTAACCTCACCAGCTATCCAAGATGCACCAGCGCCTGTTCCAGCACCGCCAGCAGAAAACCCTGTCGAGGTACAGAAACGCCTCATGGCCGAGAAAATCGAGCGTGCTCGTCTCAAGAAGCAGCAAGATCGTGAAGCCGAGCAACGTGCAGAGGCAGAGAGGAAAGAGCGACTTGCCAAGAAGCTGGCCGCTATGGGACCGCCTGAGTCGAAGACTAAGAACAAGGACCAGTCACCTACACGCCCAGAGCAGTCCCCGCAGAAAGGCAAGGCTGCTCCTGCCCCCGTGCAATCACCGCCAAAGCCACCTGTCCCGACTGCCGATGGTGAGGTCACACAGTATGGTATGATGAAGGTCCACCAGCCTCACCCTGTGAAGAAGTCGCCTCAGACCGAGCATGCCCAGGTTTCTGGGCCGGCATCCCACGCAGCAAATACCTCGCCGGCGGCTGCACCGTCGTCACTCGATCAGCAATCGGCACAGCCGTTTGATTCCTTCACGCGTGACAACGAAAAGTCCAGGCTAGCAACTGAACAATCTCAGACGATCGCTCACCAATCGGACGGCGCTATCCCTTCTGGGCCTAGGCCACAGGCACCTCCAGCATGGTCGCAGGCGTCTTCCACAGCGCCTCAACCTAGACCTTGGACTTCGCAGGTTTGGGGTCCCCCGAAAACGCAAGATCGAGCTCTTGGTAACGGTACCTTCGACGCTGATTACCGAGGTCAGTCCCGCTCTGGTGCCCAGCAGCAACTTCCTGTCCAGCCACCTGCCTCGACGGTTCCCATTGGCACAAGCTTGGCCCCTCAGGCTCTACCGGCACAGCCAGGAAGGCAGATGCCTCCGTCGCAACAGATGTACTCTCAGCGACCATCGCGTGCACAACAGCAGCAACAGGCAGCAGCGGCTAGAGCGGCTAGACCTTCCAGGACCATTGCTGGCGGTGGTTGGGATACATTTGGAGACCTTATCGAACGCGATGATGCCGAACTTGCGGCAAAGAACCACCAGGATCGAGAGCGCCATGGTGACTTCCGCCCAGAACTTCGAGAGACATACAAGGACCAGCGGGGTCAAGCACAGGTAACGCTGCATGACAAAGTCGCTGCCGACATGACTCTTGCCGAGGCGTTGAAGAAGGACGACACCACAAAGCCTGTGATTGACGGCTCGTCGCCTCAGCAAGGTTTAGGTCAAGGTTCTCTACAGCAGGCTACTGGCCCTCGTGCATCTCGCTTCTTCCCTCGCCCGACTGAGATCTCGACCGAGGCGACGCCGTCATCATCAACGTTTGCATCAAGTAAGGCTGATTCTCCTCCACCGCCTCCGGAAACAGAGACACACCCTGTTTTCGGCAGCGAAGCCGGCCACCCGTTGGTAAGGCTCCCGAAGCCGTCGCCTGTTGTACGACTCCCTCCGTCGGCGTCAGGTAGCGGACCGGCTGCTGCTTCCCATGTGAACTTGCCCTCGCGTGGCCAGGCTCTAGGTGCCAGACCTCTTGCAATGAACCCGGAATGGCAAGCTCGGTTTAACAAACTCCTTGACAAGCCAGGCTCCAACCGTCCCGCAACCCTTCCGGGAACATCACCAATGCTGCCTGTCGCTGTCCCACAGCAAGGTGCAGTCGCCCCGGCTGCCTTGTCAAAGGCTTCTCTTGACGTCAGAGCAGGTACTGGTCCCGCCACTGTGTCCTTGCCTAGTATGTCCCAGACGAAGACCTTTGCAGATGATCGTGGAAAGGACGTGGTCACCCGCAACGGCGCTGAGGCACTATTCGAAGATAGAGAATTCGGCTCGCTGCCTACAGTCAAGTTGTCCAAGGTCCCTCATCTCGCTGCCAACCAACCACCCAAGGCCGCGCCTAGAGACGAGCAGCAACCAAGGTACAAGAAGTTCGAAAACCCTTTCACGATCCGTCGACTAGAGGCTTTCGACATCGAGAAGACTGCACAAAACAAGACAAAGTTTGATGTCGTTGTGCGCCTTGTTACCATGCGCGAGCCGGTGATCAAGTCGGTACAAAGGAAACACTATGGCCCTAAACTCACCCGCCAGCCTAAGCCCAAAACGACTGGTCCTCCAAGCACCACTTCTGCCAACAGTACGAAGGATCGCCCGCGCAAGCCGTCGCAACAGAGTCAGGCAGACCGTTCTTATAACAACAGCAACAACACTATTTCCCGTCCGTCTGCACCCAAGACTTGGTCCACGAGCAACAACAACGCTCCTCGCTCGTCCCCAGCCCACACAGCTACGACTTGGGCTAAGGTTGCGACAGCCTAAGTGTCTTCTATAGTTGCTTCGGCTAGCTCCAACAACTACTACACGGCATGATCAAGGCGTGATGTTCAATGTTCGGCGTTACAAACAATTTCAGTTGCGGGATCTGCTCTACGACAATCAAGAGTTGACGTTGGAGCATTGTCGGATAACTCTATGAAGTGTTTCACTCGGTCACTACATGTACTGTTCTCATCACAGCACACCATTTCACCCTTTTCCCCCTCAACAGCAGTATATATCGCGACATCTTGTACCACAACGATTTGAGTGGACCACAAGGTCGCTTTTCTTGGGAGGCAGTGTACTCCCGGCCTTTTCTTTCACTGGACTCTTAGTCCTTTCTTCTTGTCTTGGGTGTGACATCACTTTCGGGTCTGCATGTTTTTTCTCAGACCTTCGTTCATCTCCTTTTGCCATGACCGGCGTCAGGATGCGAATATGGGTATTGATAACTACGACGGGATATGACCTCGTGGATGCGGAATTGGAACGATGATAGAGGATTCGTGTACTGCTAATAATATTTTGAAAACTTCATGCTATTGTCCCATATGGCTCTTGTAACGATGAATCGGTTTATTGTTGCTCATGACCTGGAGCTAAGCATCTAATTGTCTGACAGGGAAGTTTACTGCCTCCAAGTTGGTATCTTCAACCTGCTTTCCGCTCGCTGCGGTGATGAGACCATCCAACCAATCCTGATGTCCCAACAACATCTTGTTCGGCTTCTTTACCTCCCACTCCTTGAACACTTGTCCAATTTGACTCTCCTGCGTCAAGATTCTCACTCTCTGTCCCTCCAGGTCCTCCACAACCCACGCATGATAGATTTCCAGCCCATCCGATGTCTTGGAGCTCCATGCCAACCTTCCAGCACGCCCATTACTCTCTGGAGGCTCCGACTCCTGGACCGTGCAAGTCAGCGGTGGGAAACCGAAAGTACTGAATTTGAAAACGTCATCTTTGTGCAGGAAGGTGCTGTCCGATGACGGAGGCGTTATCTGAGCGCAGTTTTTGTAGTAAGACTTCCATTTCGAGATGTTGGCTAACAGGGCCCAGATTTGGGTGCTGGTTAGATCTTTGGCGATGCGTTCGTTTGAGACAAAGTTGTCTGTCGTGCCAGGGAGGAAGTGCTGCGGCCAGTTGATCGCCGACTGGGTCGCCATGTTGATGGATGAGTTTGTGATTGGGTATGGGCTCTTGTCTTTTTGGCAGATATGGGTGTAGAGCGAATATGCAGGTGCTTGGTCGTTCAAATAGCAATGGATATCGTTGACGCTAACATGTGGCGCTTACACATCATCATACCTGGGAAAGACTACTTCCGGGTGGATCTACAGAATACAATAGTCTGCACTGTTATACCGTAAAGTAGAGAATGATTGGTAATCTTTTGCACCTTGCTCCATGCTGGAGAAGGCGATGGTGGCTAAACGTTTCTTGTGGTGATCGACTTGTCGACGTCATCATGAAAGCTCGATTCTGATGCGAGTAATTACACCCTGAATGGACTAACCGGATAGTAGAGAAGTAAAGAACAGGAAATACTGACAAAAATAGAAAACATAAGATCTTCCATAAGTTACTATCAACGATGCTGTACGTTCTTTCGGGTAAAGCATCTCCCCACCTGAAGCCTGGTGACGGCTCAGGGAGTATTGTTAACCAGGATCGCGTTGTTGAAATAAAAACTTGTAACAGCCACAAGAAGCTCATCCTCTGGAACACTCATCTGCAATCCGTTGGCCTCTATTGATTTGGAGCACATCTTATCCCGTCGGCAATCCCTGTAGTCTCCATGGATTCCCAAAGGACAAAGAACAACAGCAGCTTTCCTGACGACGTATTTCTCGACAATGACATCGCCGTCAAATCTGTGGTAATCTTTGTAATCTTTTGCGCTGTATTTGTGTAAACATGTTAATACTGCCTGGAGGTACTTGGCTTGTCTGATCCAATCCCGCAGTCCCTCCAATATGAAATAATCCGCTTCTGCTTCTACCCGACAGTAGAGCGCATAGTCAAAGCCGTCTTTCTTGTTCCAGTAGAGAGGAAATCTCGAGGGCCGACGCATGAAGTTTAGGATATGCTCGAAGGTATCCGCATCCGCGTCGACGTAATAGGAGCCGTCAGCCTGCAAGTCTGCACAGTCTTCCCATCGTGTGAGTAGACTTTCAAAGTAAGGCGAGACTGAAAGAACGGATTTTGAAGTGCGAAATTTGCGACCGGAGAAATCGAGGATGATGTGATTGTCCGCCATGACAAGAAGAAGTGGATGTAGCTTGTCTGTTGATAGAGAATTTGTAGAAGGCGGGTATCAACTTGTGTGCAACACGACATGCACAAGACTCTGTTCTCATATTGAGTCCTCGCGTAACATTCTGTTTAGAACCACGAGTGCGTGGGCGGAGCCCAGAGCCACGTTTCACATCGCGCTTTCAGTTGCAACTTGCAGTCATAAGAAATTGGCTACTTCGGAGAGAACCCCGCTTCTTCAAAGCATCATTAGAAGGCATTGATCACATCGTATATAGTCAACTTAAGTAACGTCCCCAGTTATGGGCTATGCAAAATCTAAGTCTGTATCGATATCTGCACTACCTCTTAGTTTACATGCACACACTAAATACTGTTCACTGCGGTATGACCTCTAGCATTTCCACATCCATTCATCGTCTTCTTTCAAACATTTCTTATCATAAATCGATGTATGCGATCCCCAGACAAGTCTTGGATATGGCGGTGTGTAATCGTTGCTCACAGCTTGTTGATATGGCGGCGTGTATTGGCAATGGCACGCCGCGTCCATATACTGCGATGACTGGACTCGAGTTTCTCCCACAGGGGGTACGAACTGTGTTTCTAGGAATCGCGTATCGTGATTCGGTGGCTGTTGATATGGCTGAACATGGCTCCACGATACTGATTTTGTCGGCAGCGAGTAGCCCGTCTGATGATGCGGACCCCACTGGGTAAACCTCTCACAGTCGCAAGCAAGGTAGCTCATACCGTCGGCAGTCACAAAAGGAAGACCGAGCCCTGGGTGTTGATGAAGGAACTGGTCGAAAGATTGACTCATGTGAGGGTTTGAGGGAACCGCAAGGAATTCTTCGTACGGATCATGACAATGGGTGTTTGAGCTAGGTCGGTCGACCGCATAGGCTGAGAAGGTACTTTGCGACAAGGATGGCGCCATGTTGGACCGAAGTTGAGCTGTATTGACCGGCCGCTCTCCGTTGATGGGGAGTAATTTCTCTATGGGACGGGCACCCAGCTCTGAAGCCAAGTCCACTATACTGTGCATCGGATCGATGTTATGATCGATATTGTTTCCATCATAGCCTGGTCTCAAGGCTTCCGAAGTGCTCACAAGAGTTGCGAAGTCGACTAGAAAATCGAGGGCGTTCATATTGCTGATTGATCAAGAAGAGATATTCGGGCGAACAGGGAAGAACGAGTTATAGTTCAGATAGAGGGCTTCCTAGCACATCCTGACGGTGATTGTCTACACCAGTAAGTTGTCACACTCATGGTACTCGCACCAAACGGGTGTAGCATAACGTCGCCTCGTTGTACCCGTGGAGATGCAGCCTATCAGGAGTGAGCTTCGTGTCTGGAAAGCTCTCGTGATACGATGTGATGAACCAAACGTAGTTTGATGCAAGAGGAGATGTGGCTGCCCCATGAACGTACACAAGCTGCATTTCTTCTTTGAGGACATTGCCCTCTAGTTCTGTCGATGCGCTTGTGACAACAATGCTACCACTGTACAACAGCTTCACAGAGCCATTAGTAGAGCTATAGCATAGCCTTGAATTTGATCGAAAAGGCGAGGTCCTCGTTTGCTTGAGCGTAGCTCGTTACGAGGTGTTGGGCGTGTTCCATTAGTGAGCGGTGCCCTACTTTTGCACAACGGCGACGGTTCGCGTCGCCTCTAACAAAAAAACGTATGGGTCAGTGTGGTAAGACTGCCTGTCTTATGTCCAAAGAGCGGAATCCGAGATGCGATGCGGCTCGATCGTGACAAATGCATGCGCTGGGGTTAGAAAGCAGCTGGCAGGTTGTCTCTCAAGAGACTGCCAAAGCGTTATTAATGCGTTTTTCACTTGGGAAATGACGGTAAACGTTGGCGTGCAGTCAGTATGTAGATGCAAGGCGCGGTGTTGTCTGTGGGAGACTTGGGTCATCGCTGTCGACTGTGCCGGGCGTGAGCCTGTCGCTAGCGCGGGGACTTGTTAACGATCAACCTTGGAACCCACTCATTCATCCACATCGAGTAATGCGCGTAGCGCGACGCGTTCAATGTGTCGCTTCGAGCTCTTGAGCTTGCTTATTGTGTTTTTCGAGCGACTGACGGCACGGAAGAAGCAGTTCCGCGCATCCAGCGATCTATCAGCGCCACGACCATGCTCCACGAAATCCTCCTCTCGCTCTCCGGGCACCCGTCTGCGCTCTTCGATGCCCCGGACCACGTGACAGCAACCGCGCATCGTCTACTCTCTCCACCCGAAGCAGAGTTGCTGTCTTCTATCGGCCATCTGTCGCGTCTGCATCGAAGTACACGCGATCATGTCGCCAGAATTGCCGCGTCTCACCCTTCAGTCATCTGTAGGGCAGTTGCTACTTCGATTACTTCTTACCACCTCGAACGGTTCCAACGCAAAGTGCTGGAAGTCGAGAGTCGCATCCTGAAACAAGATGCTTCTATCGTGGGCGCGTACAATATCGTACCTTTAGCTGGGGTCGTGAGTGAGTTCTCTGAATGGACCAGAGTCATGGAATGGCTACGGGACATCAGCAACTGCATGTTACCATCGGATGTTCCTGCGAAGTTCGAGAAAATGATCGGACAGGCTGCCTCTGGAGCTGCTGTCATCGATAAGCTGCGAAGTGAAGCCCAAACAGGCTATCCGGATATCGAAGAGGCCGCTCGAGGTTTGAGCAAGGTTGCAGAGACATCGTGGCTGCGACAGCTATCCACCTGGTTGCTATATGGCCGACTCCCATCGTTTGGCCGCTCCGACTTCTTTATTCAGCAAGACGACGAAGACGCGGACGAGCAAACTTTTGTTCTACAGAACAAGCTACTACCCAAATTTGTCACAAGGCAAACGGCTCTTTCTATTCTCTTCGTTGGTAAATCGCTCAACCAGATTCGCTCGTTGCCGTCGGCTGTGAAGGTGTTGGACGCATCGAACTCGGTCTCAGAGCTTGATCTGTTGCCCAAGCATGTTCAACAACTCTCTCGAGTGAGCGCACCAGTATTAACAGCCATGCTTTCCGAGGCAATTGCGAACATCCGTCTTTCACTATCTCGAAACCTTCTGCAGCATCTTTTACCGCGCGAGAGAATTGTCGAGACACTGACGGTGTTACATCAGTTCTTTCTGATTGGAAGAGGAGAGTTTGCCTTGACACTGATCGCAGAGGCAGATGGCAAGATCTCGTCCCGGCACAAAGGCTCACAAATCAACAAGCCTGGCCAATCCGTCAGGGGCGTCATCATCAAAGAAGCGGAGATCAATCAGGTCCTCGCACGTTCGTTCTCTGTTCTCTCGACTTTATCTAGCGAAGACGAACACACGGACGACATCCTGGATGTCGCAACTCAACTCTTACATCTCAGCACCAACAACACGTCTAACAACCGTCCGGGGACACCAGGGCGCGCCAAGGATGCGGACTCGATGCTTCCACAGCTTGCCAACATGTCCTTTGACGACCTACTGCTATCAGTACCAACGTCTTTGACGATGGACATACGCTCACCTCTTGACCTGTTCATAACGAAGGCAGATCTTGATGTTTATTCATCCATCAATGCTTCCCTACTTGCTGTCCGAAGAGCCCATCTACATCTAGCTGAGCTTTGGCGATACAGCTCGATACGAAGGGATCATCCTTGCCCGCCCGGGTATCAATACAGCAACTCCGCGCACGGTAAAGCAATGCTCAAGCGACGTCGACAACGCACTACGAAGCGAGCACAGGACATGCGGAAGATCTGGGCGACTTGCGCAGCCGCTATCTTTTTCTTTGCAGAGAGCGAAGCTTACTTTCACGGAGCAGTTATACAGCAAACCTTTAGCCATTTTATCGCATGGGTCACTGTTCCCCAAGGATCTTCGTCAACGGAAACAGTAACAGCAGCCTCAGACCGTACAAACACAACTAGCTTCCGCGAGTCCGTGACAGAAGGGGATCTACAGAAGCAGCATGATCCAGAAGCGCTAGCTTCAGCACATCGCCGCTTTCTGTCTTCGGTCGCATACTCTCTTCTCCTTACTGACCAGCCATTTACAAAGGCGCTGCGTACACTATGCACCCACGTCGACGAGCTAGTAGCATACATCACACGTCTCACAAAGATACAGCAAAATCTGGATCTCGAAGAAGATGAAGGCATAGAAGACTACTCGCAGAATTACAAGAAAGAAGAAAGTGAGGTCAGTCTGGAGATGGATCGTGCGAGGAGAAGGCTGGACAGCGATCTTAAAGCACTTGTAGAGCGGCTGCGTGAGATTGACAGTGAGAGGATCGGAGCTTCTGCGCCAGGTACAGAAACTGGAGCGGCGATGGAGGAAGGAGCCTACGAACCGTTGAGAGTAGGTGGTATTGATCGTCTTCTGATGAAGCTGGACTGGAGCGGCGAAGATGAAGAAGAAGAGCATGAGGACTTGATATGATGTTTTACACACGAGTCCTCTCCTGCTGTTAGGATATCCAAGGCTAAATTTCCGTGGTTTTGGCTCGCTTTTGGTGTTTCTTATACCTACATGATGGTAGAGGAAGTTGCACCTCACGTTCTGTTGCGATGCAGCAGTACAGAGCGGACCTTCTCCAGACTTCTACCAGCCTACTTCCACCGCCCCATCATCACGTTAATTCACCACACCAATTTACTGCCTTATCAGTATTACTCTGTCGCATCAATACTTCGTGAGTTCTCATGATGAAGCTCGCAGTCCCACTGCTGACAGGACCAGACCTCTCGCTCGAACCGCAAGTTCTTTCGAACTCACCATCATATAGTACATAACCCGACGTGCTCGCTCTGTCAGTATGAGGGATTCGATAAAATGCTTTCATCATGACGAGGTCTCGGATACGATGGAATCATGTACTGTGGACGGTAATCAAATCCAGTCATCCCATCCTTCCACGTGGAGGTCTAGAATCCGAGCTGCCACTGATAGCTTCGCCTATCCACTGCCTCCTTCGAGTACGTCAACCGAAACGCCACGTAGGCGACGGTACTACATCTGTTCTGAAATAGATTCCGGAGTTTACATGCCGTCGGGTCCATTCGACAGAGTTTCAGGTCATCCTACATCACATTATCGACCCGAGGCACCTTCAAACCCTGCATCCAATCTTCCCACGTCACATTATCGTCCCCAGGGACTATCGACCCTTACTTCCAATCATTCCCAGATACCATCGAACCCTTTCGAGGATCCCCAATATGTAGTCGGCGTAACCGTACCGAAAAGACGGCCAATGCGCGAATGGCAGGATGTCCTGGAAGATCAGCGCTCTGATGCGTCTGCGGGTGCAGTGAAGCTGAGATATGGCAAGGTCTACCTCAGACGCCAACGAAGTCGCGTCCAGGCTGTGTTCACAAGCGCCAAGAAGACTGACTGCGAAAGTCAGCAGCGAGCTGCATCAACTTTGCTCAAGGGGCAAGGTACACACCTTGGGCGTGACACTATGCGAGGACTACAATGTCCAGACTGTCGGCGGGAGATGGAGGCCAGGTCGCTTGCGAGGTAATCTGTGGGCTGGCTTGACGCCAGTGGTTTCTCGTGTACTACAGCTGCAAAGCTTGCGTTCGTTCGTACTAGTCTAGTAATCAAGACTTCTTCTTAGCAGCTAGCGATACCCTGATGTGCCTGACTACGGGTGATTATTGACAATATCTCGGTATTTCTCCATTTGATAAGCACGGTTGTTCGCTTGGAGAAGATACCCCTTGGTATTGTATAATATACGACGATTAGTACGAATAGATCCGCTATTGCATCGCCACACTGAACTAGTGCTATCGAGAGACGAATGTTTGTTCGACCGAATCGAGGCTAAAGTGGCAGCAAGAGAGGGCAAAGAAACAAGCTGCGCGCTGCAAAAAAAAAGTTTTATCGCATTGGAACAAAAAAGGTCGTGCCCGGGTTCGAACCGGGGTTACCAGAAGGTTGATAGAAGTCAAAATCTGGAGTGATAACCACTACCTGTATTGGCGGTTAGACAGACTTCATGTTAGAACGAGTTGGGTCAACGTACACTACACAACCATGTTGTTCTGTTTGATGCCTTTTGATTCTCTTGTCATGTATATATTGTCATATATGCGTGTCCACGCGGGCAAGGCGCTTTTTTCCTTCAGTTGTCTTAACCTCGGGCGCAATCGGGTGGCGTGTGGGGCCGCTGAGGTGTACGAAGCGGGGCTTAGGCAGACACACGTCAATTCGTAGTCCAGCCATCGCGCACGCTTTGGACCTGAACACTTTCAAAGCTCACTTCTGCCCTGCTCATAATCCACTGCGAACGTCAATTACCCCGCATGCTGCAATGTAGGGTCGACATATTGTGAAGACTCCGCGACGCTGTTGTACAGCGAGCCCTGAGGCAGTTTCAAATCCATCGCGACGCTCCCTCACCAGACTTACAAACTTGAGCCTCTAGACCAGGATGACGTCGCGAAAATCTGTCTTGATTGCTCGGGTACAACACAACCTTGCCGACTGGTCTCCATCAAGGAGAGCAAGCGATCATGCAGGCCGCGGACAGCTAGCAAAACAAGATTCAGCCTCAAATGCACGCAGGGGCCGCCCTAAATGGTAAGAACGGACGGGTATCGTATCCCAAACTGAGTGCCAAGACGTACGTCAGACAATGGTAATTTGTAGCAAGCATCGTGCCTGCGACACATTATGTTAAGTAACAAGGAAGAGCCATGTACCTTCAGGCATATTTACGCGACCTTCGATATTCGCTATACAAGCCGATTGCACGATGACCATTCATATTGATACCTTCTCCGCCAAGGCCACCTTCGATTTCAAGGACAATGAATTGGCTACCAGCGGGCTGGAGTGTGCAGAAGTTGTCGATAAAGATGATGGTGATGGGAGGTTCCGCGGCCAATCGAACCCGATTCTCAAGAAAACTTTGGTAGATGTACACCACAATCTCAGCACGTTGAAGAATGTCAGTTGGCTCCCTGGAGTTGGCGATATATACAACGGTACGCCAGGAGGAGGCGGCGAGGGCATTGCCATTTCCCATCCATACGAGAGTAGGCACTGCCTTTCCCCGTGGCCATCTTCCAGCTCAACACGGAGAGGAACTCCAATGCTAGACAAAGGCTGTCAGCCTGAAGGTGCAAAAGACACTCGACGTAGTGCACTCCGACGGCACTGCGATTTCTGGGATGCCGACCAAGACGGAGTGATCTACCCTTGGGACATATTCATAGGATTCCGCAAACTCGGTTTCAACATCGCCCTATGCCTATGGGCAGCGGTCACCATGGCTGCATGCTCGTCGTACAGCACACAGAAATCCTTTCTCCCGCATCCCTTGTTCGCCATTTATCTCGATAATGTCAATCGCAATCGGCATGGAAGTACTACTGGCGCGTACGACTTGGACGCTGAACTGGACACACGGCGTTTCGATGCAATCTTCGAAAAGTACGCCAAAGGCAAGGACTACCTAACATGGCGAACTATGTACGATGTGTGGGTAAGTTACGGTTGTACAAACTTCATGCGAGACATACACTGACTTCGCACCCCCCCTCCTACAGGCAGGTCAATGTTGCGCAAACGATTTCTTTGGATGGTTTGCTGGAGGCTTAGAATGTGGGTCATAGCGCACGACCCCAACAAATTATTCTGCAATCATTAACGCTCGATAGGGATAGCAATGTACATCCTGCTTTGGCCCCAAGATGGTCGAATGCACAGAGACGACATCCGAGGAGTATACGATGGTTCCATCTTCTGGAAAATTGCCGAAGCTCGCGCTCGAAAGTTGCAAACATGAGACTCTAAGTAGTGGAGAAGTCCTTGTTTAGCTAACTGTAACATAGTAATCATAAAAATAGAATTACCTTATACAAAGCATAGAGCGAACTAGTACAGCGACAATAAGTGTTTCATTGCAGGCTGCATTAGCTGGTTGAGAGGAAGCCTTTGAGGAGCATCAATCACCCGCAAGAAGTGAATCTAGCCACGGATTGCGTTGATGAAGGGGTATGGCTTACAACGCTTCATGTGCACAGGACGGGATGTCAAAATTACTGTTACCACGTGGGTTGCAGTAGAATTAATATTGGGACGTCTACGATTGGCTTCACTGCGAGGACACACAACCCATGGAAATCTATGAGACCGAGATCTGTGTGGAAGGACTACGATAGGCTTGCGATGTGACGAACTTAGACATATAGACGCAAGCTCTTCTCAGCACCACTTCCACTCTTGGCTCAATAAAGGAAGCACTGCCATCAAGTCAACTGCCCTCGACAGAGGATACAATTTTGGCAGATGCAGCTACGAGGACGGCAAACAAAGCCCAAGCTCTGGCGCTTACTATTGACGAGACGAGTCAGCAGAACCATCATGAGCGGAAGGTTGAGCGGAAGTAGAGTAATATCTTCTCTAGGATACTTGGACCATTGGGTAACGAGAAAGATTGAACTGCATAGCTCTGAGATTGAAGACGAAGTAATATGTGAAACATTGTCACCTTCATAATGTAATAGGGCTTAATTTAGAGATGGACGGAATGGTAATTCTTACAATCTTGGCAAGAAATCATGCGAGGTTCGCTTATTAAGTTCATATCATGTTTCAAATCTTGACTTTGCTAATTCGTGTACTCTTTTGTTTTTACATCTAGACTTCGTGTCCGCAAGTTGATAGGTGCATCTCTCCCTCCGCAGGCAGCGTCCATCTGGGCTCAACGCCGATGATACCGCGCTCAGTAATCATGCTTGCGTTAACTGGGCTCTTGGGGATGATTTCCTCACCCCTGGTAGCCAAGATCGAGAGTACGTGCGCAGCAGCCTTAGCGTTGATGGTCAACGTCTCTGGGTTGGGGTTGTCAATGGTGTCGCAAGCCTGGTGGTAGCAAGGGTCCTGCTCGACACCTGTTCCGGTGTGAAGACCACCAACAGGTTTGCCGATGTTCATAAAGGATTGGTAGTCACTTCCACCAGTGAAGCGTGCTGCTGTGACATTTACGCCTTCCTTCTCGAAATGCTCAACAAAAAGCTTCTCAATGGCAGCTGATCCTGGGGCACCGGTGAGGTTGAACGTGCTGCCGTCACCATCGAACACACCAAAGTAGCCGCGGGAGACCATGTCAAAGTTGAGGTATGTGAGGATGTTGTTGGCCTCTGTGGCGTTCAGATTCTGTGTGTAGTACTTGGATCCAAGTAGACCGTTTTCTTCAGCACCCCACCATGCGAAGCGTACTTTGTTCTTGACACCGAATCTCCTCAGTGCCTTGGCGATCTCGAGGATCAGCGTGCTGCCTGAGCCGTCGTCGTTGATACCAGCACCAGCCTGAACACTGTCGAGATGTGCGCCAAGCATGATGACGTTGGTTGGGTCGCCATCTTTGGTCTCGGTGAAGACGTTCTGCGTAATGCGCGTTTCTACGGTTTGGGTTTGCTGGAAGTACGCCTCAATGGTCTCGCCAGCCTTAAGGCGAGCAACCAGGGGTTCCGCATCGGCGAGGTTGATATAGCCGGTGGAGACGTATTCAGGGTTGGGGTTGGATAATGTACCGCCAGTAACATTTGCTGTGTCGCTTGCGTAAATGATTACGGCAGAAGCACCGGCGGCAGCGGCAGGCTTCATGCGCCCAGCAAGGGTTGTGCCATCGGGGCATGCTCCTCGCTGTACCAAGACGATCTTGCCTTCGACATCCAAGCTGTCGTAGGCTTCGTTTGTGCAACCTTCAGCTCCAGAAGGACCCAGGACAAGCGGCAACGTCAAACCTTCCGGAGTGGTGGATGGCGAGTATGAAAGTCCAATAACGCGGTAGGAACTGTTGCTCACGCTGAACTCGATAGAATCAACTCTGTTGAAAAGAGCAGGAAAGTCCTGAGTCCATGTCTTGAAATGTGTGTTCTGGGTTTTGGCGAGCATGTAGTCAACAGATGCAGCATAACCTGGGAGACCGAAAGCACGATTGCCTCCATTTGCTTTTGCGATGGAGTCAAAGGCCTTGAGGTTGCTCATCAACCTGAGATGGTCAGTTTTGTCAAATTTTGTGACTTGGAGATCTTACTTCTCAGTTTTGATCTCAGCCTGGATGGGACCAGATGACACCAAAGGCCGGGGTCGCACAGCAGCAAATGCTTGAGCAGCGCCCGCGAGAACGATAGCACTTGAAACCTTCATCTTGGAGTTTCGATTGACCAGCTCCAGTAGCAATTATGGAAAGTATGCAAGTAATATCTTGAGGTGGTAGCCGAGCTCATATACATATGTTCCCCGCCACTTGCTGTTCCGGCCTCCTGGGCATATGCAGCTCATTTGTGCGCGCGACACCGTTCCTGGCCCACTCTTATCATGGCCTTGCAGGTACTGTGTCCGGAAAAGAAGGTAACAAGAGAGTAGATCGTTCTTTGCCAAGTTGCCAAGGGGCGGACATTGATACCTTCCCTAAGGGCGATAGGCTGGCTTGGCGTGAAGGTTAATATCGCCACGGATGTTGTGTCTTCTACCCGAAAGTGACGAGAACAGTCGAGATGTTCAACATGTTCTTAGATAGCTGGTTAAAGAGACGCAAGCTTTGCCAGTGAGTATGGTCTGCTCCATGGCTCTTGCGTAGTGTTGGTATTTGGACTCGTTCGAGTGTCGATCCAAGAAGAAACTGAATACGAATTCAGGATCCGAGGTGTTGCATAATGATGCAGGTGTAGTACCCTCGGTTTAACCTGGTACAGTTGTACCAGATTTTGCCTTTACGACGGGTGTAGGGAATCCTGACCATGAGTGTAGCGAGACCAACATATATAGCTCGCAAAGGGAGCGAGTACCTGAATGTCAGAGTCCATCCCTGGGCGCGTCTAGTTCTTCCTGAACACAATATGTATAGGGAAGCACACTTAGTACAAAACCAGTATCGAAGAAGGGTGAATGTGTAAGCATTAAGATTATGAGATGAAGCTTTATATCAACGAGAACAAGGATTCAACTATTACCTTTGGCCATGCAATAATGGCGCCCTCTCGCTGTCTGCAGCAGTATCACTCCCACTAGCATCGTCGAGTTGCTGGCTTTTCTGAGCCTTTCTGTCTCTCAAGACAAAAGACAGGCCCATGACTAGCAGGAAGCCTTGCAGGATACCTGTAAAGATGAACAGGCCCCATGCACTCCAGCCCCCA
>Ga0265797_10005971_pt1 | contig 17529 bp, 14 predicted proteins | sample P2T30metagenome_FD_192433 | JGI IMG/M metagenome (GOLD analysis project Ga0265797, IMG submission 192433) | Plant litter microbial communities from East Loma Ridge, Irvine, California - P2 T30 | ecosystem: Environmental > Terrestrial > Plant litter > Unclassified | place: USA: California...
ATACGGGATGAAAGCGGGCGTCGACGACATGACGACGTGCAGGACGAGCAAGCCGCCGGTGAAATAGGTTATAAATGCCCAGTACGGCCTTGGGGCGCGCCACTGCCAGAAGTCGTACGGCCGGTTCGACGCATCTTTGTGCTGGAAGGGGAGGTGCGAGGGCGGCGGCCGGTTCGAGAGCGCGACGTGCAGGAGCAGGAGGTGGACGACAATCATGAGCAGGGCTTGGACGAGCAGCGAGGTGCTGAAGTGGGCGCCGAACCAGTAGTACACTTTGAGGATGCTGGCGACGAGCATGATGAGCGGGATATCGAGCGAGAAGCCGGCTGAGCTGCGGGCGCGGTGCATGCTGTAGATTTGGTCGCCATAGCTGGTTATCGGGCTGGTTGCGATGCTGTGGGACGGGCGTTAGTTGGCGGGGAGTACAAGTAGAGAGGAAGGGCATACAAGATGGGCGCAATATTCTTCACAATCGCGCTGATGAAGAACATGGCGTGCGTGCCGTGGTGCCCGTTCCTTCGTATGCAACGAAGAACGACGACAACAATGCCGGGTGGTTGCTCGGAAACAAGCGGACGCAATTGGGCCGTTGTACAACTGTGCTTGCCTCCTCGCCTGACTTGAAGCCGAACGTACTTTTTTTTTGTGTGCAAAAAAAAAAGCTACGCCCCTATGTGAACGGAACTAGCCCGCGCCCTTGTCAAGATGAAAGGCTGTTCTATTCCGTCTGTTCTGTTCAAAAGTCAACGGCAACCCAGGACAACGGACAAAAAAGGAGAAAGAAGCAACAAACAACCGACCCCCCGACCATCTAACCCGCGTGCCCCACACGGCTTGACAAGATAAGCTTCTTATCGCAACTGTACATGCCTCGGCATGCGTCATCACCGCCCGTCGCATTGTAGTAGTAGTAAACACCCAAAAAAATTCTAGATACTCATCTCATCTCCCCCTAGTCCATGTCACCCACAACCAAAAAAAACCACCACGCCCAATTACAATAATGACCTCCCACACTGCCTTCTTCTACGGCACCCTAATGGCCCCTCCGGTCCTGCACCGCGTAATCTGGGGTACGCAGACCCCACCCACACCCGCACACGCCTCGCTCCTACACATCCAACCCGCCATCCTGCACGCGCACCGCCGCCACAAAGTAAAGTCGGCAGACTACCCTGCCATCCTACCCGTGTCCACATCATCATCATCATCGTCCAGCGTGCGCGGGACACTCGTTACCGGTCTTACCGACGGCGATGTGTGGCGATTGGATCTGTTCGAGGGGCATGAGTATGCGCGACGGAAAGTGAGGGTGAGGGTGTTGGTAGGCAAGGATGAGGGCAAGGGTGTGGTGGACAAGGGCAAGGAGCAGGGAATGGGCGATTTGACAATAAAGGAAGAGGATAATGTCGAGGGCGAAGAGGTAGAGGCAGAGACGTACATTTGGGTTGCAGGCGCACATAGATTAGAAGCTGACGAGTGGGATTTCAACGAGTTTGTGAGAGACAAGATGAAGAGGTGGGTTGGGGGTGATGCGGCGCAGACCGACGACGGGTTTCAAGGTAAGCGTCTTTCTCTATTCAGTGGCACGCATAACTTCTTGTTGAGAGTTGGGGTATTATCACTACTAATAATCATGGTGCAGACGTTGATGACGCTGTGGCAGCTTTGGAGGATCCTACGGGTGGACGGGGAGCCAATGGGAGTATATCACGTCAACTAAACCAACAAGGGAGTAACGAAGCAGAGATTCTGGAAAGTGCGGTATAGAGTAAGCCTGCGTGCACATTATATCTAATCGTACCCAGCTCGCGCGACACATCACTAGCCTTCGCCTGTCTGCACCTTGCCTTGTATGGACAATTTGGTTTCCGGAAGCTGGCGGCGCTCAAAGTCCACCATCTGGACCTCCTGCGAGTCCTCAATCTCAATAGGCATGTCTGGTGCACTGCCTTCTCCATCGCGTAAACTAGGTCGCTTGTTCTGTTCGTCCTGGTCTAGTAGTTGCCCTGGCGACTTAATATGTCTCTTTTCAACTGTCAATTCCTTATCATAGTCGTCTTGCTCATCTCTTCCGCGTTTGGTAGGGCCGATCAAGACCGACGTATACTCCATGCGGTGCATTGGTCCCGCGTGATGGGGCAATTTGCTCTTTCCGTTGAGAGATAGTGGACTTTTCCCAGCGACACGAGCCTCGGGGCTATACCGCCTGGGTGTTTTGGCCGGCGACCGTGTTACTGGCGAAGAGTCAGATGACTTACCCATAGCTCCAGGAGATTGGTCTCTGGGGAACATTGCTCGCTGCACATCGAGCTTAAAGGGAGACCCAAGTCTAGGCCGTAGAGATTGAATGACCGGCTGGACTGGTGATTTTGACTGCTTCTGTTGGCCATTCTCATCATCCAACTTCTCAGACCCCGAGTTTACAGATGCGACTTGACCCGTAAGCGGAGCCTTGGACTCCGGACCCGCAAGCCCTTCATCTGTAGGTATTGCTGGCGCCTTGGACTCCGTTGCCACATTCTTCGCTTTTCTTTGCGCTCTCCGAGTCCTCTCTTGCTGACTGTGACATTCAAATATGATCTCACGCATCTTGTCTCTCATCATGGAAGGCTTCAGCTCTGGCCAATCTTCCTCAGCTGACATCGACCCAGTCAATAGCTTGTCCTTGAAATCGTCAGGATTCTGAAACAACTTCTCGACGTAACCTAGTAGGTAGACGCCGCAGTCAGTCCAGTTGCTTTGCATTGGAATCTGCGTGGCCTTGGGATAATATCCGTTTTCTTTGATGACTGCTTCCATTGAACGCCGATTTTTTCCTTCTGCAGCTATCCAGTCTTTTAGCGCGCGAACCGCTCCGCTGCGTGCAGTACCGCCTAGGGAGTCCAGTACAACAATCAGTGGCTGGTTCGGGTCTTTCTTGGGTACAGGCTTGCGTTTGCTTTTATTCTTTGCAGATGATGCATCCTGTCGAGGCGCTATCTCGCAAACTGTGTCCTTTGCTTCCACCTTCGTCATGTCGGCCATGGGCTCTTGAAATATTGAATATGTTGCCCCAACCTCAGGTCCGTACTGTATGTCTGTTCCAGTCTGATCGCGGTTTACCAGGGATAATGCTTCTTCCTCAAAAAGATTTGGGTCATTGTCTTCCTGCTGGTCAGGTGCTCCTTGGACGCTTGAAGATAAGTTCAGGGCGGGTCGCGAACCGTCGCTGTTCTCTTCGATCGTAACTATCTTGCCTAAGTCTTCGCCAAGCTCTTGCACCTGAGAATCATCGTCGTCGAATGATTGAGCTATTGGCTTACGTTTCATTTTCGAGAGATTACAGATTATCGCTAGGTACCAATGAGTTTGGGAATCATTGATCGGCACAACAATATAGTCGTAGGTGAATATATCGACTTTTGATGTCCACCGTTCCACAGATTTGTAGTCTATCGACTTGCGGCCAGAGTTCTCGGTCAGTCTGGTGAAGAAGTACGTATTGAAGAAGTAGACCTTGTCAGCCGGTACGTTGAGTTTCTTGAATAAATAGATCATGTAAAAGTCGATCAAACTATCATTCAAATATTCCTCTTCGTCCAGTCGAATCAGGTCATCGAAGTGCACTACCGCACGCTGACGGCCCTCGCCGTACTCGAGAGACTTGATCCATGGTGGACCTAGCCCCTTTTCGATCGAGTATTTAAACACTTTCGAAGGTTCGGGAGATTCCTCTATGTAAGTCGGTGCAGATCTCTTTGCACGTGATGGGCGAGGTAGCACTGAAGTTACTGCGGTTGTGTTGGACGTTAGATTGGAATTTGACTTTTGTGGAGAAGGTCTCCTTTGGTCTCGTAGTGGTGTTTTCGATACGGTAGTGGTTTGCCCATGAGCATACTCTGAGATTTGTACGGGATCGTGAACGAGTAGAGACGTTCCGACCTTGTCGTTTTTCGGCTGAAGGGGCATACTGAACAGCTTCTCCATGACTGTGCTACATGAATGTCAGCCTGGTTTCATAGGTGATTAGTGATGTCTTACGCTGGTATCGAGACGCATTTCCCGTTTGTTGTTAGGGATGATGCATGCTGGTCACGGAATAGCAGGAAGTCTGATGTGTCGACAAACTCTAGGTCGAAGACTTGTGAATTGCCGTCTTGTTGTCGAGGCCCTTCAAGTCGAATTCGACTCGTATCATCCGCGCGTACTTTGTTGATATGCTGACGTTCTATGAGGATCTTCGTATCGTAGTAGCCTTCCGTGAAGTCGTATATCTGGACGCGCCAACCCCTTGTATCGCTAAGCAACACTGGAGCTTGATCATCATCTACTTGAGAACGTTGAACCTCATAATCATATGACCTCGCGAATGCCAATGGCCAGGTTGGACCGCGACGTCGTTTCGCGCCACTTTTTGCAGCTTGTTTCGCTTTCGAAAGCGGATTTGGTTGTCTCCGGTTGGGCGACGGTGCAAGCTCGTCTGCACTGCTGCTCCCAGACATCCTCTCCTTTCGTTTTGGAGCTGGCCTATGTTGTCTGCGAAGTTCGACAGGCGTACCGTTCACAGCTCTACTGTGTATAATTGTTTCCTCTGTACATTCATTGATGCGAGCCTCTGGGAAGTGGTGCGATGTGACCGGATCAGATGTGCGTCTATGTCGCGTATGCTGGAAAAAGTCGGGCTTCTCGTCCCCTTGCTGAAAACCTTGCAGTAGGATTTTCCGAGCGGCATCTGGCGACCGATTGTGAGTACTGCGCTGGTCGCCACCTCCGTTTGGATGTGCAGATGCTGTGGAGTCAATCGCCAAGGCGCCACCGCCAAACGGAGAGTTGCGTAACCCCCCCTGGGATCTGCTAGAGGTTGGTCTTCTTGGCTTCTTCTGAGACGATTTTAGAAGAGCATCTGCTTTCCGAAACTCGCTCGTGGCTTGGGATGACTTGAACTCTTCTACTGTACTCCCACTTCCGATGCTCATTCGTGATTGCGGTGATCTAGCCGATAGTGGTATCTCGTAGGACGTGCTAGTAGGCGCAAAGTTCGCAGGCCGAGGTACCTCCAGCAGTTCATCATCATCATCATCACCAGCAAGGTCTATGACATGTTCCACTTTTCTTCGTTTCCCAGCAACAGCTCCGCCAGACCATCGATCCTGATCTTCTTGCGGATGTACACGACGAGATGGGGTCTTGGGCGCATTGTTTTGTTGACGCTCAAGGTAGGCTACTTGTCCAGCGCCTTTAGCTTGTCCTATCAACGGCGCACGTAGCCGACCATATTTCCCGTATGTAGTAGGCTTTCGAATTGGCGCATGAGATCCGCCCGTGATGGTGTCAATCGGCTTGAACCCTTTATTCGATCCCGGCTAGAAAACATCAGTGTGAGGTTCCAGAAGCGTAGTTGCAGACATACCTTGGCTTGCATGTTCATACAATGCGATGGGTTGGGGAGACTAACCGCATCCAGTGGCACACTTCTCAACTATTAGCCTTTCTCTTGCCCGTTCCGTACGTGTCTTGGTGTGTTACGTGTAATCTCCCACTAATCGCTTCTCGTCTTCGCTTATGCGTGGCTTGGATAGTCGCTGGCGAGATGTTTCCGGGCGTGGGATAGGGTGAGGAGATCGGTTTGGAGGTCTTGTGGGCGAAGACAGGTCTATTACAGTTCGAGTCGGCTTCGCGGCTTCGGGCGACGAGTCTCGCGGGAAGGGACATGGAGGCAAGTCGTGGCTCGGTGATTGGGCATTGGCGTCGTCTGCCTGCAGCGACATGGTGTTAGTGGGCAATATAAGTGAAGGTACACAAGTAGAAAGAATATCAGGGAGAGGGTCCGGGCGGAGGGGAGGGGAGGGGCATACACCCACGTGTGTGGTAGCAAAGGAGCCTCCCGTCGCAGCTCGTATGACGCCGTTGAATAAGTCGAACATTAGTGCAGCCACAGTAGCATAGCGGCAATGCAGCGGTGACGACGAGTGGTGTCCTTGAGCAAAATCTAAGACATGCAAACACTCATGGCAAACGCACAAAGCGCACGCGCGCACCGTGGGGCATGTGAAGGTGAAAGTTGGTTGCGCAAGATGCGTCGCGACCCCGTCCGTGCGTCTTTGACGTACCCGCTTCCCGTAGGTACAATGAGAGTTTGGCCAAAGCCACGTGAATGCAGTTCTACTACTTGTTACATGTATTTGAAGGAAGACTCGTTCAGCAAATAAACTATTGTACACAGCACATGCAGCCTCGACAATCAGCCCAAACACCATTACTTGTTGTGCTTTTCTACATGGTCGGAAACGAATGAACCACGACAATCACTTGAAACAACAGACGTAGCATTGGATTTGGAGTTTGGATTTCTGTAATTTATATCACATCACAAGTCTCCATACACGATACGGATGGGTACGCGAACTTGGATCTGTCAGTAAGTCGCTCTTGCATTTACCAGATGCCTCACCTTCGAGCGCACCCGTCATATGCTGCACACGTCCATCCTTCCAGCACCGTCTATGAATGCTGGCTAGAGAACCTCGCGCTCCTACGATCCTTCAGGCAACACGTCAAGAAAAGGTGGCTGGTGACCTCACCCACCCACAATCCGTCCAGCGAGGCCCGGGAACTGATGGCTCAAGACTGTTGCTTTCACCTTCGTTGCATAAGCGTTACAAGTCACGCCAAAACGGCGCCGAGGCTCATGGCCCGACTAAGTCTTCAGATAGGCGAAGATGTATTCGCAGATTCAGAGCTGACGGATCCTATGAGCCGGCTGTTATCTCCGCCGAAGTCACCCTTCGCTTTTCGTGTTGGCTCCGGGCTTGATCGATGGCTGATCTTTGCGCAATACTGTCGTCGTGACTCCGCCATACTATATTCGTGCCCTCGGGTAGCTTGAGGACCCGCCTAATTGTGTCTCGTATCTTGACGTTCTTCACGCCATCACTCTTGGTCCAAATACTGAAGACGTCTTCGCCGCTCCGCACGCTCAAGACGAAGCCGCAGAATTCCTCTCCAGCATCCAGGAACTGATCTCCAACAAGCGCAAGCAGGAGGTCTTCCCAATAGCGATCCGCCACACCCTTCTTCAGGCGCATAATCCACTTGCCACCTCGTTTATTCTCATCGTCCTCCCATACCGGCCGTATGCCTTGCTTGAACACGTGGTAGTCGGATACGGAGGGCAAGCTGGAGGGTCGCTTGAGGTGGGAGAAGACTTTCCAGAACTCCTGGGCAGTCGTGAATTTGCAGAGCGGCACAATGGACTTTTCATAGTCGACATTCTTAGCCGTGGGCGGACGGTACCACACAGCCCAAGTGTACTTGAGTGGCCACGGCGCGTTAAAGTCGGGTGGTGCAGACGGGCCCGGTGTGTTCTCTACTAATGAGACTGTGGATATGGATTCTTTGCGTATGCTGTTGACCACTTTGCTCACGGGTTTGTCCTTCTTGTCCGAGGGCGTCGCGGGTGAGGGAGACGACATGGCTGCCGCTTTGAAGTCAAAGGCAGTCCCCGGTGTCTTGGGCGTCTTGCCCGCAGAGCCGAACGAGGCGAATGCGCCCGAACCGAGCCCAAAGGCGGAAGAGCCACCCGTGGTGGGCGAGGCTAGTCCGCCCGGTGTCAATGGCGACATGGCGTTGAAGGGGTTGCGGCCGCCGTGGGACGAGTCGCCACCGAAGCGCTTGGTCGCCGAGATGGTGCGCTGGTGAGGCTCCGACTTTTCGTTGTTGGCTTCTGAGTGTGACATGGAGAGGGAGAGCTTGCTGGTGCTGTCGGGCGCTGTTAGTCGTGCAAGCGAGGATTGCGGGGATATGCGAGCCTACTTGGAGCGCCGGGTCCAGAGATTCTCCCTATTGTCCATTGGTAGGGCGGTCAAGTGGGTAGATGGCACAGGAGAAGAATGGCACAGTATCCAAGGGCGGGTGGGGCTGGAGAACAAGCAAGTAAACGGGAAGAGCTGGCGGGCCAATGGCCAATATGCGTCGATAATATGCGGGGTGTAATGCAACCGTCGTCGTTGTCTGAATTTAGCGAAGGGGGCGTGTATGGCGTGTGCGGTGGGTATGATGCTGGGAAGGATGCGACTGGGCTGATCGTATGTGATCGTCGGGCGTGGTGGGATGTATCGTGTGCAATGGCGGATAGTCGTGCGTACTGAGAAAACGTTTGAGAGGTTGGCACTTGCAGCTCAGGCGCGCGCCTTCCGCGGCAGGGATGCGCGCTTAGTCAGCTACCGAGCTGCATATCCTTTTCGCCGCGCCGCCGCCCTCGCTGTTTTCTTCACCAACGGCCTTTGACTCGTAACACTTTGCCAGCTCGACACACCCTACTCAGCTGGCAATTCCGATACCTGGCCCAGAACGAGCCAACCTCTTCTAAAACCATCATCACGAGGGCCGCTTTTGCGGCTTCCATGATGCGGTGATGACCTGAAAGCAGGGACATTATTTTGTCACGCGCGCGACGCGTTGACGTTGCACGCCGTCTCAGTTTTTTTCTTGTATGTGTGCTGCTGTGGCGTATGATTTTTTTTCTTATTTCTATTTGGCTCGGGATGACTAGGTCCTGTGGACCACTTCTGGTAGTCTGAGTCTCAGCCAGATGTACACTATCGCGGCTTACGCGATTTCTCGGTTGAGCATGAAGCTCAAAAGGCAAAGTCTGAAGCCCACTGCAACCAATTGCAACGTGCTGCCTGGATGACTTTGGAAGCACCGCTGATGATTGAACAGTTACCTAGCAGCACACTTGGCGACTAACAAGCTTGGGGCTCGTTGGCGTCTGCTCCTTGCCAGCTGCTCTTTCGACCGGTTTCCTCGTGCACGACGCGGTTAATAGCAAAAGTCACATGAGGGTTACTGAAGATCGAGATGCTGGTGTCATCGGGAGATGGCATTGAGCGGCCCAGCGCTAAACGGTGCGCGGAAAGGCCATGCACGCATTGCGAGACATGTAGATAATTTAATTGTACCATTCCATATACCATTGCGCCTTGTATTATCCCTCAGCAACGTTTGCGACAGACACCACACACGTCTTGACGTGGCTGGTGGCTACACAGGATATCATCGACGAACGTGCAAGCCCTTCACGGCCAACCGGGACCGGCACATGACAACCGCGGTAGCCTCAATATTACCCTTGCCGCACCTGCAGCATGCAAACGCGTGCGGGGTGGTGGGAAAAGGTACCTACCAATCTACGTCATACTTCCGTGCCTTCACCAGGACAACGCACCCCACCATCTGGGATCACACTGCGCTTTTCTCGGCCACATCACAAAGTCACCGCTATCGCCCGCGCATTGATCATACAAAGCCAGCTGCTCCTCCCCTCTGCCCTCCCACCACGCCTACTTTCCATCCAAAACACGTCCTGAGCATCGCGTGCCACCCCACATTGCAACCTTTCACGTGCGAACAAACACGTTTCTACGCCCACGCCGGAAGACCTAGTCCGCCTCTGTGCACCCCGCCAAACACCATCAACATGACTGCGCAATCGCCCCAAGTGCATTCGCCGACTTCGCATGTTGAGCGACCCAAGGGTGCGATCGTGTTCTATCCGCCCCTCCGGCACATATTCAGCTAACACGCCCAGGCATCCTCAAGAACTCCAACTCGTTCCGCGCAAATTCGCAGACGTCCCCGACAAGCGAGTTCCCTCCGGCCACCAGCCCCATCTCGGAGCGACCACCGCTTGGTCGTGAGATGTCAGAGAAGGAAATTGTGCTCGAGAACACTTTGCGCAATGCGGGCGCCCACCGGCGGTCGTCTTCCAACCCGCGGGGCATGGGGTCACGGCGTCAGTCAGGTGCTGACCCCACCGACGAGAACAGCCCACAGCTCAAGTGGGACGAGGCGAACCTCTACCTGAACGAGCAGAACCGCGACAGCACTATGAAGATCGATGAGCCCAAGACTCCGTACGCCAAGCAATACGACCCCGCAGAGGACGAGGAAGAGGTCGAGATGCTGAACGCGCAGGAGCTCAAGGTCGATGAGCTGGATAAACCAAGGAGGAAACCCAAGATCGAGGACATTCCCGAGTTTGACTTGGGACAGCCAGAGCTGCAGGCACGGCACTCACAAACGCCCGAGAGCGAGAAGCGCGTGTTGGTCGAAGAGGGCATGGACCCGGACGAGGGCTACCACGGCGAGCTTCATCCCAACGCTACACAGGAGGAGAGGGAGAAGCACCGCAAGTTTGAGGAGCTACGCAAGAAGCATTACGAGATGAAGAACGTCAAGGACCTGCTTGGGTGAGTCTGACCTTTTGATTGATACTGGGCCTTACTAACGTGCCCTCAAGGCATCCCGAGGATGAAGATGAGGACGAAGAGATGCCGTCGCGACTCAACGGCCAATAGTTGTCCGACAGCCAGCCTCGGCCTGCTCTGCGCGCGTAGGTAGATAGATAGCCTGTTTTCCTTTGCATTTTCGATTTCTACTACTGTTGTTGGGAGATGAGGGAGGACATGTTACGAAGCTCGCCCAGCAGCGTTGCACGTATTGATTTTTGCGGCATCACGATGGAGTTCAAGGGGGTTTTCCTCCTTTTTAATAGGATGATAGTCAAGGTTGCGAGTAAGTAGTAGTACCTTTCTTCATAGTCAATCTCCGAACGAAAGTGAAACAAACAAAGTTTATGACTCCTGAAATCTCCAGATTTGCAAGCAAATTTGTAGTTGTACATTGCCACGATCCCCCCATTCATCTAAACTCCTTGTCCACGCTCTCAAAGTTCTCCAGGAAACTCTGGAACGTGAAGACGCCCAGGCCGGGGTCCAAGCTACCGGTTGTGGCGCGGATGGAATGCATGCTCAATTGAGGAATGCCGCAGTCAATCGCTCGTATACCCGTTGCCGAGCTTAGCATTGGCCCCACGGTGCCGCCGCTCCTACTGTCGTTCCTGATTTGGAACACCTGCAGTTTGGGATCGATTGAGCGCGCACCGATATCGCGGTCTACACAACGCTGCAGGATAGCCGTCGAGACAGCATCGGTAGTCATGTGAGCATTCGAGTCGGCCGAGACGGCCGGACCCATGTTGAGACGTGGTGAATGATTTTCCAGGTACGCGCCCAGGAAGTTGGGATTCACAGCATGAATCACGTCGCTCGAGACGAGGAACGAGTTTGCATATGTGCGGCTGAGCGCACTCTGCGTCTTGCCGTTGGTTGCGAATTCCTCGGCAATACGCTCCATGACGCTGGGAAGGAAGTTTCCGTGCGCGCCTTGACGGAGTAAGGAACCGACTTCTTCGTCGTCAAAGAGGGCAACCATGCGGATTTGAGACGATGAGGCGAGCGTGGGTGCCGAGTTGAGCAGGGCTTGGATGGCTGCCCAGGAACAGAGTTTGTCATCGATGCGGCCGGCGAAGATGAATTCCTTGTCGAGGCCGCCGGTTTGCGCGGGTTGCGTGTCGAAGAGTTCAAGCTCCCAATTTACGATTGCGGAGTCTGAGACAAGGTTAGAATAAAGGTTGGGATGAAAGGGGTGAAAAGGAAAAAAAACGTACAGTCTGTAATGCCCAGCTCCTTGGAGATGGCCTTGACGAGTCTCTCAGGCTGGGTTGCGGTAAAGGCACCTTCTCCACCGAGCACACTAGCTTTCCAGTCTGCCTCGCCCTCTGTTGAAGAACTGCTCATGTCGCTGTTATCAATACCAACAATGGGTACCATCTGGGTCTCCTTGTTGAACGGGCCATTGGCGGCGGCACCAAAATGCGGCGCCAGGGTGGGGATTCTCGCAATCGGCCAGTCCAACTTGACGAGCTTGGTTACAATCTTGCCCTCTTCTTTGACAAGCACTCTTCCACCAACACCCAGGTCACGGTCCCACCAGGTGCTGTTTAGGCCACCGGCGTAAGGCGCTACACCGAGCTGCACATAGCCTGCCTTTGTACGCAGCTTGGGAATGGGCTTCAACTTGGCTGTGAGCGCGTCGATGTGCCCAGCAACGATTGCTGCTCCGTTGCCTGATGTGTAGCCATCGCCGATAGCGAAAGCGATAAGCGACGTGCCGTTGCGCTCGACGTAATACTTGCCGCCAGCCTTGAGTTCCCATGCATCACGCTCAGACAGCTTCTTGTATCCGTCCTTGGCGAGGTCCTGGGCAACGGCATCGACTGCATGGAATATGGTAGGGTTGCTTGTCATGTAATCGGTGAAGGGCTTGGTGTAGCGTGCCGGATCCTCCTTGGAGCGCGCCGGCACCGGAATCCAAGCATGGGAAGGCGTCGGTCTAGGTAATGTCGCAGTCGACTGAGAAGCAGGTAGTTCTGGGATCTTGGGCGGCACAGGCGGTGGGTTCTGCTGCCTCGATGGCGCCGCATAGTCGTCTTCGACGTCGATGAGATTGGGATATGATGCCGCGATGCTGTGGCGGTTACGCGGATCAGGCGCGCCCTGTCGGTTGCTCCATCCTCTCTCTGCCACCCGATCAAGCCGCGGGCGATGCCCCAAAGTTGCCGTTGTGTGAGCGCGCCCCAAAGTTGTCGAGTACGAGTGTCGGAGTGGGCGGGGCGGTGACGGGTCGGAGTAGAGGTCAGTGTTGGAAGCTGCCTTGCGTAGGGAAGGGTGGTTCTTGGTCATGTTTGCAGCTTCGCGTGCACCAGAATATAGCTGTTGTTCAGGAAAGGGGGAAACAAAGCGCGATTTACTAGATGATAGTTGAGGAGTGAGCTCGTGATGTTGTATGTTGGACTCGTTGTCTAGTGCATGTTGTACAGCTAAGCTGCCGCCACAAATGAGGCGCAGCTGTCCGGAACGGGAACGCTTCCGGACCTGCTCGCCGCAACCCCACGGCTACACGACGATCGCCGGCGTGCAAATACCGCGTGTGCCGCGAATTGTTCGAATCAATTATGTTTACGTCTTTCATATCACCAAGGGTAGACAGGGGAACACAATGAAAGATACTGAAGTGATCAATTTGATTGAACAGCTACCACAACCCACACAGCACATCTCTTCCTATCCGCTCAAGCTTTCCGGGCTACCCCTGAGTCTACGGGGCCACGAAGGTCACTTGAAGGGTCGCTTGGAAAAGACAACGAGTGCTGGGTGCTGCACGAAAGTGGGGACCCGTCTTCTGACACGTCGGTGAGCTCACAAGCGCGAGGTTATGCCATCGGCTCGAACCTGCAAACCCTCTGTGTTAACAACTGACCGCCAAATACCGTCAGAATGGACTTGTGAAAACCACCACATGTCTAACTATACCTTAATCTCCGATCTGTCAAAGCTAGGTAGAGCGTACCAGCGAGGAGACTACTTAGCAGGATCGTCAACGCCGACTTGCGAACGAAGATATTACCCTGCCACGTCGAGACCTGTAGGATGTGAGATAAGACCGAAAAGAGAAGGGGTAAGAATATGGGGATGGGCAGTGACGGGGAGAGGAGAGGGAAGGGTAGTGACAGGGGAGGGGAGCATTATCCCTAGATGTTAGTAGTTCCTCTCCTCAAAACCCTCCGCCAACCCCAACTGCATCCAAACCAAGGAAACATGTAGACAAAAACAAACCAAAAAAACGCAAGCAAAAACAAAAAACAAACGCAGCCCAGAAATCAAAAAGCAAACTCGAGAAAGGCTCTGTTAGGCAGAAAGACAAAACGCCAACAAATAGAACAAATAGAACAAAGGAAAACCTATCCAAATCGTGCCGTCGTTCGTCGTCGTCGATTAGCCGCCTGTGCCGATATCTGTGCCGTCGTCCAGAGACATGGACCGCCGTACTGATTCCGAGGTGACCTTTCAACTCCAACAAAAACCGCCATCGCCTCCTCGTTGACTTCGGGTGTCTCCACTACCAACTGCTTCCCTACGCCGCCACCTCGATAGAAAATCTTGGTAGGACCCAGAATCGCCGCCGATAAGCCATGACTTCTTCTGTCTCAGATTCGGGATAACCGCCGCTATCTCCTTCTCTTCATCTTCAGGTGTGTTTCCACTATCGACTGCTTTCTTACGCCACTAGGACTCCGAACTGCTGCCGACACGTACTGACTCCTTCCGGCTTCGATTCGGGAAATAACCAACAACGTCGTCCTCCTCCTCAACTTCGGGTGTTTCCCGCGATTGACCGTCTTTGTATGCCACTACCGGAGCAGGGCTCTAAACTGGCGCCAACAACGTCATAACTCCCTCCGTTTCCTATTCGATCGATTTGAAATGAATTAGGGCGAGGGGTTTGATTGCCCAGATCCCTTGCAGACTGGGTGACGTTTTTGGTCGTTCGTCCAACCGATGAGGTTCAGCTAAGCCGGGCCCAATCATCTCCGCCAAGAGTCAAAGGGTAAGCCGTCGCGTAGTCTCCTAGCTTGGGTGTTGTTTATCCGGGTTTGACCTGCCCGGAGATATGTTTTTACAGGATGACATTCAACCTTGTCGTGCATGTTGTTTACCCGGGATTGACTTGCACCGGAGGTATGTTTTTACAGGATGACATCCAACCTTGTTTGCGAATGTTTTTGGTCGCACATTCAACCGATTTTCGTGATTCAGGTAAGACTCATTCGACTTGTCCGCCAAAACATGTAGAAGTTTGTCGCTGATCGCGTTTGCGTGGGTTTTGATTACCCAGGTTTGACCTGCCTGGGGATATGTTTTTACAGGATGACATTCAACCTTGTGGGTGTTTTTGGTCGTACATCCAACCGATAAAACTTGATGTCGCTAGAATCTTCCAACCGGCTCAGCAAAGAGTAGAAGGATCTTTTGTCGCTAACATTTCGTTCATCTAGGTGATTCATCCGGGTGTGACTGGCCCGGGAAGCTATTTTTAGAGGATAACAGTCAAACCTAGGTGTCGGTTGCAAGTCCAGTCAATGGTTGTGTTCAAACTAGACTTCTCCAACCCTTTCCGCGAAGATTGGGTGGTTCAGTTGTCGCTGGTCTTCACAATCCATTTCGAGCACGGGCCATAGCCCTGGCGACGATCGCCCGGTACCACTCATTCTCTGCCGCAGACATGAGGCCTACAGGCGAGGGAGTTCGTACGGGAGACATCGGCTCTCCAACTGGTGTTTCGATTCGCCTTCCCCTCAAATATGGTTTGGCCGGTGACATAGACTTGTCTCCGACCGCATCGGAATTTTCGGGTTGGCCTCGAGCTGTGACGTATGGTCGAGGATGGGGAGATGCGAGCCCTGTGGCCTCTGTGATGATAGAGTCGTTGTTCGTGCTGACAGCCGAAGCAACGGTCATTCCATTTCCTCCATAAGCCGGCGGTAGTGACTCAGTCACCGTGACTTTGCTGCCGCTAGCGAATTTTGGTCGGGAGACTTTCACCACCTTGAGATCCTCCAGAGTTCCAACTTGTCGTACCCAAGCCCCTGAACATACGCACCTGCGTCCCAACGAAAATTTCACGCAGTTTCCTCCCAACCAACATTGATACCTCGAGTAGCCGGGCATGTCGTTGTTGAGGCGGTATGCCTCGCTCCAAAACTTCCATACCCCAGGTTCTTCGCGGTCGGTCATGGTACCGAAAGACTGTACTGGTAAGGCACATTCGATCGGGTCGTTCTCGTCCAAGACCACTCCGCTCCAAATCCTAGAGCCGCGAACATTCATCTTCAGACCGTAAAATCCGTTGATGTATTGCTTGACGGTGACCAAGGCTGAATTGGTGCCACCTTCCGCAACTTCCTCCTCTTGTCTCGCATAGAAGCCTCGTACTTGGCAAACGCGTTGTCGCTGGGGTCCGCTGCGGAACTTTGTGATGGCGGTTTCATCCCTGTCGCCGAGAGTGAAGCTCTTCCACATCGTCTGACGTGGTGGCTTTTGTAGCTCTGGGGCATTCATCGTTCCAGTCATCCAAGACACTGGTCGTTTTTCTCCAACTCCCTCGTATCGGTAATACAAAAGGTCATTGTTGGAACGATCGTGCTCGAAATACTGGACCGATTCCAGGGACTCCGCAAATCGTACCGTTTTCCGTGGCTGAATCTTCGGGCAGACATAGCCACGCGGTACCTTCCATGGAGGGAATGGGGCTGGGCCACGGGCGATGTTGATATACGAAACCCTCTCCGTGGGTAATCCCTTCTCCCGAGTGATCTTCAGACGAGGAGCCAACAGATCGGTGTACATCCCCTCCCTCTTCTCAGCCTGGTAGAGCTCCTCCCTTGCTTTCAATCCCGCTTCGAATCGTACCGAGGAAGTCGGCTTCAGAATCGAACGGGGTTGGGTGACCTGTGGCCTGGTCAGTGAAAAAGAGGAGGTACCTACCGTATGACGCCCAGTTTCCCTCCGCTCGCTGGGACGTCTGCTCGACGGGAAAGCACCACTCCTCCCCGTTGATCGATCCGATACGGTACACGTGGCCCTTGGTGCAGGTAGTCGTTTTGCGGCAATAGCCACAAGCCTCTCCTGGAACTCTAGGTTCGCCGTGTGACACCGTCCGATCTTCTCGCCCGATCGAGAAGTCGACTTGGTTCGGTCGACGAAGGGGTCCGTCAGTTCTGCCTCCGTTCGGCCGGTTGGTCGAGATACAGGCCTCGCTGCCGAAGCTGCGGGCCGTGCCTCTTCCTGATTGAATCATCAATATCTGTCATAGACAACGGGGAATATAGGAGCTATCCAAATCACCTTCCGGACTATGGAAGCAGTCCGTCGGGATCTTGAGGAGACGGTTTGAACACGGGATGAGCGTGTAAACCGTGATGAATCCATAGTCGAGGCGGTCCTGGCCTCACGTTCGGCGGCAAGCTCCGCTCTGCGCTTCGCAATGCGTTTGTCACGTTCGGCCTTTCTTGTCGAGGCGTCGACCACCAGAGACTTGGTGGCATCCCGCTCTTCGACAAACTTCTTGAACCGCTCGGCACGGGTCAACTTCGAATCCGGTCCAGTTATTTCCCGGGTTGGATTTGAAGTGGAACCGGACGCCAGACGCTCTTCCCTCTTCTTGGCCCTCTCAGCGCGTAGAGAAGCCGTCGTCGTGTCAAGCGAAGGGGCGACAGGGCTATTCCTGCGGATTATCAAACGAGGGCGGGGGGCTTCACTCGACTTGGAGACTACAGCGGCTTGCCGGGCCGCTCGCTTCGCATCAAGTTCAGCGCGCATCTCTCTCCAGGCGCGAACCTCTCGGAACTCGCGGATAAGGGAAAGATCCGAAGTATCCGGGGTGTTGACCATATCCACAGGGGATTCAGAGCAAGACTCCTCTGATATTGGCTGTAGCGACTGTGTGGTTTGGTCCCGAAGTCTCAAGTTCCAGGGTAGTGACTGAAATGTTCCCACTGACTGTAGCGTAGTGGTTCGCTCCGGTAGTGACTGTATGGTTCCCTCGAGTATTGGCTGTAATGACTGTGTTGTATACTCTGACCTTGACTGTAGCGACTGTGTGGTGCACTCTGGCACCGATGTGGTTGGTTGTGACCGGAATGATCGTAGCGATCGAAGCGATTGTGTGCTTGGCTGTGACTTGGATGACTGTAACGACTGTATGGTTGGTTCTGGTAGTGACTGTGTGATTCCCTTTGGTAGGGACCGGTTGGTAGATTTGAAGACAGACTTGGCACCTGAGCAGGCCGCAGCAATAGGGGGCGAG
>Ga0265797_10005972_pt1 | contig 17525 bp, 14 predicted proteins | sample P2T30metagenome_FD_192433 | JGI IMG/M metagenome (GOLD analysis project Ga0265797, IMG submission 192433) | Plant litter microbial communities from East Loma Ridge, Irvine, California - P2 T30 | ecosystem: Environmental > Terrestrial > Plant litter > Unclassified | place: USA: California...
CGGAACGGGGCCACCGCCGCGTCACCGGGACGCGCTACGGTTCGCGCATGACCGCTTCACCGGCCGCCGTCGTGCCGCAGCGCACCGACCGGCGCGCGCTCGTCTCCTGGGCGCTCTGGGACTGGGGTTCCGCCGCGTTCAACGCGGTCGTCACCACCTTCGTGTTCAGCACGTACCTGGCCAGCCGGGCGTTCGTGGACCCGGCGCTCGTCGGCGACACGTCCGCGGCCGGCAAGGCGATCGTGGAACGCGAGCTCGCGCACAACGCGGCCGTCGTGTCCACCGCACTGACCATCGCGGGCATCGTCGTGGCCCTGGTGGCACCGGCCATGGGGCGGCTCGCGGACTCGTCCGGACACCGCCGCCGGTCGGTCCTCATCGCCACGATCGGCGTCGCGCTGTCGATCGGGGGCATGGTCTTCGTCGCGCCGAGCCAGCCGTACCTCCTGCTCGGAGCGGCCCTGCTCGGCATCGGCACCGTCGCCTACGAGATCGCGAGCGTCGGCTACAACGCCATGATCGGGCAGGTCGCCTCCGGGGAACGCACCGGCCGCGTCTCCGCCATCGGCTGGGCGGCCGGGTACTTCGGCGGGATCGTGCTGCTCGTCCTGCTGCTCGTGCTCTGCATCCAGGACTTCCGGGGCGACGGGGTCGTCGGCGGGCTCCTGCAGTTGCCGGCGACGGTCGCCACCGGGCAGTGGGACGTCCGCGTCGCGATCGGCATCGCCGCCGTCTGGCTGGCCGTCAGCTCGATCCCGCTGTTCCTCACCGTGCCCGAGGCGGTGCCCGACCGCACCCGCGGCGGCGGCGTGTTCAGCGCCTACGCGGACCTCGGCCGGGACATCGCGCGGCTGTGGCGCGAGCGCCGCAACGTCCTCGCGTTCCTGCTCGCCAGCGCGGTGTTCCGCGACGGTGTCGGGGCCGTCTTCACGTTCGGCGGGATCGTCGCCGCGCAGGTGTTCGGGTTCACGCCGTCGCAGGTCATCCTGTTCGCCATCGCCGCGAACGTCGTGGCCGGCATCGCGACGTTCGTCTCCGGACGCCTCGACGACCGGTTCGGGTCGCGTGCGCTCATCATGGTCTCGCTCGTCGGCCTCGCCGTGTGCGGGGTCGGGGTCTTCGCCGCCGGCAACGAGACGCAGTGGTTCTGGGTGCTCGGGCTGACCCTCGCCGTGTTCGTCGGCCCGGTGCAGTCGTCGTCCCGCGCGTACCTGGCGCGGCTGACGACCCCCGGCCGCGAGGGCGAGCTCTTCGGCCTCTACGCCACCACCGGCCGGGCCGCGTCGTTCCTCGCGCCGGCGCTGTTCGGCGTGGCGGTGACCGTCGGTGGGTCGACCCGGTTCGGGATCCTCGGCGTGGTCGTCGTGCTCGTCGCGGGGCTGGTGCTGATGGCGTTCGTCAAGCGGGAACCGCAGGGCGCGCGGGCCTGATCCTCGGCGTGCGGGGGCTGCCAGAGCTCCCCGTCAGGCGGCCTGGAGGCTCGGTGCCCGTCCGTCCACAGGCTGCGGTTGTGCGCACGGTTCCGCACAGGGCCGTGGTCGCGTCGGGCGGCCCGGGCTGCGGTGCGCCAGGATGGGTGCATGACCGACCAGCGCATCGCCGTCGTCGTCCTCGCCGCCGGGCAGGGCACGCGCATGAAGTCGTCCACGCCCAAGGTGCTGCACCGGCTCGCCGGACTGCCGCTCATCGGGCACGTCCTGCGCACGGCGTCGTCGCTCAGCCCCGAGCACGTCGCCGTCGTCGTGCGGCACGAGCGTGACCTCGTCGCGGCCGAGGTCGTCGAGCGCGCCCCCGACGCGATCGTCGTCGACCAGGACGACGTCCCCGGCACCGGCCGTGCGGTCGAGGTCGCGGTCGAAGCACTGCCCGCCGACTTCGACGGCGCCGTCGTGGTGCTGTCCGGCGACGTCCCGCTGCTCGACGCCGCATCGCTCCGGCTCCTCGTCGACGCCCACGTCGGTGGCGGCAACGGGGCGACCTTCGTGAGTGCGATCGCCCCGGACCCGACCGGCCTCGGACGGATCGTGCGGGATGCCTCCGGCGCCTTCGTCAGCGTCGTCGAGCACAAGGACGCGACAGCCGAGCAGCTGACCATCGCCGAGGCGAACGCGGGCATCTACGCGTTCGACGTGGCACGACTCCGCGCCGCCCTGCCGTCGCTCACTACGGCGAACGCCCAGGGCGAGAAGTACATCACCGACGCTCCCGCGCTGATCAGCGAGCGCGGCGGGCGCATCGACGTGGTCACCCTGACCGACCCGTGGCTCGTCGCCGGCATCAACGACCGTGCCCAGCTCTCCGACGCCGCGCGGGAACTCAACGCCCGCATCGTCCGCCGCCACCAGCTCGCCGGCGTCACCGTGCAGGACCCGGCGTCCACCTGGATCGACCTCGACGTCACGATCGAGCCCGACGCCGAGGTCCTGCCCGGCACCCAGCTCATCGGTGCCACCGCGATCGCCGCCGGTGCCGTCGTCGGACCGGACACCACGCTCCGCGACACCGAGGTCGGGGCCCGCGCCACCGTGAACCGCGTCGACGCCACCCTCGCCGTGATCGGGGACGGTGGCTCGGTCGGCCCGTTCGCCTACCTGCGGCCGGGCACGATCCTCGGTGACGACGGCAAGATCGGCACCTTCGTCGAGACGAAGAACGCCCGGATCGGTCGCGGCAGCAAGGTCCCGCACCTGTCCTACATCGGCGACGCCGAGGTGGGCGAGGACTCGAACATCGGCGCGAACACCATCACCGCGAACTACGACGGCGTGCACAAGCACCGAACCGAGGTCGGCTCGAACGTCCGTACAGGCTCGCACAACGTGTTCGTCGCCCCCGTTAGGATTGGTGACGGTGCGTACACCGGCGCCGGGACCACCGTCCGCAAGGACGTTCCGGCAGGATCGCTCGCGATCAGCTACGCCCCACAGCGCAACACCGACGGATGGGTCGAGGAACACCGACCCGGCACACCGGCGGCCGAGGCTGCTCGGCTCGCGAACGGCGAATAGATCCCGGCGACCACCCGTCGCCGACATCGACCCCTCGTGGGTCAGGGAGTGAGCACCGCACTTGTCCGGAATCAAGACAACCGGCCAGAAACGACTCGTCCTCGTCTCGGGGCGAGCACACCCGGCGCTCTCTGCCGAGATCGCGGAGGAGCTCGGGGTCGACCTCGTGCCGACCGATGCCCGGACCTTCGCGAACGGTGAGCTCTACGCCCGCTTCGACGAGTCGGTCCGTGGCTGCGACGCCTTCGTCATCCAGTCGCACACCGCGCCGATCAACGAGTGGCTCATGGAGCAGCTCATCATGGTCGACGCACTGAAGCGTGCCTCGGCGAAGCGCATCACGGTCGTGGCGCCGTTCTACCCGTACGCCCGTCAGGACAAGAAGGGCCGCGGCCGCGAGCCGATCTCGGCCCGCCTCGTCGCCGACCTGTTCAAGGCCGCCGGCGCACACCGCATCATGAGCGTCGACCTGCACGCCGCGCAGATCCAGGGCTTCTTCGACGGCCCCGTCGACCACCTGTTCGCCATGCCGGTGCTGCTCGAGCGCTTCCGCCAGATCCTCGACCCGAAGACGCTCACCGTCGTGTCGCCCGACATGGGCCGCGTCCGTGTCGCCGACATCTGGTCCGAGAAGCTCGGCGCCCCGCTCGCCATCATCCACAAGCGCCGCGACCCGCTCGTGCCGAACCAGGTCTCGGTGCACGAGATCGTCGGTGACGTCAGCGGCCGCGTTTGCCTGCTCGTCGACGACCTCATCGACACCGGCCGCACGATCGCCAAGGCTGCCGAGGCGCTGAAGAACGCCGGCGCCACGGGCGTCGTCGTCGCCGCGACCCACGCCGTGTTCTCCGACCCGGCCACCGAGCTGCTGCAGAGCGAGTTCATCGACCGCGTGGTCGTGACGGACACCCTGCCCCTGCCGATGGACAAGCGCTGGGACCGCCTCGAGGTCCTGCCGATCGCCCCGCTCATCGCCCGTGCCATCCACGAGGTCTTCGACGACGGTTCCGTGACGTCGATGTTCGACGGCGCCGCTTGACACATCCCGCGCGTGACGCCCTCGCGGCCCGGCTCCGGGCCGCGGGGAGCGTCTTCGCCGAGGACGAAGCCGACCTGTTGCTCGAGGCAGGTGACGGTGAGCCGGTGCGACTCCGGAGCCTCGTGCAGCGTCGGCTGGCCGGTGAGCCGCTCGAGTACGTGCTCGGCTGGGCTGCCTTCGACGGGCATCGCATCCGGGTGACCCCCGGGGTCTTCGTGCCGCGAGCCCGCACCACCGTCGTCGTCGAGCAGGCTGCGCGTCGGCTGCAGCGCTACGACCGCGTGGTCGACCTGTGCTGCGGTGCCGGCGCGATCTCGGTCGCCCTGTTCGGCCGCGTCGGCGCGCTCGACCTCGTCGCCAGCGACATCGACCCGGACGCCGTCGACGTCGCAGCCGAGAACATCGGCGACCGCGGCATCGTCGTCGCCGGAGACCTGTTCGCGCCGCTGCCCGATCGGTTCCGCGGGGCCGTGACGGTCATGGCGGTGAACGCCCCCTACGTGCCGACGGCCTCGATCGAGCTCATGCCGGCCGAGGCCCGCGAGCACGAACACCGCGTCGCCCTCGACGGAGGTGTGGACGGCCTCGACCTGCACCGCCGGATCGCAGCGGGTGCGGGGGAGTGGCTCCGTCCCGGTGGTGCCGTCGTCATCGAGGTGTCCGAGGCCCAGGCCGAGGCGTCCGCCGCTGCGTTCACGGCCGCCGGCTTCTCCGCCGTGGTCGAGCGGGACGCCGAGGTCGACGGCACCTGCGTCGTCGCGACCCTGCCCGCCTGACCAGGTCTGTACGCCTGGCCCGGTCTGTCTGCCTGCCTGGTCCTGGTGCCGAGTGGTCACGACATGCCGCTCAGGTTCGCCGAGGCGGCACGAAGTGTCGCCCGCGCGTCCGCGAACCGACGCTTTCTGCACCCTCGGCATGACGCACGTGGCGTGTCGCGCGACCGGGGCGAGGGGCGGGGCGGGCCGGCACCGGGCCTCCAGGCCGTCGGGTGACCGGAGCGCGCCGGCGCCGAGTGGTCACGACATGCCGCTCAGGTTCGCCGAGGCGGCACGAAGTGTCGCCTGGGCGCCCACGAACCGACGCTTTCTGCCACCTCGACGTGACGCACGTGGCGTGTCGCGCGGCCGGGGCGAGGGGCGGGGCGGGCCGGCACCGGGCCTCCAGGCCGTCGGGTGACCGGAGCGCGCCGGCGCCGAGTGGTCACGACATGTCGCTCAGGTACGCCGAGGTGGCACGAAGTGTCTCCTGGGCGCCCACGAACCGACGCTTTCTGCCACCTCGACGGCAGTCAGCGGGCGTGTCGCGCGATCCTGCGCCGGAGCGTCAGCGCGCGTCGACCGTCACCGTGTGCCAGCCCGTCGCACCGTTGGGCGCCGGCGGCCGGTCCACGCTCGTCTGCACCTCGCCGTCCGCACTGGTCGCGCGCACTTCGATGCGGTGCGAGCCGGCGGTCGGCGTCCACCGCACCACCCACTGCCGCCAGGTGTCCGCGGAGACCGAGTCGGCGAGTTCGGCGCGCTGCCAGTCGCCGCCTCCGACGCGGACCTCGACGGCCTTCACGCCCTTGTGCGGCTGCCACGCGACCCCCGCGATCGCCACTGGCTTGCCCGCGGTCACGGTCGACCCGTTCCGCGGGGTGTCGATGCGGGACTCGAGCTTGACCGGGCCACGCTCCGACCAGCCACGCGGGGTCCAGTAGCCCTGCGCGTCGGCGAACCGGGTGACCTCGAGCTCGGTGACCCACTTCGTCGCCGAGACGTACCCGAACAGGCCCGGCACGACCATCCGCACCGGGAACCCGTGCTCGGTCGGCAGGGGCTCGCCGTTCATCCCGACCGCGAGCAGCGCCGCGATGCCGTTGTCCTGCAGCACGTCGAGCGGGGTGCCGGCGGAGAACCCGTCGATGCTCCGTGAGAGCACCATGTCGGCGTCGCCCGTCGGACGCGCCCGGGCGAGGAGCTTCCGGATGGGGTAGCCCAGCCAGCGGGCCGTGCCGATGAGGTCACCGCCGACCTCGTTCGACACGCAGCTCAGGGTGGCCACGTGCTCCTCGAGTGGCAGTGCGAGCAGCTCGTCCCACGTCAGCGTGATCTCGTTCTCGACCGCGCCGTGGATGCGGAGCGACCAGTCGGCGGGGTCGACCTGCGGTACCCGCAGGGCCGTGTCGATCCGGTAGAAGTCGGCGTTCGGCGTGATGTAGGGGGTGATGCCGTCGACGTCGAGCGACGCACCCGCGGGGACCGCCGGTGCAGCGGTCGCCGCGGCGGGCAGCCGGATGGCCCGCCGGGCAGCAGCGGCCGCCTGCATCGCGGAGGACCCCAGCCGGGAGGCGGTGCCCACCACGATCGCGACGGTCGCCGTCGCGACGCCCCAGACCAGGAACGTGCGGCGCTCCGCCGAGGCGGGTCGCGGTGCCGCCGTCGGCACGGTCGCCGCGGCCTCCCACCGGCGCAACCGCTGGAGCAGCAGACGCAGGACGACCACCGCTGCCGCGATGCCGAGGACCGTCGGGGCGCCGTCGAGCGTCCCGCTGCCCGAGCGGGTGCTGACGGCAAGCAGCGCCAGCACGCCACCGGCGGCGAACACGAGGGCACCGAAGGGCGGTCGTGCACGTTCGAGGACACCGGCACCGGCGCTGATCGCGATGACGATCACCGTCATGAGCACGAACAGGGCGACCTTGTCCCCGGTGCCGAACACGGCGACCATGAAGTCCTTCGCACCCGGGGGAGCGAGGTCGATGACGGCGGATCCGACGGCGACCAGGGGGCTGCCCGCTCCGCCGAGCAGCAGCGCGCCGAACTCGGCGACACCGAGGAACGCGGCGGCGGCCACGACGCCGACGATCGCGGCGATCAGCGTCCAACGTCGGGTCGAAGGGGCATCGGGCCCGCCCGGGCCGTCCGACGGACCCGCCGTCGGTCGACCGATCGGTTCGTCCGTCGTCTCGGTGGTCACCGCCCGAGCGTAGGTCGCCCGGCCGCTCGTGGGCTGTGTGTGCGCGCTTCCCCGCGCGTTCATCGGGTTCGGCCAGCAGGTGGCGCGCGGCTCGTGGGAGGATCGGACCGTGCTGCAGCGTCCGGATGGTGTCCCGCGGTCCGGTCGTGCCCGCGGTGCACGGCGGACACCGATGTCTCCAGCACGTCGACTCGCCACCCTGCGCTGGGTCATCGTCGCCGTCTGGCTGGTCCTCCTGATCACCCGGATCGTCGTCGTCTCGACGGCGCCGGGCGTCGACCTCTCCTGGTACGGCATCGTCGAGTTCGGCGCGATCGCGCTCGGCGTCGTGGTCATCGTGGTCGCCGTCGTGCGGACCGCGACGGCACGGCGGCGGCAGGCGGACGAGGCCCTCGCGCTCGCCATCCGGCGGATCGACCCGACGGTGTGGCTCGTCCCGGCGGCGCCGACACCGGAACTCCGTGGCATCGTCGACGAAGTCCGTCCGGACACCCACCTCGGTTCGCGCGTGACCTGGGCCTTCGGTGCCACCGAGGCCTCCCTGTGGGAACTCGACGAACGGCGGGCGACCCGGCTGCTCGTGATCCGGTGGAGTCGTGTCGTGCACGTCGGACTGGAAGACGTGGCGGACGGCGTCGACGGCTCGGACGGCTCGGGGCGAGACGGTGGCTCCGAGCGCCCTGGCGGTTCCGCTGGTGCTCGCCGCGCGTGTGCGGTGGCGATCCACCACGTACGACCGGACGACACCCCCGCGGTGGCGACGTTCTTCGTCCGGACCGCCCCCGGTTCGCGTCGGCTGCTCGGGCGCGGTCCACGGCTGGACCGGCTCGTCGCCGACCTGGCACGGGAACGCATCGTCGCCTGACGCAGCGGAGGGCCCCGGGTTCAGCGAGGCCCTCCTTGCCGAACCCGCACCGACCTCCGTGGTCGGCAGCGGGTGCGGTCGTCAGTGCGTGGACGGCTCCTGCTCGACCTCGCGGCGGTCGTCGTCGGACCACAGCGTGTGGAAGGTGCCGTCCTTGTCGATGCGCTGGTAGGTGTGTGCGCCGAAGAAGTCGCGCTGGCCCTGGATCAGCGACGCCGGCAGACGGTCGGACGCGAGCGAGTCGAAGTACGACAGCGCGGACGAGAAGCCCGGAGCGGGGACGCCCGACGCGGCCGCGATGCCGACGATGCGGCGCCAGGCGGCTTCGCCCTCGGCGACCGCGTTCGCGAAGTACGGGTCGACCAGCAGCGACTCGAGCTTCGGGTTCTCGGCGTACGCCTCGACGATGCGGTTCAGGAACTGGGCCCGGATGATGCAGCCACCCCGCCAGATCTTCGCGACGTTGCCGAGATCGATGTCCCAGCCGTACTCCTTCGCCCCGGCGATGATGAGGTCGAATCCCTGTGCGTACGCGACGACCTTCGAGGCGTAGAGCGCCGCACGGACGTCGTCGGCGAAGGTGTCCGGAACCTCGGCGATCTGCGGACGGTTCTTGACCGACTGCTGCACGGCGGCACGCTGCGTCGGCTTCGACGACACGGCGCGGGCGAACACGGCTTCGCCGATGCCCGAGACGGGGATGCCCAGGCCCACGGCGTTCTGCACGGTCCAGACGCCGGTGCCCTTCGAGCCGGCCGCGTCACGGATGACGTCGACGAGCGGCTTGCCGGTGTCGGCGTCGCGCTGCTTGAGGACCTCGCCGGTGATCTCGATCAGGTAGGACTCGAGGTCGCCCTTGTTCCACTCGTCGAAGACCTGCACCAGGTCCTCCACCGAGAGCCCGCCGACGCGACGGAGCAGGTCGTACGACTCGGCGATGAGCTGCATGTCGGCGTACTCGATGCCGTTGTGCACCATCTTGACGAAGTGCCCGGCGCCGTCGGTGCCGATGTGGGTCACGCACGGTTCACCTTCGGCCACCGCGGCGATCGACTTGAGGATCGGCCCGAGCGTCTCCCAGGCCTCCTTCGAGCCACCGGGCATGATCGACGGGCCCTTCAGCGCGCCCTCTTCACCACCGGAGATGCCGGTGCCGACGAAGTTCAGCCCTTGCTCGCGCAGATCGTGCTCACGGCGGATGGTGTCGTGGAAGTTCGCGTTGCCCCCGTCGACGATGATGTCGCCCGGCTCGAATCGTTCGGCGAGCTGCCCGATCACGGCGTCGGTGCCCTTGCCGGCCTGCACCATGATGATCGCGGTACGGGGCTTCGACAGCGACGCGACGAACCCGTCGATGTCCTCGGACGCGATGAACCCTGCGTCGCCGTGCTCCTGGAGCAGTTCCTCGGTGCGGGCGTACGTGCGGTTGTAGACCGCCACCGTGTTGCCTTCGCGCGATGCGAGGTTGCGGGCGAGGTTCGAGCCCATCACTGCGAGTCCGACGACTCCGATGTTCGCCTGACCGTTGTTGTCTGCCACGGGGGCCTCCTTTGTCCTGACGTTGGCGCCCAACCTACGACCGGCGGTCTGGGATCGCACAGGTGTTGCGGGAACTGGGGACCAGAGTTCACCGGATCAATACTGTGGAGGGATGAGCGAGCTCGCTGTCCACCCGCCCGTCCTCGTGATGGGGGTCTCCGGCTCCGGCAAGTCCACCATCGGCCAGGCGCTCACCGACGCCCTGGTCGCGCAGGGCGAACCGTGCGTCTTCGTCGACGCCGACGACCTGCACCCGGTCGCCAACAAGGAGAAGATGCGGCAGGGGATCCCGCTCACCGACGAGGACCGCTGGCCGTGGCTCGACGCCTGCGCCGAGCGGATCGCCGCGGTCGAATCGGACGGCTCCCGGTGCGTGATGGCGAACTCGGCGCTCAAGCGTGCCTACCGGGACCGTCTGCGCGAGTCGGCGCCGGGTCTCGTCATCGCCTTCCTCGACGGGTCGCGCGACCTGATCGCCGAACGGCAGTCCCACCGCCAGCACGAGTACATGCCGACGACGCTGCTCGACTCGCAGTTCGCGACCCTCGAGCGGCCGCAGCCCGACGAGGCCGCCGTCGCGGTGTCGATCGACGGATCGGTCGACGACACCGTGCGGGAGATCCTCGCCGCGCTCGCGGTCACCACCGCCTGACGAACGTCGACGACCTGCGACGGATCCGGGCAGTTCCTCCACAGGGCGCAGCGCGGCCGTCGCCGTCCCCAACCGATCCCCGGTCCCGTCCGCGTCGAGGGGGACGCTCGTACCGTCGCTCCATGACCCCGATCACTGCCGCGCGTTCAGATACCACTCTTGATACCATCGACCCCATGGCCATGACCCTCCGACTCGACGACGACGAGGCAGCGGCGTTGCGCAAGCGTGCTGACCTCGAGGAGCGCTCGATGCAGGACGTCGCGCGCGCCGCCATCCGCGAGTACGTCGAGCAGCACAGCCGCAGCGATCTGATCGACGGCATCCTCGACCGAGAACTCCCGCGCTACGCCGAGGCGCTCGAACGACTCGGCAAGTGATCCACCTCACGACCGACGAGGCGTTGCCCGTCGCTCGTCGGACCCTGGGAGCTGACTACGCGATCCGCGACGTCGGACTGCTCGAGGCGGCGGTCGCGCGGCCCGCCGCGTCGGTGGGCGGGAACGACGCCTACCCGACGCTGGTCGAGAAGGCGGCGGCGCTCGTCCACTCCGCCGTCCGGAACCACGCCCTGGTCGACGGCAACAAGCGCCTCGGGCTCATGCTGATCGTGGTCTTCCTCGGCGTGAACGGCGTCCGGCTCCACGCCTCGAACGACCAGGCGTACGACTTCATCGTCGCGATCGCCAAGGGGGAACTCGATTCCGTGCCGGAGATCGCTGCTGCTCTGACCTCGATGGTCTCGGACGCCTGATCGACAGCGCGGCGGCCGTCAGCCGTCGGCGATCAGCGGCGCACCGCACTGATCGCCCCGTGCGGCCGGTGCTCCGGAGCCGTGCGGGTGTGGACGTCCACGACGTCGAAGCCCGCTCCGTCCAGCAGCGCCGCCAGGGACGCGACCGGCCAGCGGTAGGCGGTGACGACGGCGTGGTCGAAGGCCTCGACCGCGGCGCCCTCGAAGAACCCGAGCAGCAGCCCACCGCCGGGGGTGAGCACCCGACGGAACTCGGCGAGTGCCCCACCGATCCGCGACGGTTCGTGGTGGATCACCGAGTACCAGGCCAGGACCCCGTCGACGCTGCCGTCCGCGAGCGGGAGCGCGTCGAGCGACCCGACCCGGAAGTCGACCGAGGCGCCGTGCGTCCGTCGTGCGTGCTCGACGAACTCAGGCGCCGCGTCGATGCCGCTGACACGGTGCCCCTGCCGTGCGAGGTGCGCCGTCCAGTGACCGGGGCCGCACCCGGCGTCGACCAGGGGACCGCTGCGACCGGCGGCCCAGGCGTCGACGAGGGCTCGGTCGTCGGGGTGGACGGTGTCCATCGACCCGAGCAGCGCCGCGTACTCGTCGGCCCGAGCGCCGTACGCCGCCGTCACCCGCTCCGTCATGCGCCCGACCGTACCGCCGCAGCGCCGAACCGTGCGAGGTTCCGTGTTCCGTGCGACCCGGCAACCCTCGCACCAGGCACGGAACCTCGCACCACGCGGCAGCGCGGCGCCGCACCGCGCCGCACCACCCGCCCGCCAGCGTCAGAGCTTGAACGTCGCCTTCGGGATGTCGGACACGATGCGGCGGGCGGTGCGGACGGCGTCCTCCTCGGAGACCTGGTGCGTGACCACGAGCGACGCCAGGTACGCCGCGTCTGCCCGCCGCGCCATGTCGTGCCGCGCGGGGATGGAGCAGTACGCGCGGGTGTCGTCGATGAACCCGGAGGTCTTGGTGAACGACGCCGAGTCGGTGACGGCCGACCGATAGCGCCCGATGGCCGCCGGGGTGTCGATGAACCACCACGGCGCGCCCGCGTACACGGCGGGGTAGAAGCCCGCCAGCGGCCCGATCTCGCGCGAGAAGACGGTCTCGTCGACGGTGAAGAGCACGAGGTGGAACCCGGGAGCGGTGCCGAAGGACTCGAGGAGCGGCCGGAGCGGCTCGGTGAAGGACCCGACGGCCGGCAGGTCGTGCCCGGTGTCCGGCCCGAAGCGCTCGAGCGTCTGGGTGTGGTGGTTCCGGATCACCCCGGGGTGCAGCTGCATGACGAGGCCGTCCTCGACGCTCATCTCCGCCCAGCGGTAGAGCATGTCGTGCCGGTACGCCGTCGCCTCGGCCTCGGTGACCGAGGACGCATCGCGCAGCGCCGCCGCGTGGATGCGTTCCCGCTCGTTCGACGGCAGGGGAGCGGAGCCCGCGTCGAGCACTCCGGTGTCTGTGGCGGTCGCACCGTGCTCGATGAAGTAGTGGCGACGTGCGCGGAGAGCCGCCAACAGCCCTGCGTGGGTACCCGTGTCGATGCCGGCGGCCTCGCCGATCGACGCGACCACGGGCCTCCAGTCCGACCGCGTCGGGTCGAACACGGCGTCCGCGCGGAACGTGGGGAGCACCCGGCCGGTGAAGCCGGGGTCCGCCGCGAGCTGCGCGTGCGCAGCGAGGTCGTCCGCCGGGCCGTCCGTGGTGGCGAGGACCTCGATGCCGAAGGTGTCGAAGAGCGCGCGTGGCCGGAAGGCGGGGGACGCCAGCAGGCCGGCGATGTGGTCGTACTGGTCGTCCGCGTTCGCGGCGGACGGCGCCTGCTCGAGCCCGAACACGTCGTGCAGCTCCGTCTCGAACCAGTAGCGCACGGGGGTCCCGAGGAAGTCGTCCCAGTGCTCCGCCAGCTGCCGCCAGATGGCACGGCCTGGAGGAACGGGGCTGGTTCCCGACCGGTCCGCGCGTCCCAGCGCGGCCAGGTCCACCCCGTTCGCGTGCAGCAGGCGGAGCACGTAGTGGTCGGGCGTGATGAGCAGCGACGCAGGATCGCTGAACGGCTGGTCCGAGGCGATCAGCGCCGCATCGACGTGCCCGTGCGGCGAGATGATCGGGGCGTCCTTGACCGCCTCGTACACGGTGCGTGCCACGGCTCGCGCTCCGGGGTCGGCGGGGAACAGCCGGTCGGGGTGCGGTGCGAGCCGGGTGGGGGTGCTTGTGCGGGTCATCATCGACTCCTTCGAGGGCGGCGGGTTCGCCGGTGGCGAGTGCGGGATCAGTCGTTGTGGGCGCGCGGTGCCGGCCCGGTCGACTCGCGCACGGTCAGGTGGGTGGGCAGGGCGACGGCGCCGGACATGTGCTCCCCGGGCAGTTCGTCGGCGGGCAGGGCGCCGAGCCGTCCGAGCAGCATCCGGATCGCGACCCGGCCGGCCCGCTCGATCGGCGAGGTCATCGTGGTGAGCGGCGGGTTGCAGAAGTCAGCGCCGAAGATGTCGTCGCAACCGACGATGCTCATGTCCTCGGGGACGCGGACCCCGCGCTCCCGCAGCCGGGCGAGCATCCCGATGGCGATCAGGTCGTTGAAGGCGATGCACGCGGTCGCACCGGCGTGCACGGCGGCGTCGGCGGCCGCGGCGCCGGAGTCGACGAAGGGTGCGTGCGGCCCCACTCGGGCGACGCGGATCCCCAGGCGCTTGGCGACCTGCACGAGCGCGCGCCACCGACGCTCGTTCGACCACGAGCTGTCCGGCCCGGCGACGTACAGGATCTCCCGGTGTCCCAGCGACACCAGGTGCTGCACCGCCTGCTCCACCCCGCCGGGGGTGTCGATGAGCACCGATGGCACGCCGGTGGGTCGGCGGTTCACCACGACCAGGGGGATCCGCTCGGCGAACCGTGCGATCTGCGCGTCGGACAGTCGTGACGCCGTGAGCACGACCCCGTCGGCCTTCGCCCCCACGGCGGTGAGTGCGGCCATCTCGGCGTCGGCGGACTCCTCGGTGTCGACGAGCAGCTGCGTCCAGCCGGCCCCGGCGAGCTGGTGCTGGGTGCCGCGGATGACGTCGAAGTAGAAGGGGTTCGTGATGTCGGACACGAGCACGGCGACGGCGCGGGTGCGGCCCGAGGTCAGTGCCCGGGCCTGCGAGTTGGCGACGTAGCCGAGCTCGCGGGCCGCCCGCTGGATGCGCTCCTGGGTGACGGGGTTGACCCGGTCGGGCAGGGACAGGGCGCGGGAGACGGTGGACGCGGCGACCCCGGTGGCGTCGGCGATGTCGCGGATGGTGACGCGACGCGCGGCACCAGCGGCACCGCCCGTGCGCCCGCCGCCGTCCGTCGAGAGGTCCTTCACGAGGCCGAACGTATTCGCGTCTGGCAACAAGTGGCAACCGGTTGCCGCATGTTGCCAACGGCGGAACAGTGGTGCCACCGAGCAGCGCCGCTCGGAGGAGGTCTCGAGGAGGAAACCCCCGTGAAGACGCGAAGACTGCAAGTCCGCACCCTCGTCGGTGCCGTCGCCGTGGTCGCCCTCACCGCACTGTCCCTGCAGGGATGTGCCGTGGTGAACGGCAGCGGCGACGACCCGAACACCCTCCGCGTGATGATGGGCGCGGACACCACCTACCCCAAGGAACGCAAGCAGTGGCAGCGGGAGACCGCAGCCGAGTTCAAGCGCACGACCGGTGCGGACATCCAGTGGGAGACCTACTCGTCCGCGCAGGAGGAACTGACCGCGATCCAGACGAGCGTCATCTCCGGGCAGGGCCCCGACGTCTACGCGATCGGCACCACCTTCACCCCGACCGCGTACGCCACCGGTGCCTTCGTCGAGATGGGCACGAAGGAGTGGGACGCGATCGGCGGCAAGGACCAGTTCGACCCCGCGTCGTTCGGCATCTCCGGTCCGAGTGCGTCGAAGCAGATCGGGATCCCGTTCGCCAGCCGTCCGTTCGTGATGGCGGTGAACAAGGATCTGCTCGCCAAGGCGGGGATCACCGACATGCCGACCACGTGGGACGAGCTCACCGCCGACGCGAAGGCCACCACGGGTGACGGACGCCACGGGATGGCGATCGCCTACGCCGACGGCTTCGACCCCTGGAAGTTCGTGTGGGGGATGGCCCAGAACGCCGGCAACACGATCGTCGACGGTTCGAAGGCCGAGATCGACAGCGAGGCCGTCGAGAACGCCTACCGCACCTACTTCGACTGGGTCACGAAGGACGGCGTCGTCGACCCGGCCGCGATCGGTTGGAACAACGCCCAGGCCCTCGCGCAGTTCACCGAGGGCAAGGCCGCGTTCTTCCCGATGACGACCACCACCGCCATCAACTCCTTCACGGACACCAAGGTCGACGGCAAGTACGAGTTCGCCCTGCTGCCCACCGTCCCGCCGGGGGCGTCCGAGCGGCCGTCCGACGGGATCGAGGCCGCCAGCATCCTGTCCGGCGACAACTGGGTCGTCGCCGACTACGGCACCAAGCAGGAGCTGTCGTACGCGTTCGTCAAGCAGCTCAGCGCCCCGAAGGCCCAGCTCGAGTACTACGACCTGTTCGGCAACCTGCCGACCAATGCCTCGGCCGCCGCCGACCTGGCAGCCGACAACCCGCAGCTCAAGCCGATCATCGACGCCGGCCGCCTGTCCAAGCCGACCGCGTTCACCGGCGCCTGGTCCGACATCCAGCTCGCCCTGGTCGACGTGGTCGTGCAGTCGATCCCGTCGCTGAAGTCCGGCGAGGTCACCGACGACCAGCTCCGCAAGCGACTGCAGGACGCCCAGAAGGACGCCCAGGCCACCCTCGACCGTCAGAAGAACGGAGGTCTGTGATGACCAGCACGCAGACCAGGCCCCGCACCGACGCGGCGCCGCCCCGGCCGGTCCGCCCGGCCGGCAAGACGCCCCTCTACAAACGCGAGCGCCCGCTGTGGATGCTCCTGCCCGGCGGGGTCCTCATGCTCGCCGTGATCGTGGTGCCGCTCCTGGTGGGCTTCTGGATCGCGATGCTCGACCTCGACCAGTACACGCTCCGCCAGTGGTTCAGCGCTCCGTTCGTCGGGTTCGCGAACTTCACCGAGGCGTTCACGAACTCGCCGCTGCTGCACTCCATCTGGATTTCGGTGTCGCTGTCGGTGCTCGTCACCGCGGTGACCGTGCCGATCGGCGTCGCCGCCGCGATCTCGACGCAGAACCGGTTCCCCGGTCGCGGGCTCGTCCGATCGATCTACCTGATCCCGTACGTGCTCCCGGCATTCGTCGTCGGCACGTTCTTCCGCACGATGCTCCAGCCGCAGGGGGTCGTGAACTCGATCCTGCACACCGACGTGCTGTGGCTGAACGGCTCGGCGTCGTACTGGGCGCTCGCCGGCGTGATGATCTGGACGAGCTGGCCCTTCGTCTACCTGCTGTCCCTGGCCGGGCTGCAGGCCGTGGACAACGAGGTGCACGAGGCCGCCGCACTCGACGGGGTGACCTGGTGGGCGAAGCTGCGGTACATCATCTTCCCGTACCTGCGCGGCCCGCTGAGCCTCGCGGTGATCATCTCGATCCTGCACAACATCAACAACTTCACGCTGCCGTTCGTGCTGTTCGGCATCCCGCTGCCGTCCAGCGTCGAGGTGATGCCCGTCCTGACGTACATCGCGAGCTTCCAGTCGTTCCGCTTCGGCCTGTCCGCAGCGATGGCGATCTGCTCGCTCGTGATCGTGGCGATCCCGCTGTTCGTCTACCTGCGGGCGGTCAAGCTCGACACCGGCGACGACGCCGGCCCCAACCGGAAGCAGCGTCGCGCCGACCGCGCCACGCTCGCCGCCGCCCCGACCGCCGCCGACATCGACGGAGCACGCGCATGACCACCCCGAGCACGTCCTTCAGCACCCGCACCCGCCCCACCGCGACGCTCACCGAGAGCATCACGACCGGCAGCGGCGGCCGACGGAGCAAGCGTCCCTACGACACCGACGTCACCCGGCTGCTGCCGCGCTGGCTGCTCGTCACCGTCATCGCGGTGATCATCGCGTTCATCGCCGTCCCGGTGCTCTACATCCTGTTCGGCTCGGTCAACTCCGACGTCGCGGTCGCTCGCGGCGAGTACTTCCCGTCGGAGTTCACGCTGTCGAACTACGTCGAGATCTGGTCAACGGTCGCCCTCGGCGAGGGACTGGTGAACTCGATGCTCACCGCCGGTGCCGTCGCCGTCGCGAGTGCCGCGCTCGCCGTGTCCACGGCCTACGTGCTCGTCCGGTTCCGGTTCCTCGGGCGGCTGACGATCCTGCGTGGGCTCCTCGCCCTGCAGTCGATCCCCGGCACGCTCCTGCTCCTGCCGGTCTTCGTGGTGTTCTCGAACATCGCCAGCGCCACCGGCGTGCAGATCATCGGCACCCGCTGGGGCCTGTTCGTCACCTACCTGACGTTCGCCCTGCCGTTCTCGACGTGGGTCATGGTCACCTACCTGCGCGGCCTGCCGAAGGAGCTCGAGGAAGCGGCGCGCATCGACGGCGCCAGCTCGACGAAGATCCTGACGAAGATCGTCCTCCCGCTGTCGTGGCCCGGCATCGTCGTGTCCGCGATCTTCGCCTTCCTGCTCGGCTGGAACGACGTCCTGTTCTCCACGATCATGACGACCCCGAACACCCGGACGGTCGCCGTGGTGCTGCAGGTGCTCGGCACCACCCAGGAGGGCGGCGCCGTCCCGATCTACGGCCAGATGATGGCCGCCTCGAGCGTCTTC
>Ga0265797_10005974_pt1 | contig 17512 bp, 12 predicted proteins | sample P2T30metagenome_FD_192433 | JGI IMG/M metagenome (GOLD analysis project Ga0265797, IMG submission 192433) | Plant litter microbial communities from East Loma Ridge, Irvine, California - P2 T30 | ecosystem: Environmental > Terrestrial > Plant litter > Unclassified | place: USA: California...
AGTCGATGAGGCGGTGGCGGCGTTGTCGTCGCTGATGGAGCCACTGATTATGGTGATCCTGGGGGTGTTGATTGGCGGGCTGGTGATTGCGATGTATTTGCCGATCTTTAAGCTGGGATCGGTGGTCTGAACGTGGCTTGTAGGTTCTCAGAATACTTCGCAGTATCTCAAAAAACTTCGCAGTGAACTTGCAGTAGTTCTCACGTAGCTCGCAGTAGCTCTACCTCTATCTGATGTAGAGCTACTGCGTAAGTACGGAAGGTCAACCGCCTACTCGCTCCTTGGCTCACGATCACCTGGTCGACATAGTCTTCGGCGAACCATTGCCAAAATGCAAATCAAAAGCCATAATTGGACACTGCCAATCCCTGTTCAGTCTATAAGTGGAACCGTGCCCAGTTTGTCGCACGCTTCCTAGCAGGGTCTATACCAGGCGTTTTCCTGCATTGAGCAAAAGGCTAGGCTTATGAACGAGACACGTTGGTGGAAATGTGACCTTCAGGTCGCTACGCCCGCTTGGAATTTCCGTTTCCCTCACGGATCTGCGTACGACGTACGAAGTCCCGAAAGGCGTCACCAGTTTCTCGATGAGTACATGCAAGCTTTACGAGCTGCGGACATCGACGTCATCGCACTTGCCGACCACAACACCGGCGAGTGGATTGATGATGCCAAGGCAGCAGGTGCTCGACATGGTGTGGTCGTGTTCCCTGGCTGCGAGATCACAACACATACAGGTGCAGATGGCGTTCATCTCGTCATCATTGGTGACTTGGATAAAACAAGCCGCGATTTCGACCGTTTGATTCACGGCCCGCTAGGTTTTAATGCTGACCATCCTCCTTTCCGCAGTTCGGGTGGAAAAACAGTTCCAGGAACATCATCAAAGACATTAACGCAACTACTCGATGAATTGCCTGATGGCTATTTAGCAATCGCGCCACATTCGCTGACTGATAACGGTATAGCTTCACGAAATACCGTCAGAGGGGATATGCGGTGGAAGGCAATTCACCACGAGCGCCTGGTCGCGCTTGACCCAGGCGACTGCTCAGTGGTTATTGGTACGGGCTTTAATGACCAATTCCGAAGAAGGGAACTAAGAGACTTCCCTCGACTACCAGACTTAGCGTTCGTTTCCACTTCTGACGCTTACGCGCTGGACGATCTTGGCCGACGGTTCACATGGTTGCGCATGGGACAAGTTAGTCTTGAAGGCCTTCGGCAGGCTTTCTTAGACCATGAGTCTAGAGTGCTGTGTGATTGGTCCTTAAAGCTGAATGATTTTCCGGATCGCAATCCCAACAACACGCGTCATGCATGGATTACGAACGTCACGCTCGGCGGCTTGCTTGGCAACTCGACAGGTCCTCTTAGCATTCCATTTCACCCTGGCTTAAATGTGATCATTGGGGGTCGAGGAAGTGGAAAATCTTCTGTTGTGGCCGCCCTGCGCCAGTTGTATGTAGGAACCGAAAACCTTCCTCGGCGATTAAGGGAAGACGCGGAAGCGTTCGTGGACACCGTTTTCACTTCAGCTGAGTTGAAGGCAAGCCATCGTGTGCAAGAGTCACAGGCTGAGCAGGAAGCAACGTGGACAAAAAACCAGGGGCGTTTGACCGCTAGTGATGGAGCAGGCGTTCCTACGTCATTCCCAGTCACGGTCATCAGTCAGAAAGAGCTGTTTGAACGCGCCGCTGGCGACAAGAACGACCCATACTTATCGTCACGCTGTCTCCTCGGGCTTATAGATGGGAGCATCGGCTACAACGCAAGCGATACGAAGAGCGTTACCAGCTTTGGCCGAAAACTTGACGATGCTCGCGTGGAATGGGCTAATGCGACACGTAGCCTTCAGCTGCTGCAGGGTGACCTGATGCAATTACCCGCGCTACGGCAGCACGCGGCAACCCTCCAGGGTCAGGTTGATGCATTCTCGTCAGCAGAAGTAAAGCAGCGTCTGGCACGAATAACAGCACGTCGCAACGAAGCGCAAGCCCTAGAAAAAATAAAGACACGCGTCCGCGAGTTGTTAGCCGAAACTGGCCGCTTGGCTACTAATCTCTCGCCCCTAAAGCTTGATCCTGTTGAGGCAACGGAACCTTACCAACAGGAATACTTGCGAGTTGTTAGCCAATTTAAGGCCGTTGCTGAAGGGGTTGCTCAGGATTTGAAGACAATTGAGCAAGGTGGATACGAGAAAATCACCACCTTGGAAGCAGAGTTAACACAAAACCCATGGCATCAGGATGTCTTGGAAGCTTCTCGCGACCTCGAAGCTTATAGGGCCGAACTAGATGCAAAAGGATTATCGACTACCGAATTCAGCCGACTTCAAGCCGAACTTGACCGCACCCGCAGTCAAGTGGCGAAACTTGAGGAGCAGGAACCTAAGATCACTACAGCTCAGCAACGCACCGAAGCGGCATGGCAAGCCATCGTGACGCTCGTGACGGGCCGACGGACTGCTCGCGAACAGCTCCTCAAGTCTGTTGAAGAGCGCAGTGGACGCCTCCGCTTCAAATCGAAGAATCTGGAAGATATTGGTCCTTGGGTGGACAGCCTTAGGTCTGCCGCCGGCTTCCGTGCTGATGCTTTTCTCGAGGATGTCCCTGCCCTAGCAAGATGGCTCTGGAAAGGGCAATCCGACACCGTCGACGAGCGCTGGCTGATGTGGCGGAAAGCCATATCGTCTGGGGACCTCTCTGCTCTGCAACCGGCCGGGCAGCTTCGCCCGACATTCGCACAAAAACTCACCGGCCTTGACGAGCCTATTAGGTTGCGGTTGGCGACTCTCATACCCGATGACGTTGTGGAAATGGAATTCCTGCGGGAAGGGGCGAATCCGGACAGCGCCAATGGTTGGCAATCCGTTACGCAGGGGTCGCCCGGGCAACGCACTGCCGCGATGTTAGCCTTCGTGCTTCACCACGGTCATGAACCTTTAGTCCTGGATCAACCGGAAGATGACCTCGACTCCGAATGGATATCCAAACTGGTAGTCAAGGAGCTCCGGAAGAGTCGCTGGCATCGACAACTCATCGTCGTATCTCATAACGCGAATATCCCGGTTCTAGGCGATGCGGAGCAGGTTATTGCCTTGGAAAACCGAGCTGGGCAGCTCTGCCTTAAAGCGAGCGATGCCGTTGGGGCAGATGGTACATCTGCGGCTGTACACCACGTTGGCCCGGTAGAGAATTTTCACGTACGAAATGACATTCAGTCAATCATGGAAGGAGGCGTCGCAGCCTTTGTGCGTCGGGAGCAAAAGTACAACAACGAAACACGTGCACATCGCTTAATGGCGTGACGTTCTCATCGACCAGGCCATAAGCTTGCGTAATCACTCTGTCCATTGGCACCAGTGGTATGACCAAGAGTTGTCGAGGGAGCTTTCGCTCTCGTAAGCGTTGCGTCAAATCCTTAGAGCGCTAGTCCCGAACAGTGCCCTAGCAGCGTTGTTTCTTTGCAATAAAGTTCAGAACACGCTACTGCGGGGGAACCAAACAGGCGAAGTGGTTCGGGACCGTTAAAGTTCCGAACAAACGCTACAAGTACAGGCTTGAGATAGCGCCTTGGCGGAATAAAGTTCGGAACAGGTCTTGCGCTCCTTGGATAAAGCAAGGATCTGTAGAAGCAGCGGCCGCCACTGATGGCGGAATAGTCACAGCCAGGCCCTTGGCCGGCAACGCTATTTGACGAAGTCAATCATGTCGAGAGGCGATTTGGTCATCAGTTTCGGTGAGCGTCCTGATGCGACGATGTCAATCAAGCGCCCGATTTCGGCCTGCACCGCTGGTAAGTTGTAGATTGCGTGCCGGAGTCCCTGATCCGCATCTGCAACTGCGGTAAGGGCAATCGCAGCGCCGTGTGCATTTTCCGGCGAGGCGCCTAATCCTCCATCATCTGCCGTGCGCCGTTCTTCGCCGTCGTCGTCATTATCGTCATCGTCATCGAAGTATCCGGATTCATCGGCTGTTCTATCATTCATGGAGGGCGCGTCCCATCTGAACGCCTGAAAGCTGACCGGGAGATCGAGGGGCACTGCATCGACCTCAACAGTTGCAAGGAACCAGGAGCGTACGTCCGTGAAGCCAGTTGACAATGCCAGCACCAGATGAGTTGCTACGAGAGGGAACCAGGAGAGACACGCCCATAGGCTGCCCCCGGCCAGAAACGACTCCCAGAACTGCAGACCAAGGCGTTCGTCAAACAGGTTCGCGCCAACGAAAAAATAGATCAAAATATTACCTGCGACGGCAACCGACAAAATGAGCAGGGCATTTATCGTGAATGCAGCGATTGATGAAAAGCGGGAGACGTACTGATAGAAATATGAAAGCCGAGCAGCTGTTGCATGCAATGCTTGAGCGATACCGATGACAAGCGCAGCCTCGTCCCTGGGCGAGCGAAAGACAAAAATCTTCCCCTTCACATGACCTGAGGGAGGCGCAAGGTAAGGCAGCGGAGGTGACTCGAGAATATATATCAGTAAGAAAATTGCAAATAATACAAGGCATAACGCCAAGCCGATAGAAACATAATGCGGCGAAGACCGACCCAGCCCAATCATGCAAATCCATAGCGCACCGAAACAAAACGACAAGAATCCAAGCCTCGTCATGTTGCTTTGCTTTTCGGTGTTCAGGGATACGTACGCAAATGGCGTCGCCAGACAGATCGTTGCAGAAACCTCTGCTTTTCCTTCCGACAGCTGATGAAGTTTTGCGAGCGCGCTCATGCTGACCGTGCCCCCGTGGCTATGCGCGACGATGACCTGGCGTTTTCCTGGGTGTTGCTGATGTGTTGCCCTCAAGTGCTCGGCAAACGCTGTTGCTGCACGGTCCCGCGCGGCAAACGAATTCTTGCCAGACCACTCGAAAGTTACCCACTCGACCTTAGCGGAGATATGCCTTGCAATGCCCGCACGTGCCTCAGAGCCGTCGACGAACCAAGCATCTGCAGCCCCAGGCGCTGGACGACGGCGAAACGGTCCAAAGGGCCATGTTCCATGAATGAGGTGAACAATAACAGAAGGGTCCGTTTCCATCACCGCTCCGAGACCGTGCATATTCCAACAGCATAGAATGGAATGGCTGTTTTGTCATAATTAGATTCGAAACGGATTTCGTCGGAGCAGACGCCGCGGGAGGCGGGCCGTATCAAGTAGGCATGTTCCGAACTTTATGGCTCGGGTCCTGCCTTAACTTTTCTGTATGTTCCGATCTTAATTAAGTTGTTCCGAACTTAACTATGACGAAACAAGCGTCTCTTTTCAAAGACCGCGGCGACGTAACAATAGGTAACAGCCGGCACGAAGAACATCGACAGCAGCGGCGCCGTGATCTTGCGTCCAACCATTGGCGCCACGTCGACGATTGGGATCTGGGCGCCCGCTACGGTGAGTACGGGCAGCGCGCGCGGCTTCCTCAGCAGTCATGACTCACCTATATATGAGCAAACTTCACCCGTGTTGAGGCAAGCTACGCCCTACTGTCGCGATGCCCGACAGTATGCTTTAATTGTGTATGAATCAATATTTCATAGAGCGAACACTTTGGTATGCTACAGCTGAAGGGCGTACGTATCTTCGACAGGCTGATCTACGTACACGTACCGAACCGTTAGTAATTCTCGGCGAAGCAGGTATGGGCAAGACAACACTGCTTGAATGGCTTGCAGACGCCCCAGGTTTCTCGCTGCACACGGCGCGAAAACTTGTGCACCATCCGTCTCCCACTGCCCTTCGCCGGGGGGCTGAAGTATTGGTCATCGACGCACTCGATGAAGTCCCTGTCCAAAGGGAGGGCGACGCGGTTGGCTTGGTTCTTAGCCGACTTATCGAAATGGGCCAGCCGCGTTTCATACTATCTTGCCGAGTGGCGGATTGGCGAAGCGCTACTGGGAGCGGTTTTATCCGCGATTTCTACGACCGCAAGCCGCTTGAACTGCACCTTACCCCCTTCAGCGAAAGTGATGCGGTCGCATATCTCAGTCGCCTAATTGGATCCAAAACAGCTAACGCAGTTGTGCACCACTTCACGGCGCGTGGGCTCGACGGCTTCCTTAGCAACCCACAAACGCTTAATCTCGTCTCGCGGATCGCTGAGCAAGAAAATCTTCCAGAAACCAAGAACGAACTGTTTGAACGGGCGGTCGACGTTTTATGGAAGGAGCATAACGACGCCAAGAGCGAGGGCGAGCTGGCGCAAGAAGCCGCTCTCGACACAGCAGGAGCCGCATTTGCCGGCCTGATCCTTACCGGCAACGAGGGCATAGGACGTACCTCCTCGGCCAACAACGCCGATGGCGATCTTCACTTAACCGAGCTTACCCGTCTCGCCAAGGGCGAGGACCTCACTGCAGTGCTGCGCACCAGGCTCTTCAAAGCGATAGGGCCAGACCGGTTTAGTTATTGGCATAGAAGTATTGGTGAATACTTAGCTGCGCGCTGGCTACGAAAGATGGCTAACACACCACGCAAACGGCGGCGTCTGTTAGGCCTGTTTCAACACTTGAGGTTAGTGCCGTCAAGCATACGTGGCGTCCACGCATGGCTCGCACTCGATCCAGCCTTGGCGCCTTTTGTTCTGGCGGCAGATCCGCTAGGAGTAATCGAATATGGTGATGCCGACGATTTGAAGGCTGAAGGCGCCCGTTCGATGCTCAGCGCTCTCAGCGCGTTAGCCATTGAAAATCCCCGCTTCACGGAGCGTCCATCCTATGCCACCCAAGGACTTGCTCATCCCGCCCTCCTCCCGAACTTGCGGGCATTAATTAAGGCCGCAGACACGCCGGTAAGGCTACGTCAGTTTGTCCTCGAAGCGATCAAAGGATCTAGGATCGTGCTGGATCTGTTTGAAGACCTTCGCGAACTACTGCTCGACCCAAATGCTGTCTTTATCAACCGTAGTGCGGCCGGATTGGCGCTCATAGGTTATGACAACCTTCAGGACTGGCCGTCGACTATGCGCTCGCTTCACTCACAAGGCGACGAACTGTCCCTTCGGCTAGCGATCGAACTTATCGACAAAATTGGTTATGCGCAGTTTGACGACAAGTTTATTGTCGAGCTTGTCATTGCCTATACCGGCCACGGGAACCGAACACTCGGTGTGTTATTTGGGATTGAGCGGCGCTTGCCGGATGAGCGACTTGACGGCGTCCTGGACCGCTATGCTAAGGCAGCCAGCGCGTTAGGCAAGGTGAATGAGTACGGCGACGATGAAGAGGTGACAGAGTTCGCCTACGAACTGATCACCCGTCGTATCGCTAGCCGCGACGTTGACGTACGAAGATTATGGTCTTGGCTGAAGCCTTTTGCATACGGCGTCAAGTATGGCAGCAGCGGTGCGAGGTTGGCATCGCTGATAAAAGAGAATCATAGCCTGCGCATCCGGATGTTCCGGCTTGTACTTCTTGAGGAAGTGGATGGCGGTTCAATTCGCGACCGAAGCTGGGAACTGCGCAACCGATGCGAAGGTTTTTGCCCAAGCGCCGACGACGTAATTACGCTACTTGAATTGCTTGACCCGTCAAACTGCACTGATGAACGCTGGCGCGACCTTGTCCAGCTGGTGGCCCACGACCATAAAACAATTGCGGAGATCTGTGCAGCTGCGCGACGATTCGCGTGTGGTCGCCCCGATCAGCTAGCCTGGATCGACAGTCTCGCAGAGCCGCCAGAATGGGTTGCTGATCAATTGAGGTCCGAATCCGAACTACGCAACCAACAAGCAGAAAGGCAATCCGAACAACGCGAGCAATTTGCTGGCCAAATTGAGGCGATCCGAACCGGGCAGTACTACCCTCTCGTTAGACTGGCGGACGTTTATCTTGGCATCTCCAATCGTCATCTCTATGCCAACGTGGCTTCGCATGAGCGCATTGCTCAATGGCTGGGAGACGACGTGAGCGATGCAGCACTGTTAGGCTTCGAATCCTTTCTCACTGCTGTCTCGCTTTACGCGAGCGCAGACGACATAGCGGCGAGCACAGTGCTGGGAAGGGGGTGGTCAGCCTCGCATATCCTTCTCGCAGGACTCGCTGAACGTCACCGCAACGGCGTAGCGATGAGCGACCTCGATGACGAGCGCCTACTGGCAGGACTCTTCGAGTTGCGACGAGCCAGACATCGCAATTACGCGATGGAAGGACTCGAGCAGACAGTAGAGGTCGCAGTACGATCGCGTGGGTTATATCCTGAGGCAATGCGACGTTTCTACGAACCCCAACTGAAGGCACGCTATATAAACGTGGATGTGTATGCTTTGATGAGAAGCGACAGCGATGCGGTCCTGGCGACGGAACTTGCGACGGAATGGCTTGTTAAATTTCCTGAACTGCCCGCTGCTACAGAAGCAGAGTTAATCGACCGACTTATCCTGTCGGGCCAAAACAATGCTTTAAATCGTATCGCTAAGGCAAGGCTATCCATAGCGGACGCCGAACGTCAACTTAATTGGAACGCCGTTGATTTAATCACGAATTTCGACGAGGCTAGCGCCCGAATCGACGCTACCTCGGTCGAACCAAATCTACTGTGGAGTGTACGGGATCGCGCCATTAAGACACGTCGCCGGCACAATGTGACTCTCACGGTTGCACAGCTCGAGTGGCTAATTTCGCGCTTTCGCACACTGTGGCCAGTTGCCTCTCCACCACAAGATGGGTGGTCAGGAGACAGGAACCCCTGGGATGCAAGTGAACACATTAATGAACTTATTCGCCGCCTTGGCAACGACAGCAGTGAAAATGCCTCTGCGGCACTTGCGCGCCTTTTGGAAGTGTCCACCGACGGTTACACAGAGACCGTCCAATCTGTCGCTGCAGAGCAAAGACGAATACGGGTCGAGTCTTCCTTTACACCTCCTACGCTCGCCGTCATCGCCGCCATTGCCAACGATGATTTACCGGTCAGCGCAGCCGATCTGCAGACATTTCTGATGGACGAGCTCGCTGTCGTACAGTCAAAAATTCGAAGCGATGACGCTGAATCCTGGCGCGGCTTTTACCAGGACAAACAGTGTCCTCATGACGAGAATTGGTGTCGCGACCATCTGCTTGGCCTGCTGCGTCAAGGCTCTACCGGAGTGACCTTCGCTCCGGAAGTTCATGTTTCTTCCGACAAGGAAGTCGATATTGCCTGTTCGGTCAGAGGGCTACGGATGCCGATCGAGCTGAAAGGCCAGTGGCATCCTCAATTGTGGCGCGCGGCCGATACCCAATTGGCCAAGATGTACGCGATAGATTGGCGTGCAGATGGATGCGGCATTTATCTCGTACTGTGGTTCGGCCCTCATGTCCCAGAGAACAAACGCCTCTACAGTCCCCCTCGAGGCACAGAATTGCCGCATTCACCTGAGCAGCTATGCGACATGCTTGTGTCGACGAGCCGAGCGGCCTTGGAGGGAAGAGTCAAGGTAGTGGTTCTTGACGTGTCTCGAAGCTAACTGTTTAAGCATTCTTCGCCTCAGTGTTGAGACTCACGAAAGCTCATGAGGTGCGAGCGAACGGCGAACCTGATGGAAGTGCCGCACGAATGCGCGCCTGCATACGCGCCGGCGGAAACGGCAAACGCGCTGGACACCTGCGGCTGCGCGATCGCATCAGTTGGGATCGCCTGCGTAATCCACACGGCGGCGGACAGGACTACCACTTTACCAGCCAGGACTAATCAAGCAAAGTTAGTCCTCCGGCACAGCCGTATCCCGCTAGGTCGGCCCAGTCCACCCCTTTTGACGCCTTTTGTTGCTACCGGGTTTTGGACACTGTGGGCACGGCAGTTTCAGCGTCCAGACCCGCCGGGTACGCCCTGCCGATGGGAGCACGCCCGTTTGTTAGTACGGATCGCTGACTTTCCAGTTAGCCAGGTCAAGCAAATACTGCCAGTGCCCGGCGTCCCCCAGTACCATCCGACAGGTTATACGGCGCAATTAACGGTAGGCCAAACCTCAGCAGTAATCGCAGTACATGCCGGTAAAACGCGGGACAGTGGCGTTGACAATGTCCTCGCCGCCACCTTCGGCCCGAACGGTCTTCTTCCGTGCTGGTCCTAATGCAGCCGAATACTTTGAAATTTCCCCATGACGAAACCAGCGTTGGCCCGCGTGAAAAGCACGCAAACACATTTGGTCTATCTCAAACTCATAGTTAGCCCCCAGTTGGACAGTCTAATGACTGTCCCAGATAACAGGCGCGGCTACCGTCATGACACTACTCGGGATCACCTATAAGACAGGCGCGGGTAGACTGCTTACTCAGCACCGACCACAGCAGTTCATCGCGCGTGCGCTCGATGACGATATCCAAGCTGTCCGCCTTCCCACTGCCTACAAAGGACAGCGACATCTTCCCGGCTATCTTTGGATGTCTCGAATGAATGCTCTTGTTGCCTATGAGAGCAGGCTCGAGATGACCATATTGTTGCAGCTCGATTTCAACAAAGTGAATCGCCACTGGTCTTTCGAAGAGTCAGAATAAGATAGATTACCGTAGACGTCGGGAGATGCTTTCGACATTTTCCGATATTCCGACCAAAATCTGGTCAGAAATCTGCTGTGCCGCCGACATTGATGTTGGGCAGCCTGGTCGTCGGAGCAGATATGCGGCTGTTTGGTTGTGGAAAGAATTGACAGGTGGCGACTGGAGGCTGGCGCCAGGATTAGCAGGGGAAAACACTGAGTCTGCCCGCACGGTTTATAGCAAGTTGTGTAAGACGATCCTGCCTAGGCTAGCGTCGCGCCTATGCATGTACGGCTCAACTTTGCTCCAAGAGCGGGACCAGTTAAGCTAACGACACGACGTTCGTCGACCGCTGCTGTATACCAAGCCTGGGAACTTTGAACGATCATGTACCTAGCCGGCTAAGCGGGGTTGCGATGGGTGTCGTCGTAACCATCGGGAGCCAAGCGGCTTCTGAGGTAGGCATTTACTCATCGAGTTCGATGTCCTCGAATTTGTACTTCAACGATGTGTCGCGTCGTACCCGCACGACGACGCGCCGATTGACCATCGGACCAATGACGTCATCGAGTGCCTCGGCAAGACCATTGATGTGATGCGTGCCAACATCGGACACCACCTCAATCCAATCCTTGTCCAGATTAACGGCTCGGAGGACGCCACGTAGCGTCTCTTCCACCATAGCAGGATCCACCGGGCGTTTTGGCTTAAGGCGATTTATCTCGCTGCTTATGACCTTGCGGTTCTCGGGCCGAAGCTCAACGGCGTCACCCCCTAGCGCAGAACTTATCTCTAGCTGCGCAAAGGTCTTTCCTGTAGGAGCAAGATTGCGGGCGAGCTTTAAAAAGGTTGACCTGTAATCAACATCTGGAACAATCAGTTCGAGCTGTGCCGCGTCGCCAGCCGCGCTCGCGCGCAGCACTTTCAAAAAGCGTTCGGCGATCATGTCGGGGTCGACGGTCGCTTTGAAGAAATCCCTCTGGGCTGGTTCTTGGATGGCAACGCTGAATTGGTAACTTCCAGGCGGCATTTGGAAGAGCCATGCGCGACAAGCGTCTTGAACTTCGCGTTTAGGGTCGCCGCGGCGTCTTAGAGGCATGTCCTGCGACTCTTCAATGGTGCGATAGAAAATCGACTGAATTGTCTTGACCTTATCCACGATGAGATCAAGCGGCGCACCACCCACCACAACCTCTCCGCCCTTGACTGAAAAGTTAACTTGGCCTGGCAGGAACATGACCTCAGCTTCGCTCTTAGACTCCTCGATCCATATCGCCTGGACCAAACCTTTGAGCTGATCGACGGCGAAGTCCGGCAGGTCAGCTCGGCTAAGCATTAGATAGCACAACTGGGAGGCCTTTTTGAACGCGCGAGCTTTGAACCAAAGTGACGCCGCGCTCACCGCAGTGATACCAAGCGTGCGCGGCTTATCCGGAGCTAGTTCAAGTAGAGCCTGGCTCTCCAGTTCCGCAGCTTTCAGATAAAGGTTTTTAGCAGCCGACACGTCCTTTAGGTGCAACTCCACCTCGGCCTGGGATGCCAGTCGTTCACTTTCTGCGTGCCAATGCGACCATGTCATTATTCCTCTCCCATGTGGGCGATGGCGATAAGTCGCTCGCGAAAACCGACTACCGCCGCCAATGCTGGAAGATTGCTGCGGCCTTTTTCGGTCTGCCGCAATTTTTGGCGCAGTCGCGCACGAATTATTGTTTCGTTGCCCGCGCCAACGCCGGAAACCTCCAACCGCAGACAGCTTTCCATGTCCTCAGGGTCGGTTCCAATGGGCGCAACATAATAGTCCGCTCCGGTAAGCGTTTCGGCTCGCCTGACCGCAACCAAACCTGCCAGCGCTTCCACTGCAGCAAAGGACACGGCGTATGCTCCTTGCTCGGTCGCGTCAAGTTCGTTCGAATGCGCCCTCAAGACTGCTGAAGTGGGCTCAATCCAAGGCAAGACGCAGTCAGATTCGCTTTTCTTGTAGTGTGCGGCAACTTCGATTGGGCTCTGATGATGTTGACTCAAGCACACCGAGGCGGCTTCCGCATACGCGTCTCCAAGAGCATTGGTGACGCCAGGGTGCCTCTCTCCCAAACCAGAAAGCCGCAATACGGTCGACATAAATGTTCTTCAGCATTATTTTGATATATCGATAATATTTTAAATACATCATTCAGCCAAGGACATTTGGTGGGAGTACACTGCGAAAGCACCACGACTCCTTGTCACCTTTAATGTGCTTCGCGTTCTTGAAGGTAGACCTACGCGCCGCTGCCTAGATCAGCGACTGTGTTGTCAAAAATTAGTTCTCCAAGGTGACGGCGCCATGAATCTGGATGGCCATGCAGCGACCCTCTTGCAAAGTTCAGTACTGCCAATCGGTCGCCACTGTCCACCCCATTTTCAGTGGCCATTTGCCCAAGGGAGATGGAGGCCCATCGATGTCGTACACCGCTTGCACTTAATGTCTTAGCTGCAGTTGTTGGCACCCCAAAACGAAGATGTTCTGGGAAAGCAAGAACCGCCTGCGACAGCTCAATTCCTCTTTCCGCAAGCAATTTCTCCAGAAGCGCAACGGCCTGCTCTACAAGCGTCTGCAGTGAGTAGGCAATGGTAGAGGTATAAATCCCCAGCAGCATATCGACATCGATATTGGCAGATGCAGCAATTTCGACGAAGCGATGCCCGCGCAGCCAAGCCTTAACAATTCCATAGAGCTGTCGTCCGGCCGGCAAGGCGTCAACATCTGGCTCGAGTCTGAATGCGGTCCGGACATCCATTTGGAATTCTGATTGGCTCCAGGCCCAATTGAATAGCGCAGCGGCAACGTTTAGGTCGACCGGCTCTGTAATGGTCCCCCAGCTTACATTGGCGACAAGTAGGCTAGACTCCACCGATTCTATGAGGCGCGGGCGAGCTCCTGAGGAGCGGATCCAGCCAAGTCGGTTGGAATTTCCGAAACCGGAAATTCGGCGAGCACGCAGCTCGAAGACGTTGCGCAGCAAGGCCCTCGTGTATGGATTTGCACGCTGTGCGGCGAACGTCTGATCCACGACTTGCATTGCCGCGGCGATCAGGGCTTCCTCACCAATCTCCACAGCAGCCAGATCGATAAGGGTCGAGTCTATACCATCAATTAACTCAAACAAGTCAGGCGTCTTCTCAAGCGCATCGTTCGTTAGCACACGTCTTTCGAGGGCCAGCCGCGTCCCTAATTCAGTGACTAGCTTTAGCAATGCGCCATGCACCGGCTCACCTGCCGTCTCGAGAGCTACCCGCTCTACAAGATTCCACTGATCCTCATCGACACAAATCACTAAACCTTTGGTCGTTGCACCGGCTCGGCCAGCGCGGCCAACAAGATTCTTGATATCGCGTGCTTTCAGATCTACCGGCCTATTTCCAGTGTTGCGCTGGACGGAATAGAGTACCAGCGTCCGGATTGGGAGGTTCACTCCCTCAGCCAAAGTGCTTGTACAAATGACAAATCTTACCACCTCTTGACGCAGGAGCTTTTCAAGGACTTCTCGGGTCTCTTGTGGGATGTCGCCGTGATGCAGAACTGCTCCCGAGGAGGCTGATTTCGTGCCTATCCAATCCCGCCCGTACTCTGCGGTTAGGTAGGCAACGGCAGGTGTCAGCCTAGATTGGTCAGCGTAGGTTTGGGGTGACGGCAGATCCAGCGGCTGAAGGAGCTGCTTGCTCAGCTCTTCCGCCATTCCGATTGCGCCCCGATCGCCACGTTTGTTGGCTGCAAATAATGCGACTGTCCCGATTTCAAGTGCCTTTCTCGCGGCAGCAATCGCTAGGACCTTCTTGGACTGAAAACCGTATGTCTTGAACCTTCCAGTTTGGGCACTCCTGAACTTAAATTCATCTTTGCTAAGAAATTTCTCCATAAGGTAGCTTTCACCTTCATAGAGATGTGGATGCATCTCAAGATGAATCAGCCTGTTCACCCCATTGCCTCTAGGACGAAGGACAGAATACTCTGCAATCGCAGGACGGTACGAACTCCTGACAACGCCACTTTTGTCCCCTCCCAGCCAAGAATTAATCTCTTCTACATTGGGAACGATAGCTGAGATGAAAACAAAGCGGGGAGGACCATTAGGCCTCGACTTCAGTCTGGCAAGGAGCATCTCCAGACCTACGCCACGGCCCACGCCGTCGAGGAGATGCCCCTCGTCGCAAATGACCAGCGAAATTCTGGGAACCAGCTCTCCTGCACTGAGAAGACCGGACAGGGCTTCTGGCGTAGCGACAATGACGCGTGTTGCAGCCAGATCATGGACTTCGTCGCCAGTCGGAATTGTTCCGCCATAGATGCATTTTGCTGGAATATTGAGCTCGTTGAGAGTCCTGACCAAGCTGCCTCTCAGCTCTGCAGCCAGTGAACGGAACGGAACAAGCAAAATTGCGATGTCCGTGGAAGTTTTTTTTGCGTGCCAGTAGAGAAGCGTCTCCATCAGCGCGGTTTTTCCTGCGCTGGTTGGCATCTGTAGCGAGAAAGTTTGATTGGATTCAATCAATCCGCGTTCGATCGCGTCGATTTGGGAGGGAAAGAAGTCCCATATCGCTGGGCGTCGCCTAAGAAGGGATTGCACGAAAGGCGTCCAGAATGCATTGTCCCCATTGGGCAAAACCGCTCGGACGTTTGTACTAGCAAAGCGTCTCACAAGATTCTCAAGCAGCCTCGCTGGGATCCATTCACTGGCACTGTTAGCCAGCTTCTCTTGGGACGCCTTCTCTGTTTCAAGGCGGGCGTCCTCGATCCGCGAAAGTTCTCCCCGTTCAAGTGCATCAAGCAGAGATCCCCCCAGCTCTGATCTCGTGGCACTCCGTCGCCCAAGAAGGTCAGTACAGGCTAGGTAGCTTTCTGGCCCAGCAAGGTCGATAGGTCGGCTCCTGATAGTGATGTAAGCCGAGGCGGGGAAGCCGCCACAGTAGAACGCCGTAGCAGCAAATAGCGTTGCTTCCGACTGCGAGATGCCAACGCGCTTGAGTTCGCTCTCTTGGCCAAGTGCTGCAACCTGCGCCAGTGCGTTGCCCAGCTTAGACCAGCCCTCAGAGTCTTCTGACCCGGTGCGCATTCTGGTGAATAGCTCACCCACCAGAGCTATGTAGTAGTCATCGGCTCGAGCCCGCACTTCTGCCTGCTCGACAGTGGCCTGAGGAACTCTAAAACGCTCGACGTGCCTGATTGCGTCTGCATCGTTAATCCATCGGAGAAGGTATTGGTCCATCTTTGATGAGCAAAGGCTACTTAGTGTTTAGTTTTGGCGGGTTTACAGCCGGCGGCACAGCGCTCATGGCAGTTGTGTATGCGGCTTCGTATGTTGCTTTCAGCTTCGGAACTGAGATGACCACCACCTCATAATCAGGAGAAGGGGTCGCGGGGGCCTTCGCAGCCTCCGCGGCCACAAGCGAGTCGCACACAACGGCGACCGCTTGAAATTTCTTGATCGTTGGGGGAAGTCCCGCAGGCTCAATGAACCGACTCAACTGTGCGACGGAGGCACCCTCAGTTGCTCCAGTGATGGCGCGTTCTCGAAGCCAGACCAGTGTTCCTGCTAGCCGACTCGTCCGGTCGGTTTCGCAACCTTCAATAGCTTTTTTGATGGGCTCGAACTTTCCCTTCGTCGACTTTGCTTTCACTTCGGAGCAGAGCACTGTGTCCATTGCAGACGGAGTGGGCCAATCAGGTAAGACCAAATGTACGACATCGGAGTACGGTGCTGCCTTGTTGCGGTCTTGCTTGAGATGCCATCTTCTTAGCCCAACAGCCGCTGTCGGCAGAGCCGTTGTACCTTGATAGAAGTAGGTCAAGATCTCGCCGAACTCGCCTGACATCACTGAACCAGGATCTGGCAAAGCGGCTGCAATCACGTTGGTCGCCGGAGGATATAGGATGGCTTGGGTACTGACCTTGTCATCAGAGATGTAGCACCGGCGTATCACCATCCCAAGGGTTGCGGGGAGCGCAGCGGCGTGGGCGGGTGTTACGCTGACAAAAACGTAGGACGGCCTCTTTACAGCGGAAAACCACGCGGCAGCCGCGTGAAAGGAGAATCCAAGGTCATTACTCATGTCGTCATTTCCTGTTTTCGCCAAGGCGTTCGAAACCTGTTCTAGGGCGGTGACCTAACGCACGTATGACTTCCGATGATCATCGACTTTCCCAATCATCAGGCGCCAGACGATCTCAACCTTCCTGCCGTCTTAAGCTTCATCCCGAAGGGCCTGCCGAATGGAATGCTCCTTGTTGGCAGGTGACGCCAATCGACTTTTCCTTCGAGTGCGAAGAGAACCTCACCAGTAGCAGGGGAGATAGCACAGTTAGCTAGGCACGTTGCAAACAGTCGCGCTTGTTAGTCGAGTGACTGCAATTGCTTCTAGTAACTAATCGTAGCATATTGTTAAACGTCTGCCTTGGGTTGCGAACCCACGGTCGATAGCGGGACGTACACGCCCGACAGTCCAGAATCAAGATGACGGGCGTAATCGCAGACGGACTGATGCCATGACCAAAGCAGTTCTTAACAAAGACGCGAGCATTGACGGGGCAGGAAGCCCCCAGTTGCGTGATCTCACGTGCCGTTGCGTCGTGAGCGACACGACGATCACCTGTACAATCTTGCGCTCTAGCACGCAAAGAGAGCTGCGAAGCGTTTAACCTTAGTGCCAGATAGCACGCCTCGCGCGGCTGTCGATGAAAAACTGCGAAGTTTTATGAGAAAAAGTACTGCGAGATGCCTGAGAAGTGCCTTGGTACGAGCGGGAAGCTACTGCAGGTTATCGTGAGTTCCTACATGGCTATCCGGTTTGCCCCGAGTAGCCGCCGTTGCTGTGGGACGGCCGCGTTGTCAAGCCACGTACGTGCTAACGCAGCGCCGTCCTGATCCTCTGCACGGTCCACGCCAGCATCGCCCGCAACAACATTCCTCCTGCCGCCCACGGCCGACGCCGGTCCAGTCCACGCCGCCACATGCGTTGCGGCAGGAAGAACCGCCCGAACGCCGACAGGCCGCTCTCACGCAGCACCCAGAAG
>Ga0265797_10005975_pt1 | contig 17508 bp, 20 predicted proteins | sample P2T30metagenome_FD_192433 | JGI IMG/M metagenome (GOLD analysis project Ga0265797, IMG submission 192433) | Plant litter microbial communities from East Loma Ridge, Irvine, California - P2 T30 | ecosystem: Environmental > Terrestrial > Plant litter > Unclassified | place: USA: California...
ACGCTGAAAGAAGATCCGTAAGATTTTCGGTCGATTGCATCGATTTGCAGCCTTGCGACAGTGATGGTTGCCCCAGAGATCAGGCAGCTGTAAGCTTATGTACCGTTTTGGCGCCAGCCTCATGTGAGAAGCTCGCAGAGCCGCACCGGACTTGGCCGTGGCCGAAAAAGACCAATCAATATCCTACATCAAGCCTTAAGGGCTGGAATCCTGCTTCGATGGCTAGCTTGACAGTTGATCCCTGTAAAGTGGTGTGGAGGTGCGTACCAATGCGGCCCGGCACCCTACGGCTTGCATGAACTCGACCGAACTCGAAGTGTAAGCGAGCCGATCGCTGCACGTCCGGTAGTCGCAATTCAGCTGAAGGCCAGGACGTAGCGCTAATACTGGCCAAGCTCATGCAGCCACACGTTTTGCCCACTTCTATCCAGCCCTCGAGCGAGCACTGCGAATGCTGCTTCAAAAACCCACAATTGTTGACAGGATTGGGTAGGTTAATTGAGAAGTGACCCTGCGTTTTCACCCGGATGCCCCAGAATACCGTGAATACCTGCGACGCAGCATAAGCAAGAAAGCTTTTGGCCAAAAATTGCTTTTGATTGGCTTCCTATCCGGACAGACCGATAAGGAGACTGCTTTCGAGGGCCCTATATCACTACTTTGAAGGGCAGATTCCTCGCAATCTGCCGCTGCACTTCTTTCGAATGTTTGATCTCAGATGATCGCAGGAAGTTCTGGGGTTTGACATGCTTGCCGTTACGCCATTGACTGGCGTGCATTGCGTATCGCCGGGACCGGCAATATTGGTGTATTTTTCGCAGCTTTATGCGCAGCTCCATGCACGTCAGTCGGCCTTCAGAATCTACGACTAGCATATCGTGCATGATTAGAGTGAGAAGGTCGTGGAGAAAATTGGTACAATGAGGCATGCCATGAAGCGTTTCCACAAACTGCGAGCTTTTAGTACAGGTTCGTTGTGATGCACACAGAAAGACCTACCGTGACGACTGATGGCTTGACTCTGGCTTCCGTCCTTTTGTATTCCTTCTTCCAGATAAGCTCGAAGTAAGTGTCGGTCTTGTCGTTGTTGAACGTTGGATCCCGCGACATTCTCTTTAGTGCGAAGTTTTGAACGAGTGCGTCGCCACCAAGCATCCAGGTTGCGAACTCAAGGAACACACAACCTAGACACCAGATATCGAATGACTGACGTATAGTTTTGTCGGCCGCATCGCACTCTGGGGGGCGGTAAGTCATGGTGTTGGCCACATCGCGCTTCCCTGATCTACTGCACGTCGAGTTCATCTCAGCTGTTCCGAAATCGGCAATTTTCAGTGTGCCTCGCATCTTTCCCGCTGCGGCCGTGGGCTCTTTCGGCTCGTCATTGAACATCAATATGTTCTGCGGATTGATGTCCCCATGGCGACCATAAGTAATTTTGTAACGCCCTAGACTCTCATTCTCGGATGAATACGTCCGCGCGGGGTCAATGATTGCCTGGATAGCTCCGTGCACCTTGACGCTGGGCCGCATCCTGGATGAGATTTGCTCTATGCTCTTATCAAATTTCACGCATCTCTTGGCCGCTACGTCTGCCTTTTGGTCTTTCAGCTGGTGGTCGATACTGCGCGTCTTGAACGTCTTGTGCCGGTGAATCACGAAGAGGCCATCCGCAAGTCCAAGGCATTGTTCGGAGATCCAAAGTACATCGTGATGATCCATGTCCAGGCGATTGTGGTGACCCTCCCAAAATTTGCCTAGGTCGCTTTGCGCGCGGTCGAATATGAAGTGATATTTGCCCCTGTGGCTATAAGTCGCAAGCAGCGAGACGATGTGAGGATGGCAGTGGATGCCACCAAATTTCTTCAACATCTTTCGTTCTTTTCTGAAAGATTTACGATCGTTGGTGAGCAGCTGCTTGATTGCAAATCCACGATCAGCATTGTTCTTTTGGGCGAGCCCGTGATGTGCGGGATGCATATGAATCATGAGCACTTTTCCATAGCCACCATGACTCTCAGAGGTACTGTCTCCTTGTGAGACAATAAAGGGGAGTATGTGTTGACCGTGCAGCGGGTAATGCTTGATTTGTCCAGTGCCTCCCAGGGAGAAAAATGGTGAAATCATATGCCACTGTTGCCTGTCGAAATGACTTAATGATGCGGGAGACCAGTCGACGTTGCTGAAACATTGTAGAGGGTGAGACGCGCTTCCATTGGGCCTTGTATCCCGTCGACGCATCCCGATGATGCTTTCAGATTCCTTGATTGGCACCAGGGGCAGGTCGATATCACTGACTTGTTCATCAATGAAAGACAGTATTAGGTGTGATCTCTCGACCAAAACAAGAATTGCGAAAATCGAGCGATAGGATCTGTCCCGATATCTACCGCGTACAAAGACGCGATTTGTACAGCAAATGGCTTTGGCGTACTGTCGAATCTCGTCCGCTGAGTGGTTTTGGGAAAGATTTTGAGTGAGCTCCGTTGCTACAGCATGTGTATTGATAACAAGACTGAGCTGATTCTTGGGGAAAAATTGTTGTCCTGGCAAAGATGTGTCATCTGTCCGGGCCGTTACCATCGCGTTGTAGATCTGCCGTTGCAAAACATATCGATCGGAGTTGGCACCAGCACTACTTCGAGTCACAACTGGTGGAAGCTCTGGTGGTGTCGTCGATGATTTGCTTGAGTCTAAGAAATCTTGCGCCCCTCCGTCTGAGACCACGCTGTTGTCTTGTGACCGAGTATGAACGACCTTTGGGAGTCCCAAAGATGCCGTGTAAGGCCGGCTGAAGTCCATATCGCTGTCGTCAGAGTCATCAGTGAATTTTGGTGCACTCTAACGATGTCAGCTTGCTCTAAAATCTGGCGAGGGACTCAATTTCCTTACTTCGGCGTCCGAGCTGTCATAATGAGTCTTTGGCTTTTTTCTCAGGTCTTCGAGCAGTGTGTTGGGTTGTGAGGCTGTCGAGCAGCGTCTGGTCAAAGGTGTGAGTACAGCATCATCTTCGGAACAGGTATCAATAGCATCATTGGACAAGGAAGAGCAGCCAGACTGGCTGTAGCCACCATCGCTCTTGGGCGAAAGCCAGCCTGAGTCCTTTCGTGGCCTGGTTGCGGCTTGTTGTTTCTGCGTCGGCGTGGCATCACCACGTACGTTGTCCGAACTGCATTGGCCATCGAATGGATTGATTTGATCTGATTGAGCCTTGATAGCAAATGGTATTCCGTTTTCTCGTAGCTCCGGCGCTGGCGGCGAATTTACGGTGGTGAGGTGGCTCCCGAATCCGGCCAGATCCGTCGCTCCAGCTGTCGTGCCCTGGCTGACCGCGACTGAGTCAATGTCTCCAGTCATTGTTCCTAAAACTAGCGCGGTGTATGTGTCTTAGTCTTTGGATGGTCTCTGTAGCGACAACATGTAGGCGCTCATGTGTTGTAGATAAGGCACAGGCTACCAACAGGGGCCGGCAGCACGCATCGCGCTTTAAGAGGCAACCGCAGGCCTGGGGTGTTTGAGGGCGCATGGTTCGGGGCTGCGTGCCAGTGATGGCACAAGCGAACATTAATTAATACGTATGTGCTGGGGCTATTGGGGCTGCAGTATTGACCGGTCTGGACGCGCATGGAATGGTGGTGGCTTGTTGACGGACGTCTGTCCCTCTTTTGGCGCCCGGTGTTCGTTCGTGCCGCACATTGGCTCAGCCACTTTCCACTCAGCCACTTTCGTGGTGCAGCTGAGCGATCACGGACAATAACAATGAGACAAGGCTACAGGACGCTTCATAAGGTCCCTCATTGCCACAGGTGTGGTCATCATATCTGCCATCAGTTCTATCACCATCACTGCTTCTGCAGTCGCGACCTTCCATTCTTGGACTGTGATCAACCAACGACTTGATAATGAAGGAGGCTCTGTCCACAAAATGTCCAGAAATCACACTAGACGACAGTGACTGCGACTCTGAGTACGATCGTCCAACTCAAGCTATCGCCGGACGGAATATAGATCCCATCAAATTGAAGATTCTCCTTCGAACCAAATTTGGAGCCGGCTCCTTCGAGATACAGGCAAGTTTGAACTTCGATCAACACATTGGACCCTGCAATCTGGCCTCAGTGCAATCGAGTTTGAAGCCACATAAATCTTGGAATCAATGTCAAGGACTAGGAAGTCGAGATGGCAAAACTGCCTTTTCGCCGATGAGCTCAATCGAAACTTGCAGACACTTCTTCCTGGAGAATGATCAAGATCACCTACTAGACTTGCCACTCAACTTCTACACAGTATGCTTGAGGTTGGCCAGACCTGCAGTCGTTTCAATGCCGACGAAGGATGGAGAAGCTAACCAGATCGCACAGATAATACGGAACTCCTTCTGTATCAGCGCTCCACGACAGCTTTCAAACGTAAGCAACCATATTTCGTTTTCCGCTGGCAGTACTAAACATGGGCAGTGCGAAATAGCAAGATGTAGACGGTCATCAGCCTGAGACCTCACATACTTTCACATGCGACACACTACGCTCCCCATGCCATCACATCAACATCTGGGACCTCTGCCCTCATCTCCGGTTAAGAACTGGACCGCATTAAACCAGCATTCTCGACAATGACGCCATACTATCACCCCAAACACTTCAGCAGTCACATGTTTATAGCAAGACTATCTCTACAATTGGTCAATCTATCAGTGCATGCTCTGCACACATGCGGTACCATCAATCGTGTAAGAACCCTTCCGTGAACAAAACCAGCACGCTTCCTGCCCACACAAGCGTTATCACCTCAAACGTACTCTTACTATACAAGCCATTTTGCCCAGAGAGATGTTCGACCACGCATACGTCCAAATTATGAGCACCATCCCCTTCACAAGGCCGAAGGCAATGCAAATTAAGACACGTAGAACCAGACTCAAGGGAATGCATGAGTTTGAGCCCATTCTTCAAGCCCTCGCTTCCAACATAAACACGTCCCGTCACCATCCCAATCCGCCTGTACTCGCTGCTGACTCTGACGCACACCATAGCAACCAAGACTTGTACGGACCCCTCTACAATGCATTGCCAGCCTCTGACCGTGTTGATGTCTAGGTTCGAGTTACAAAGCCAACACAACCGATTTCGTGTCGACGGCTAGGATTTTAGTGGAATATTTTGTGCCACCGAGCACCTATGTTGATTGCCCGTGCATGACTGAGCCCACGTCGATACAAAGGTGGAGTAAGGCAACATGCTAAGGGCAACATGATAAGGGTAAAATGAACCGGGCAGTAAGGGCAACAAAAGTGCCGGCTACAGGAAGAAGGCAACGTGAAGAAGGCAGGTGAAAAAGGCAATGTGAAAAAGGCAATGTGAAGAAGGCAACATAAAGCAGGCAACATAAAGCAGGCAACATAAAGCAGGCAACATAAAGCAGGCAACATAAAGCAGGCAACATAAAGAAGGCAACATAAGGAAGGCAACATAAAGATGGCTACGTGAAGAAGGCAACCGCATTGACGAAACAAGTGACCTGATAGGCACAAACAGAAAGCATGCTGTCATCTACTTGAAGAAGTCTCGTATAAATAGAAGCGACAACTCTGGCAATGCCACGACTTCGCCTCCTGATTCCAGCGTGTAAATATCGCAACTCCTGTCCGTTTGAAGATGCGCAAGAGAGCGAATTGAACACGATGTTAGGAACGGAAGGTTTTACATCATCCCGCAGGGCAATCATCTTCCACAAGACCCTAGGTGTTTAATCTCGTATGTATGGATACCTTGTCCGGAGACGCTTCATCACTTGTCGCGTCAGGCGCAAGTGTTCAGTAGTGTCCATGCGATCTACGTTTGGCCTCATCTTTTCCTGGACGAATGTCCGCAATGAATCGGGCTGTGACTGTCAGGGCTGAGGTGCCTCGGAGCCTTAGCAGAGCGTTGGTCAGGCGAAGTCTGACATGCCTCATGCTCGGCTGAGAGGGTGTTTCCTCAGGTATCAGTATTATTCAGGTGCATGTTAGTGTAGATGCACGTGGTAGACAGATGCAATATGGCATCATATGCGCAGTAATGGGCGCAATGCAATCTCGAGGCGTGGGTGACAGAGTGATGATAAGTGAAAGCGTGGGCGTCGGAGTGTGCTAGCGTGACTGCGACTGCGGGGCAATTGCGGCTTTGGTGGGGTCCACCAAAACCTTAGCTTTTGCAACATCGCGACCCCAACAACGGCTCTTCTCACCGCACACCACACTTGCCCTCTTTCGTCAAGAGCCTCGTCGTCCTTTGCCTCTGATCGCCCAATTTCTCTCGCGATATCTCCTTCATCTCCACCACCACCAGCTCCCGCAGCACATACACACATCACACGCAAATATGTCCTGGCAAGGTAGGCATCCAACACCCCACCAGGAAGCGCATACAACTGACTGTGACACCAGCATACGTTGACCAAAGGTACACTTCGACCGCACACCCATAGCAAGACTCCTCTGACCCCTCCTATTACAGCCTCGTCGGCACAGGCAACATCGACAAGGCCCTCATCTGCGATGTCACCGGCCAAACAACCTGGGCCTCATCGGCAGACTTCTCCGTACGTCATGCACACCCCGCGCGCCTACCGAAGATACTCCTCACAAATTCCGCAACACATGGAACAGCTTGGCGCATATCGTCTCAAGCGCGTGTACTGACGTGCGCCAGCTCACCGCCGCCGAAATGGGCGCAATCGCTGCGTCCTTCTCCGACAAGAGCGAGCCCAAGGCCGTCATCTCAAACGGCGTCAAGATCAACGGCGAGAAGTACATGACCATCGAGTCGACCGACGACTCGCTCAAGGCGAAGAAGGTACGCGCCACCGTTCCTACCTCCATCCTCCCAAGTCGTATATTGACGTGCTATCGCAGGGCAAGACCGGCATAGTCGCATTCAAGACCGACAAAGCGCTGCTCATTGCTCACCACCCTGACTCGGTCCAAACGCCAAACGCATACAACTCGGTCGTGGAGCTGGGCGAGTACCTCAAGAAGGCTGGATTTTAGATGGATCGAGGGAGGACGTTTTTGTACGTTATGGATTTGCATAGGGAGCGGGAAAGAGAGGCATGGAGACTTTGGCATAGGCAGGCAGCAACGGTGGGGACGACATAGCGATATTGGAGGGTCCGACGAAGTCAATGACATACATCAGCATCTATGGATTCAGTACTCTCATCTCGCTGAACGGCAATCAGGGATCTCAGCGCGAAATTTTCGAATCGTGCGAGTAAACAACATCGAGCACTCTGGATCTGGATTATGCGACCAATGAGCATCGAGTGTCGATCCTGACAAGCAACCTCGGCGAGAACTTCCTTATGTATTGTCTATCCTCCTGTGCTTTGCTACGAGTAAAGTAGCATTGGAGTGCTTGCTCGAAGGTACGAAGTCGCGTTGATATGTCCAGGCTGTCCGAAAGCACAACAGTATATCCCTGCATGCACGTGTAAACACCATCTCACGCAACCTATAACAGGGGTCAAGAATCGGCGCGATCTCCTTCACTGTACCTCATTCTGCTCTGTCTCGCCAAACTCACGCCAGCTCACATGGTATACAAGATACAGCTCAGTGGGAATTCAGTCATGTGCTCTGCACCGCCTACCCACTCCTCCACGTCTATGAAGACCCGTGTACATCATGCATGTAAGACACCTAACGCACGAGTTTCTGAAGTTAGAAAAATTAACAGAAATGCTCCAAGTATCACATCAGTTCGATAGGGGTCCAGATTCGAACATTGGCAGATTTGTTGCGAGACATGATAGGGTACAAACTTGACGGCGAGGCAGGATGAAGGCTAATTCGACTTTGCCATGTTGCATAGAGCAGGCTACTAACGGACGAGGGTTACTGTAGCTACTATGCCAATCATGAATGAGCTTGTGAGACCAAGGACCATACTCTCCGTTTCCACCACAAACGTCCAAAGCGCATACTCCTCCAAAATCTCAGTGAACGATTCTTCTCTGCTCAATATCGTGGGACCTATTCGGCGTAGAGAAAGAAATGCGACTTCTCCAACTTCTCAAACCCACAAGCAGTCCAGAACGCAACAGCCGCATCGATATGACGCCCCCGAATCGCCAGTATCTTACCCTTATCATCTTCCGCATTTTCCCGCGCGATTTCCCTGCTCACCTCCACTTCGAGGTATCCCGGAGCGGCCAGGTTGTATGGCTGTCCCCCGCCGCCGTGCTCGCGCACTTTGTCTTGAATCGCAGTGACAAGTTCTACGTGCACCCATCAGTCAGCAGAAATCCACCGCAGCTTGGTGAGTACGTCGACTCACTTTTTCCAAGCCCTTGTCGGCGGTACTCGGGCTCCACTACGACTTCGTGAAAGAGCACGAACGTTTCCATGCAGATGTCATCCCAGAAGAGCTCCTTGTCGTCGAAAAGCGCCTCTCCAGATGCAGATAGCTCGGCGATCTCTTCGGGGTCCATGTCGTTGAGTGCCATGGTGTAGCGGTCGAGGAGGTACGCGACGCCGTGTGCGGCGCGTGTGTTGGTTTTGGTGTCGGTGATGCTGGCTGTGATGGTGTGGCACCACTGCTCATCTTCGCCGGACGCTGTGAATCAAGATGTTAGAAAGGAACGCAAAAATGGTGCGACGATGGGGCAGGAGAGAACGGAAGAGGCTGATGCGGTAGATTGTCTTACACTCGTTGTAGGCTTCGAACTCGATGGTGACGGCAAGGTTAGTGGCAACCATGATGATTTGTGACAAGAGTGAGGGTTGAGAAAGCTGGAGCGAGGTGGAGGGAAAAGGCAAAATCTGTGGGCGTAACCCCGGTAATACGCAGGCTAATTTATTTAGGTGGCTGGGCGTTTTCCGTCTGAACGTTCAGAGTGACTTCAGCGCCTGTTGGGCAGTGAAAGTCCACCTCGCGCTAGTCGACCAGCAGCAAACAACACCATCTCACAAACCACGACCTTAATTGCTCTGGTTCTTGTGTTGTGTTTTCTTTACGTGTATCTTTTCTTTAATATCAATAACTTGTTTCTGGCGTATAACTATGCTAATATCTATGATAGAGCCCACGATCATCAATGCCAATCAGCCGTCTTAAGCAATGACGGACTGTCCTCTTTTGAGTAATTTAACACAAAATGTTTCCGCTCATATTCGTTTCCGGGTGCTGTTCTGAGTTCAGCAATAGGTATAGCAGTGAAAGAATGAGCAGAAACCTGACAGTTTTACTCAAACCATACGAGCGCAAAAGTGACACAAAGCAAACGATTGCTACCCATGCGTCACGTCTAAGCTGAGATGTTGACAGACGATCATAGCTAGTCCAATTCGGCCTTATCCCTCTGAGTGTGTCTTGAGTTACCGAAGGGTGGGTCGCGTAGTCACATATAGCTCTATCATATGGCACTACTACCGTCGAAGATGGCACAGCAAAATGGTTCAGACTCAATGTAGCCAAGAGCCGAAGGACAGGAATTCAGAACGTCTAATCGCTCTATGAAAGGCACGTGTGAACTACAGCCCCTTCATCCCCCCCAACTTCCTTACAACCCTCTCCCCAAACGCACTCTGCAACGCCGCAGCAACAACCCCCCTCCTCTCATCACACCCCTTCTCCAATCCAAATGCCTCCGGGCCAACAAGACAACTGCGCACCACCTCCTCAACCGTATTCCCCAGATAACTCTTCACGAACCGCAAATGCTGCGGCTCGCGACTCAACAGCCTGTCCATGACCGGCCACGTCTGCTTCGGGCGCGCCGTGTCGAGATTTATATTGAGGATCTGGTCGATTGTTTTCCAGTATGCGATTTCGAGCAGCACAATGCCGAGGGAATACAAGTCGAAGGACTTCTTGTAGCTCTCACGGGTGGAGGTCGTGTCTTCGCGGTTTCCGGTAGATTGCACAGTGGGATGGCGATATATATCCGCCCACGCATTATCCGTCGGACGCTCCGTCAAATCATCGTTCGTCGCGGGGCGCGAGTAATGGAAGCCCGAGATATACGCGTCGGAAAAGTCGACGTCGACGCTATGCTCTGCTTCCCCACGTTTGATGAAGAACAGGATATTCGCGGAGCGCAAGCCCTTGTGCAGCCAATCAACGGCATGTACGCGCTCGACCGTCTCAGACAGCAAGCGCATGAGATTTATGCGATCGGTGAGACTGGGCGTGTCGAATGTGGAGTTGGGGCGGTTGGATGCCTCAATCAGACGGCGGAGGGTGGTGGGTTCAGTGCTGGAGGGCACAGTGGGTGGTTTCTCAAACACGAGGCCGAAGCGCGATTCGCGGTCTTCGGACTCGTCGACGAAGTAGCCTAGGCAATGTGGCGCGCGGAATTGAACTTTTCTGTTGTTCTGCTTCAGCAGCGCTGCGAGTTTCTGCACGCGGCTTTTGATCTTCGGGTCGACGTGGCCGTCGGGCATGCCTGGGCCGGCGTCTTCGTTGGGCTTCCATTCTATCCAGACGGAAGCGCCTTTGTAGGTTGCTTCGGTGCGGTCGCCTTCTTCGACTTCATCTGGAAAGGAGGCGCCGTTTACGGGTTGGATGTCCAGAATACTCAACTCGGTGTCGCGGATGTTGTCGGCGAGATGAGGGAGGCCGATGGAATTGCCTCGTTCTTCGCTGAAGACCTGCGAGTCTTCGATGGCGAGGTGCACGAACTTTTGCTGGGCTAGGGCGCCTAGTTGCTGGGTGATACTGCGATGGCTGGGCACGGAGAGGTTGGTGAGGAAGGTATATTCCGAGTCTTCGATGTCTGTGATCATGCCCCCTTGTGGTCGGTACGCGATGCTATTAGATTGGAAGAGCTGGACCATGTTTGACATCTGCCTGTTGAGCAGGACGATCTGGTAGTTCGTGCGTGTCTGCATGTCGAGAAGCGTGTCCATCTGGTCCCTGTCCAGGGCTTCGTGCATCTTGTCGTTGTAGTCGGATAGCTTCATGATGAGACTCTCCATCTTCTCGTGATCCCACGCAGCCCATCTGATCCGTTTGGGAACATCTCGAGACTTGTTCAGCCAGTCAAGTGCTTTCCTGACCAGCTCCTCAGCAGGCGGAAACTGCACGGCCTGGTCACTAGACTCTGACGTGCTGTCTCCATTCTCAAGCAGGCGGTCCGAGTCGATTACGAATACTTCCGTCTGCTCCTGCAGCAGAGGCTTCCGCAACTTGCCGTACCTCTTGTCCAATCGACCAAATGAAGTCAAAAGCTTGTTTTGCTGGTCCATAATATCCATAATCATGCCTCTCGACATGTGACTGAGCTCCAATCGCTCTTCCGTGTAGTCTAGCTTGACCAATCTTCCCCAATTGGCCAGTCGATGCTGTTCAATCTTGAACTTCACAAGCAGATGCTGTGCATCTTTCTCGAGGCGACACGCGTCCGCGATGAGTTCATAGCCTGCGACAACTTAATTCCTGGTACATTGGTGGATACCGCCGAACACGTACCTTGAACACATCCTGCGAAAGCCTGGAAGAAGAAAGACACGACAGCAATAGGAAGCTCAGCGCCAGACATGATCACGAAATTCCTGGGAAAGGCTTTGCGAAGTCAATGAAGCTGGAGTCAAAATTCGCAAGGCTGACGTCCCAACCAAGGCTGGAAAGTAGGAGGACAAGGCTGAAGACAACGATAATGAGGACTGACGATGCGACAAGGCAAGCCAAAACGTAGACTGCAGAGACAACAGTGTGATACTTATCCCAACGCATCCAGCGAGGCTACACCAAATTCGCCTGTAAGCGCAGCCACATCACACTGCGCCCCCATGGCCTCGAGATGCAAGCCTGCTACAAGCCTCAGGCCAATCGAAGACGTCGCATAGTGGAGCCCGGTAAAGCCTCTTCGCGCCGAAGGGCAACATCGAAACATTGCTGGCGCCTGATGTACTCGCCAGAGACGGCATTCATCTCAAGTCAGGCGACTCGCGAATTCGTGGTGTTGAAAATCGAAGAGGAGCGTCGTGGAAGTGCTCCTGAAGTCAACACAGCCACCCGCGCCACCAAAGCTCCATCCCTGTACGTCACATCTCACACTCCACCACACCTTCCCACCCACTCACCCCCCACAGCCCAATGCCACATGCACTCGCCAGCCTCAACCCCTTCTACCAAACCACCGACGCATTCGAACCCACGCCCCTCCTCGCGCTCCTCTACCAGTCCCCCATCAAATTGCTGCTCCACCATGTCTACAACTTCCTGACCTCCCTCCGATCTACGCCCAAACCCTCGCAACCACCCATCCGCGTGGTCTGCATATCAGACACGCATACCAGTATCCCCAGCGATGTTCCCGCCGGAGATCTCTTGATTCATGCGGGCGACTTGACGAACAGGGGGAGCGTGGACGAGATTCAGGCGCAGGTGGATTGGCTGGACAGCTTGCCGCATAAAGAGATTGTAGTCATCGCTGGGAATCACGATACGCTTTTGGATCCGCGGACACGTCCTAGCCTGTCTGGAGATGAGAGGAAGGAAAATATTGATTGGAAGCGTGTGCATTACTTGCAGCACCGACGATTGAGCCTCTCCATTACTCCTACGCAAGAACACGAGGATGCTATCACTACTCCGTTACTGTCTGAAACGAGGCAGAGAAGAATCAAGATATACGGAGCTCCGCAGATTCCTGCGTGCGGGCCGATGAGCGTGCATGCGTTTCAGTACCCGCGCGGCGACGATGCGTGGTCTGAGACTATTCCTCGAGACGTCGACATTTTGGTTACGCACACTCCACCCAAGTACCACTTGGACCTCCCACTACCCACCGGCCTAGGCTGCGAACACTTGCTAGCAGAAGTTAGGCGCGTGAAGCCGGCGCTGCATGTATTTGGGCATGTGCACTGGGGCGCGGGCAGGACGGTGGTGTGGTGGGACAAGGCGCATGATGCGTATGTGGCTGGTATGAGTGTGCAATCGAGGTGGACCCATGGGGTGCTGAATCCAAAGTTGTGGTGGAGTTTGGTCAGAGTGGTGTATAGAGGTGTGAGAGAGGTGGTGTGGGATCGAGTATGGGGTGGCAGGAGAGAAGGGACAATCATGGTCAATGCTGCGCAAGTGGAGGGGAATACTGGGATGTTGGGCAATACGGTGCAGATTGTTGACATATAGACACGGCGACAATCGTAATGTAATGACACGGGGGAGCACTGCACTGCATTGTCGAGAAGCCTTTGGACTAGAAAGGATTCTGTTGCTTTACCCTGACTACGACGAGCGAGCCAAGTTCAACATGGAGACCAGGCTGATTCGCCGTTCCCCGCGTAATTGTGATTGAAGTCATGAAGACGTTAATCATGCACACCATGCCATGCCGTGTTCCACCACACAAGCCAGTGCTTCGCGCACACGCTTACAAACGACGACCACGGCGACCACCCTTCCTCCTGGTGGAGTCGGATGGCGTGGGCGTGACGTCCTCGATACGTCCAATGCGCATGCCAGCACGGGCGAGCGCGCGGAGAGCGGACTGGGCACCGGGGCCGGGGGTCTTGGTGCCGTTTCCACCAGTGGCGCGGATCTTGACGTGGAGGGCAGAGATGCCGAGCTCCTTGCAGCGGGCAGCTATCACATGATCAGTACGTTGCCAGATTCTGTCTACATCGTGTGTACGCACCGACGTCCTGGGCTGCCAACATGGCGGCGTATGGGGAGGACTCGTCACGGTCGGCCTTGACCTTCATGCCGCCGGTGACACGGGAGATGGTTTCGCGGCCAGACAGATCGGTGATGTGCACGAATGTGTCGTTGAAAGACGCAAAGATGCGGGCAACGCCGAAGACGAGCTCGCCCTGCCGACTGTCAATATGCGCCCACTCGCGGAGTTCGAAGTCGACGTACCTCGCGGACCTGAGGACCCAGCTGGATGTTCTCGGTGGTGGAGCGCTCGACCTTCTTCTTGGGAGGCATGTTGGCGGTTGGTAGGGGGATTGACTGGTGAGTTCGAGGCGTTTGACGATCGTGAAGTCGAACTTTTGCTGGTAGGCGCGAATATCGCTCGCTAAGCGATGTGTGGAAGAAGGTGCCGCCGAACCCCTAGCGCGCGTCCGTGCGCCGACTTTTCTTCCACCTTCGATCGCAAGCCTCGTCCTCTGCTTTCCTGCAGCAACATGGGCTGAACTGAATCACCACACCCGCGCAACTTCGCGTGCATCACACACACCACCATGGACTACCGCAAGAGCATCGGCATGATTGGCATGGGCGACATGGGCAAGATGTACTCGCGCCGACTGAGTACTGCCGGCTGGAAGTGAGTCTCTGCAGTGAGCGCTTCCAGCACTCGCGCAATTGGTAAGTCACTCACCCTCCTCCATCTACCCTTCCTGTTATGATGACTGTGAGTGCATTTGGCTCGAGTATGGCGCACGGCTAAGCTGGTGCCGTCTTGGTTCCCAGCACCTAGCCGTGTTGCTGTCCATGATGTGAATTCTCGCTACCTTTTTTATTACACCTCTGATCTCCACGTCCACTAGCTTTGTTTCTCAACGTCGTTGCTTAACCTTGCTAACCTTTGCCTCATAGATCATCGCCGCCAGCTTAGACTGACGTCGTCGCTCAGGGTCAACGCTTGCGACCTGCCGGACAGGTACGACGCGTTGGTGGAGGAGTTCAAGGATTTCGTAGGATAGCCCATACGTACAACCAAATGCAAGCAATAAGCTGAGAATGCACCAGTCCAATGTTGAAATCATGGCGAACGGTCATCTCGTGTCCCGGTGCAGCGACTTCATCATCTACAGCGTCGAGGCAAAGAACATTGACGCCGTTGTGAAAGCCTTTGGGCCATGTACGCTACTGACCACAATCTGAACCACCAAAGCTGACTCCCCCTCGCAGCAACAAAAGTCGGCGCTGTCGTCGGCGGCCAAACTTCATGCAAAGCCCCCGAAATTCAGGCCTTCGAAAACCACCTACCCTCCGACGTCTCCATCGTCTCCGTGCACTCACTCCACGGGCCCGGCGTCGACCCCAAAGGCCAGCCCCTCGTGCTAATCAAGCACCGCGCCTCGGACGCAGACTTCGCCTTTGTCGAAGACGCCATGTCGTGTCTGGGCTCCAAGCACGTGTACCTCACTGCCATGCAGCACGACCGCATCACCGCCGACACGCAGGCCGTTACACACGCAGCGTTTCTCAGCATGGGCGCTGCATGGTCTGCGAATAATCAGTTTCCGTGGGAAAGTGATCGGTATGTGGGTGGCATTGAGAACGTGAAGATGAACATCACGTTGAGGATTTACTCGAACAAGTGGCATGTGTATGCCGGGTTGGCAATCATGAATCCTGATGCGAAGAAGCAGATCAAGCAATATGCGGAGTCTGTGACTGAGCTGTTCAAGCTCATGCTCGCTGGGAACAGGGAGGAGCTGCGGAACCGCGTACACACTGCCCGGAAAGCTGTCTTTGGCGATAACGATAACCCATCTAAGAAGTTGTTACTGAGAGATGATCTACTAGACCAATTCAGTTTAGGCGTGCTACCAGAGAAGAAGTTGAAGAACAATCATCTGAGCCTCCTGGCGATGGCGGATTGTTGGTGGAAATTGGGCATTGTGCCGTATGATCACATGATTTGCTCGACGCCCGTAAGTCGTTTCCCTCTACTACCTCTTCCTACCTGTTACCATAGTGTCCACCTTCTTTTCGACGCAGCTGCTAACGCAACTATTCCAGCCCTCACGCATGTGGCTCGGCATAACCGAATATCTCTTCCGCTCCCCTTCACTCCTCGAAGAAGCCATCGACACCGCCATCGCCGACAACACGTTCCGCGCCGACGACCTAGAATTCACCTTCGCCGCAAGAGACTGGAGTTCGCGCGTGGACCTGGGCAACTTTGAGGGGTACAGGGAGAAGTTTGAAAGGATACAGAAGTACTTTGAGCCGCGGTTTCCGGAGGCGACGAAGGTGGGGAATGAGATGATGAAGGCGATTTTGAGGGGTATGGAGGAGGAGTAGGGGATGATGAGGAAGAGATGAGCTGAGATTCATTGGGCGGTTGCTGTTTCAATTCTTGTTTACTGCGTGCGGACGGGTTATGTTGAAGCGCTCTTGGCGTCGACTTCAGCGCTCCATCCGTATGCTCGTCGTTTGGTCCTATCTTATCTGGATAACATGCATGGCGAATTCGTGGTCTTGGCTGCTACATTGCTCTTAGCTCCTTTTCTTATTTGCGCGTTACTTGATCGACTGACTGCAGGCTACGACTTGGGAGATGACTGGTTCCTTTGTTATTTGGAGGCGGTTGACAGGGCATGTACTGCGACACCTTTCGTCCATAGTCCAATGGAGATTAAGTACAGTAAGTTTCACGAGAGTGATTTGCTTACGGAACTTCTTGTCGTCGTTTACCACACATGTTAAAAATATCCTGCAGGGTGTCTTGGCATAAGCGCTAAGAAGTAGGAGGGGAAGTCAGCGCGTCTACGCCAGGCTGCTACTTTGCTGTCAACACCACGATCGCTCACATTGTACAGTTGCAAAGCCTCGGCATGAATGCGATTATGCTTCGTTTGCATGATTAATCGCAAGCTCAAGGGTCCGAAGACATCCAAGACGGGCTTTCGGCCTTACTCTCCAATAACACACAACAAGTGCTTCTCGTAGTATCAGGTTGTATTGCGATGGACTGAGGCATTGACCGACTTGTACGAGCTGCCTAACGTGGACGAAGGCAGTTGCGACGTTCGGCCTCTAGCCGCAACTTCACGTCCGAGCCTGCTCAGCGCGCTTCAGTCTTCCACACATCATTACATGCTGTCGATCGAGATCAACGAGATAGGTGATTAGGCTTCTCTCGCGGCAACGCCATCGACGGTAGTACGTAAATGCGCTCTTCACCAGCAGGCTGTCGTATATCACTGACCATTCCAGGTCAGATTTCCTAAACTTGAAGCAGGGAAAGATGTCTTTATCTGCGAAACCTGTCTCGAAATTGACTTCGAATACTTGCTCCAGAACACACGACGCATAAGTAGGTGGCGAGATGATCCTGGCTAGCCCGTACAAACCGTCTTGCAATACAGCGAAGAGTGCTGTATGTGCAAAGTACTGTTCAACGGTGCGGATGAATCAGATCTCGATGGAGAGTTTGCGCTACGTCCATATTCTTTCTTCGAAAATTCCGAATGGACCGACTCCTTAGTTCGAGATGTTTGCAGCAGCACTCTATTAGTGGCTGGCGTGGCCAGGGAAGGATGGTTCAATGAGTCCGCGAGAGTCAACGTGTTTTGCAAGCGAGCAGGTTATGATATGTCTCACCTTTATCAGGCTCGACCTGTGCCGGACGCCTGGGATGTGGCTAGATCACGGTCGTGGTTAGACACCTGTCTGCGATGCCACAATGGGTGTAACGACAGGAGATCGACTGTAAAGACATAATCATTGTCGAGGTGGACCAAACTTCGCAGTGGGTCGCGCTCAGCTATGTATGGGGCGCAGATATGCCAGCCGCTACAACAATTGAAGGAGAGACTCGCTTTCTGCCTGGATCACGCATTTG
>Ga0265797_10005976_pt1 | contig 17506 bp, 13 predicted proteins | sample P2T30metagenome_FD_192433 | JGI IMG/M metagenome (GOLD analysis project Ga0265797, IMG submission 192433) | Plant litter microbial communities from East Loma Ridge, Irvine, California - P2 T30 | ecosystem: Environmental > Terrestrial > Plant litter > Unclassified | place: USA: California...
TCTGCCCGACCTGCGGCACCACGGTGTACTACGAACCCCAGGCCCTGCCCGGCTTCATCATGATACCGGTGGGAGCGTTTGCCGAACCGGACTTCCCCGCGCCCACCGTGTCCGTGTACGAGGAACGCATGCATAGCTGGATCGTTCCGCCGCCGGACGCCGAGCACTATCCATGAAAACCGTTTGCCGCCCGGCGTCACGATCCTGTCATGTGCCTTTCCTAGAATGCAAGCCTTTCCAAGGAGACGCGAAATGCAGGCATACAAAGGGCGGGGAACCGTGATCGCTGTGGCGGTCGCAACGATGGTGATGCTGCAGGCATGCGGCGGCGCCGATGACGGCGATGCGATCCAGCTGCACGGCGTGGCCGCAGTCGGCGCGCCGCTGGTCGGTGCGCGTGTGGCCGTGCAATGCGCGGCCGGCAGCCAGGACGGCATCAGCACCGGGGCCGACGGCGCCTGGGCAATCACACCGTCGAACGGCCTGGCCCTGCCCTGCGCCATCGAGGTGACGGGCGGCCGCATCGGCGGCGCCAGCGGCGCCGAGAACACCCAGCGCCTGCACGCGCTGGCCGTCGCCGAAGGCGTGGCGAACGTCACCACCTTGACCAGCCTGCAAACGGCGGTGCTGGCCGGCGGCAGCCCGACGGCCTGGTTCGCCCGCATGAAAGCCGACCCGGCCGCGCTGCGCGCCATCGGCAAGGAAGCGCCGGCGGCGGCCACGGCGCAGCTGGCCACCCTGCTGCCAGGCACCGTTGCGCTGCCGGCCGGCTTCGACCCGGTCGCCACCGCGTTTACCGCCACCAGCGGCAACGCCATCGACGGCTTGCTGGTAAAACTCGGCACGGCCGTCACCGAGAACAACAGCAGCTTTGCCGATGCGCTGGCCCAGGCCGGCGCCAGACTGCCGGTGATCGACCCGACGCCCGCTACCGTGACCCTGGCGAAGATCGCCGGCTTCGGCGGCGACCTGGTCGACGGCAAGCTGGCCGATACCCACGAAATCCCGGCCTACGACCCGCTCAGCAAGCGCCTGTTCGTGGTCAACGGTTCCGGCGCCGGCACCGTCGAGGTGTGGAATATCGCCGACCCGCGCAACCCGGTGCAGGTGGGCACCCTGCGCACCGAATCGTATGGCGCCAACCTGGCCAGCGTGAACAGCGTGACGGTGTCGAACGGTGTCGTGGCGCTGGCGATCCAGGCGAATCCGAAGACCGCCAATGGCACGGTGGCGTTCGTGGACGCGGCCAACCTGGGCACGCTGTCGACGGTCGGCGTCGGCGCCCTGCCCGACATGCTCACCTTTACGCCGGATGGCCGCTACGTGGTGGTCGCTAACGAGGGCGAGCCGAACAGCTATGGCCAGGCCGGCTCGGCCGATCCGGAGGGCTCGGTCAGCATCATCGACGTGAGCGACGTGCGCAAACCAGTCGAGCGCCGCGCCGGCTTCAGCGCCTTTAACAGCCAGGTCGATGCCCTGCGCGCCAGCGGCGTGCGCATCTTTGGCCCCGGCGCCACAGTGGCGCAAGACCTGGAGCCGGAATACGTGACGGTCAGCGCCGACAGCAAGATGGCCTACGTGACGCTGCAGGAAAACAATGCGATCGCCGTGGTCGATATCGCCGGGGCGAGAGTCAGCGCCGTGCGTCCGCTCGGCTACAAGGACCATAGCCTGGCCGGCATGGGCATGGACGTCAGCAACGAGGACGGCGGCGTGAATACCAACAGCGGCACCCCGCTCGTGAAAATCGCGCCGGTGCCGGTGAAGGGCATGTACCTGCCGGACGGTATCGCCAACTATGCGGTGGGCGGCACGACTTACCTGGTGACCGCCAACGAAGGCGATGCCCGCGCCGACTGGCCCGGCTTCAACGAGGAAACCCGCGTGCGCGACTACTGCACGAACGGCATGGACCCGACCCGCTTCAGCGGCGACCTGGCGAACCTGACGCGCGATTCGAACCTGGGCCGCCTGCGCATCACCACCACGCCGAACGGCAACAATACGGGCAAGAACGCCGCCGGCCAGTGCACCGAGCTCTATGCATTCGGCGGCCGCTCGTTCTCGATCTGGAATGCCGCGACCGGCGCGCGCGCGTACGACTCGGGCGACGGCTTCGAGACGATCACCGCGCAGCTGGCCGGCACGCCGGGCTATGACTTCCCGTTCAACACCGGCCACGACGAAGCCGACGCCCTCGATGCGCGCAGCCCGAACAAGGGGCCGGAACCGGAAAGCGTGGTGGTGCAGCGCTTCGGCAAGAAAACCTTCGCCTTCATCGGCCTGGAGCGCGTGGGCGGCGTGATGGTGTACGACGTGACCAATCCTGCGGCATCGAAATACGTCACCTACATCAACACGCGCGCCGGAACGGGCACGGTGGTGAAGAACACCAACGGCGACAACGGTATCGTGAACGGTGGCGACCGCGGCCCGGAAGGCCTGGTCGTGATCCCGGCGGCGAAGTCGCCGAATGGCAAGCCGATGCTGGTGGTGTCGAACGAGATCAGCGGAACGACGGCGCTGTTCGAGATCAAGCTGAACTGACACAACTGCGTTGTTGCGCCTAGGCCCCGGCAGCGCCAAGCGTTGCCGGGGCCTTGTCATGGATGGATGTTTTATATTGTCATAGAAACAATGCAAGTTTATACTTGTCATTAGTAAATACTTTCCTTGCCGAGCGGCCCGAACCTTGCAGCATCCAGAACAAGACAAACGATGAGAATCCTCGCTGCATTCGCGTTATGCATGGTCCTGTCCTCCTCTGCTGTCGCGGGCGCCTGGGGTACCGGCAGTTTCGAGAACGACGACGCGCTGGACTGGATCAGCGAATGCACCGGCTCGCAGGGCACGGCGGCGCTTGCGGCCGCGCTTGAGGGCGCCTTGTCCGCCGACGTGGTCGACGCACCGGAAGGCGCGACCGTGGTTGCGGCGGCCGAGGTGGTGGCGGCGGCGCGCGGCAAGCGCAGCGCCACCTTGCCGCGTGCGCTGTCGGCCTGGCTCGAGCGCCAGCCGCGCGCGCAGATCGCCAGCCTGGCGCCGCTCGCGCACAAGGCGCTGGCGCGCGTCGGCCAGCCGAGGTCGTCCGAGCTGGCGCAATTGTGGTCGGGGCAGGAGGCTGCCAAGTGGAAGGCGCAGATGGCCGAACTGGCGGCGCGCCTGCGCTGACGCGGCAGCGCCCGCAGCGGGCGGCATCGACCAGGGTGCGCAGGGTGCGCGGGGTGCGCGCCCAACATCGTCCGGGCTGGCTGTAGAATAGCGGTTTTCGTCCAGCACCACGGCCCGTCCATGCACATCAATCCAGAACGCAGCACCCGTCCCGACTACGACCTGCTGGTACGCCAGGTCGTCAGCGTCCTTGAAGGCGAACGCGACCTGACCGCGAACGCTTCGCAGTTTTCCGCGCTTGTCTATGACACCCTCGCCGACCTGAATTGGGCCGGTTTCTATTTCACCGTGCCGTCGAAAAAAGGCGAAGGCCAGGATTTGCTGGTCGGGCCGTTCCAGGGCAAGCCGGCTTGCGCGCGGATTCCGTTTGGGCGGGGCGTGTGCGGCACGGTTGCGGTCGAGCGCAAGACGGTTGTAGTGCCGGATGTGCATGCGTTTCCGGGGCATATCGCCTGCGATTCGGCGTCGAATGCGGAGATCGTGCTGCCGGTGATCAAGGATGGCAGGCTGGTGGGGGTGTTCGATATCGACAGTCCGGTGCTGGAGCGGTTTACGGAAGAGGACCGTGTGGGGCTGGAAGCGATGGTGCAGGCGTTTGTTGAGGCGACGGATTGCTGATTGGCGGTGTTGGTGGGTTCGAGAACCCACCCTACGCGCAGGTTTGAAGTTTCGATACGCGGGCGTTGTACCGCGTGGGCACAAGTGCCCACCCTACAAAGACAGCAATATCGCAGTGCACAGAATATTCGGTTATATTGTTAAATAGGCAAATTATATGAATCAACTTGAGCAATTGAAGCAATACACCACGGTTGTGGCCGATACGGGCGATTTCCAGTCGATCAAGGCGTATGCGCCACAGGATGCGACGACCAATCCGTCGTTGATCCTGAAAGCGGTGCAGAAGCCGGAGTATCGTCCGCTGCTGGAAAAGGCTGTCGCTGACGCGAACGGTGCGTCGGTGGAAGCGATCGTCGACAGCCTGCTGATCGCCTTCGGCGTCGAGATCCTGAAGTACGTGCCGGGCCGCGTGTCGACCGAGATCGATGCGGCGCTGTCGTTCGATACCGAAGCCACCGTCGCCAAGGGCCGCGAGCTGATCGCCCTGTACGAAAAGGCCGGCGTGTCGCGCGAGCGCGTGCTGATCAAGATCGCCTCGACCTGGGAAGGCATCCGCGCCGCCGAGATCCTGGAAAAGGACGGCATCCACTGCAACCTGACCCTGCTGTTCTCGCTGTGCCAGGCCGTCGCCTGCGCCGAAGCGGGCGTGCAGCTGATTTCGCCGTTCGTCGGCCGCATCTACGACTGGTACAAGAAATCCACCGGCACCGACTACCAGGGGGCCGACGATCCGGGCGTGCAGTCGGTCAAGGGCATCTACCAGTACTACCGCAAGTTCGGCTACAAGACCGAAGTCATGGGCGCGAGCTTCCGTAATACCTCGCAGATTTTGGAACTGGCCGGTTGCGACCTGCTGACGATTTCGCCGGACCTGCTGCAGAAGCTGGCCGACAGCGACGCAGCCGTCGAGCGCAAGCTGGTGGCGGACGAGAGCGCCGACATCGAGAAGATCGCCATCGACGAAAAGACCTTCCGCTTCATGCTGAACGAAGACGCGATGGGCACCGAGAAGCTGTCCGAAGGCATCCGTGCCTTCGTGGCGGATTCGCTCAAGCTGAAGAAGATGATCGAAGAACTGCGCGTGGCAGCGTAATCGATGTGTTGCCGCCGAGGCGGCGCATGAAGACAAAGGCGCGGCTCGGTCCGCGCCTTTTCTTTTATTTCATTTAGTTTGTTTCGCGCGGATGCCTTCGAGCAGCGTCTCGACCACCTGCCGCCCGACCTGCAGCAAACTGAAGGTATCCGGCTCGAACATCCAGGTGCGGATCAAGCCGTCGATCAGCGACCACAGCCCGAGCGCCTGCACATGCGGATCGACATCGGCGCGGATCTGCCCGTTCCGGATGCCGAGGCGGATGCGCTTTTCCACGTAGTCCATCCATTCCTGCTTGCTCTGGCTGCGGCGCACCCGCACGGCATCGAGCTCGCTGACGAACTCCACCTTCAGCGAGGCGATCTCGAATACCCGGCGCGCCTTCGGGTCCTGCTCGGTGATCCGGAAAATATCGAGCATGACGCTGCGCAGGTCGTCCATTGCGTCGACGCCCTCATCGTCCTTCTGGGTAGCCAGGCTGCACTCGAACGGCAAGGTTGCCCTGTCCATCATTGCATTGAACAGTGCGCCTTTGTCGTCGAAATGCCAATAAATCGCGCCGCGCGTCACACCCGCGGCCGTTGCGATATGCTGCAAGGTCGTTCGCGAGACACCTTGCTCTACAAACAATTGTTCTGCTGCATCAAGAATGCTGTCCCGCGTCGCGGCCGCTTCTTCCTTGGTCCTGCGGGCCATGTCTTACTCCAATTTTGTTGTGGTGCAGCACGTTAAACATACAGCCGTGATAGTATATAAAAAATTTCGTAAAAGCCAGTGACATACCGTGCGCAGGGTCTCGACAGGGACCTTGAGGACGGTTTTGTCTTTTTAATAAAACCAGAAGGAAGCACACGTAATGCGCTCTGCCCACTCCTCTCCTCTGTCCATGACCCGGATCGCCGCCTGCACGCTGATGGCGGTCACCCTGCTGTCGGCCTGCGGCAAGAAAGATGCCGACCAAGCCGCCGCCGGCGCCAAGATGCCGCCGCCGCAAGTCGGCGTCATCACCACCAAGTTCCAGTCGGTGGCCCTCGAAACCGAACTGCCTGCGCGCGTCGAAGCGATCCGCACGGCTGAAGTCCGTGCCCGCGTGAGCGGTGTGGTGCTGAAACGCACCTTCACCGAAGGCAGCATGGTCAAGGAAGGGCAGTCGCTGTTCCAGATCGACCCGGCCCCGTACCAGGCCGAGCTGAACGCGTCGCAGGCCGCCGTCGGCCGCGCCCAGGCCAACCTGACCGCGGCATCGGCCATCGTCGACCGCTACAAGCCGCTGGTCGAAGCCAACGCCATCAGCAAGCAGGAATACACCAACGCCGTCGCCACCGCCGAGCAGGCCCGTGCCGACGTCCGTTCGGCCCAGGCCCAGCAGAAGATCTCGCAGCTCAACGTGGGCTATTCGAACGTCTACGCCCCGATCTCGGGCCGCATCGGCCGCGCGCTGGTGACCGAAGGCGCCCTGGTCTCCAGCGGCGAAGCCACCCAGCTGGCCCTGATCCAGCAGACCGACGCGATGTACCTGAACATCACCCAGTCGGCCTCCGAACTGCAGCGCCTGCGCAAGCAGGCCGGCGGCAAGGGCATCGACTCGGCCATCCCGGTTACCGTGATCATGGACGACGGCACCGTGCTGCCGCGCCAGGGCAAGCTGCTGTTCTCCGACGTATCGGTCGACCCGACCAGCGGCCAGGTGACCCTGCGCGCCCAGGTGCCGAACCCGGACAACGCCCTGCTCCCGGGCCAGTACGTGCGCGTGCGCCTGGCGCAAGCCGAGCTGCCGTCGGGCATCCTGGTCCCGCAGCAAGCCGTGACCCGCGGCGGCCAGACCGGCGACAGCCTGATGGTGGTCGGCGCCGACAACAAGCCAACCCCGCGCACCGTCAAGATCGCGTCGCAGGAAGGCAGCAACTGGGTCATTACTGACGGCCTGAAGGAAGGCGAACGCGTGATGGTCGACGGCTTCCAGAAGCTGCAGATGCTGCCGCCAGGCACCCCGGTGCAGCCGGTCGCCTGGACTGCGCCGAACGCCGCTGCCCCAGCCGCCGCAGGCAACCCGGCCCAGCAGCCGAACGCCGCCGGCGCCACCGCTACGAATGCCGCGGCCGGTTCGCGCACGCCAGACGCCGGCTCGCCGGCCGCCGGCGCGACCACCCCTGGCCAGAGCCGCCAGTAACCACATCGTTACTGAGTAAAAGGAACAGGACTTTTCATGGCACGTTTTTTTATTGACCGCCCAATCTTTGCCTGGGTGATCGCGCTGTTCATCATGGTGCTTGGCGGTGTTGCCGTCAATCAGCTGCCGATCGCGCAATACCCAACCGTGGCGCCCCCTTCGATCGTCGTCAACGTCGCCTATCCGGGCGCGTCGGCACAGGTGCTCGAAGACTCCGTCATCTCCGTCATCGAACGCGAGATGAACGGCGCCGAAGGCATGATCTACATGGAATCGACCAGCCAGGCCAACGGCACCGGCTCGATCACCATCTCGTTCGAAACCGGCACCAACGCCGACCTGGCCCAGGTCGACGTCCAGAACCGCCTGGCGCGCGCTACCCCGCGCCTGCCGCCGGCCGTGACCCAGCAGGGTGTGCGCGTCGACAAGTCGCGCTCGAACTTCCTGCTGTTCACCATCCTGTCGTCGGACGATCCGAACTGGGACCCGGTGGCACTGGGCGACTACGCTTCGCGTAACGTCCTGCCGGAACTGCAGCGTATCAAGGGCGTGGGCCAGGCCCAGCTGTTCGGTACCGAAAAGGCGATGCGCGTCTGGATCGATCCGGCCAAGCTGGTCGGCTTCAATCTGTCGCCGGCCGACGTGAATGCCGCGATCAGCCAGCAGAATGCCCAGGTCGCTTCCGGCACCATCGGCGATTTGCCGCTGGCAAAAGGCCAGCAGATCACCGCTACCGTCGTGGTGGCCGGCCAGCTGGCGACCGTCGAGCAGTTCGGCAACGTCGTGCTGCGCGCCAATCCGGACGGTTCCACCGTGCGCCTGAAAGACGTGGCCCGCATCGAAATCGGCGGCCAGGCCTATGCTACTTCGGCACGCCTGAACGGCAAGCCGTCGGCCGGTATCGGCGTCCAGCTGTCGCCATCGGGTAACGCACTCGAAACCGGCGACCTGATCAAGGCCCGCATGCAGGAACTGTCGAAGTTCTTCCCGCATGGCATGAAGTACACGATCCCGTACGATTCGACCACCTTCATCGATATCTCGATCGAGCAAGTCGTGCACACCCTGCTCGAAGCAATCGCGCTGGTGTTCGTCGTGATGTACATCTTCCTGCAGAACTTCCGCTACACCCTGATCCCGACCATCGTCGTTCCGGTCGCGCTGCTGGGTTCCTTCGCCTGCCTGCTGGCGCTGGGCTTCTCGATCAACGTGCTGACCATGTTCGGCATGGTGCTGGTGATCGGTATCGTGGTCGATGACGCCATCGTGGTCGTCGAGAACGTCGAACGCATCATGTCCGAAGAAGGCTTGCCGCCGCTGCAGGCGACCCGCAAGGCCATGGGCCAGATCTCGGGCGCCATTATCGGCGTGACCGTGGTGCTGATGTCGGTGTTCGTGCCGCTGGCCTTCTTCGCCGGTGCAGTCGGTAACATTTATCGCCAGTTCTCGGCGGTGATGGTGACCTCGATCGCCTTCTCGGCCTTCCTGGCGCTGTCGCTGACCCCTGCCCTGTGCGCGCACTTGCTCAAACCGGTCGAAGCCGGCCACCACCACGAGAAGAAGGGTTTCTTCGGCTGGTTCAACCGTAACTTCAGTGCCGGCGCCAAGCGCTACGAGGGCTTCATCGGCGGCATCCTGCGCCGTTCGGGCCGCTGGATGGTGGTGTTCGTGGTGCTGGTCGGTATCGTCGGCCTGCTGTTCACCCGCCTGCCGAATTCGTTCCTGCCGAACGAAGACCAGGGCTACGTGATCGCCAACATCCAGTTGCCGCCGGGCGCCACCGCCGAGCGTACCAACGTCGTGCTGCACGCGCTGGAAGACTACGTCATGAAGCAGCCGGAATACGCGAACATCGTGGCCGTGACCGGCTTCTCGTTCTCGGGCCAGGGCCAGAACATGGGTCTTGCCTTCATTCCGCTGAAGGCCTGGGCCGACCGCAAGGGCGATGGCCAGGATGCGCAATCCTTCGCCAACCGCATCACGATGCACATGGGCGCCCTGCGCGACTCGTTCATCTTCGTGGTGAGCCCGCCGCCGATTCCCGAACTGGGTACCGGCACCGGCTTCTCGTTCCGCCTGCAAGACCGCGGCGGCAACGGCCACGAAGCGCTGGTAAAAGCACGTAACCAGATGCTGGGCATGGCGATGCAGAGCAAGGTCCTGACCGGCCTGCGCCCTGAAGGCCTGGAAGACGCACCGCAGCTGAAGCTGAACATCGACCGCGACAAGGCGCAAGCCCTGGGCGTGACCTTCAGCGCCATCAACACCGCGCTGTCGACCTCGCTGGGTTCGAGCTACGTGAACGACTTCCCGAACGCCGGCCGCCTGCAGCGCGTGATCGTGCAGGCCGATGCGCCAAACCGCATGCAGCCGGACGACCTGCTGCGCATCAACGCCCTGAACGCCCAGGGCCGCCCGGTGCCGCTGTCCTCGTTCGCCTCCACTGAGTGGGTGACCGGTCCGATGCAGACCATCCGCTACAACGGCTATCCGTCGATGAAGATCACCGGCGAACCGGCTCCAGGCTACTCGAGCGGCCAGGCACTGGACGAAATGCAGCGCCTGGCAGGCCAGCTGCCGCCTGGCTTCGCGTTCGAATGGACCGGCCAGTCGCGCGAGGAAATCCTGTCGGGTTCGACCGTGTTCATCCTGATCGGCTTCGCCCTGCTGGCGGTGTTCCTGGCCCTGGCCGCACTGTACGAAAGCTGGACCATTCCAGTGGCCGTGCTGCTGGTGGTGCCGCTCGGTATTCTCGGTTCGCTGCTGGCGGCCCAGATGCGCGGGCTGTCGAACGACGTCTACTTCAAGGTCGGCCTGATTACCATCATCGGCCTGGCGGCGAAGAACGCGATCCTGATCATCGAGTTCGCGAAAGACCTGCAGGCACAAGGCAAGTCGCCGATGGAAGCGGCGCTGGAAGCAGCCCACCTGCGTTTCCGCCCGATCATCATGACCTCGCTGGCGTTCATCCTCGGCGTGCTGCCGCTGGTGATTGCAAGCGGCGCCGGCGGTGCAGGCCAACGCGCCATCGGTACCGGCGTGATGGGCGGCATGATCACCGCAACCGCGCTGGGCGTGGTCTTCGTGCCGCTGTTCTTCGTTGTGGTGCGTACGCTGTTCAAGGGCAGCAAGCGCCAGAACGACCTGTACACGCACCACGAAGACACCGGCAGCGTCGTGAAGGAAAAAATCTGATGAATGTCACTTTTAAAATGAAACGATTCACTCCATTGGTCCTGGCCCTGGCCCTGGCCGGCTGCGTGAACCTGGCGCCGACGTACGAGCGCCCGGCCGCACCGGTGGCCCCGGCCTTCCCGGACATGCCGCAAGCCGGCGGCACGGCCCTGCCGACCGCCACCGGCGAAGCGCCGGCGACCCTCGCCTGGCAGCGCTTCTTTGCCGATGCGCGCCTGCGCCAGCTGATCGAGCTGTCGCTGGCGAACAACCGCGACCTGCGCGTGGCGATCCTGAACATCGAACAGGCCCGCGCCCAGTACCGCATCGCCCGTGCCGACCGCCTGCCGACCGTGTCGGCTGCGGTCACCGGCAGCCGCCAGACCACCGGCGAAGACTTGCCGATCCAGAGCGTGTACCAGGCCGGCCTGACGGTCTCGAGCTTCGAGCTCGATTTGTTCGGCCGCGTGCGCAACTTGTCGGAAGCGGCGCTGGCGCAATTCCTCGCCACCGAGGAAGCGCGCAAGGCCACGCATATCAGCCTGATCGCCTCGGTGGCCAACAGCTACCTGTCGCTGCTGGCCGACGATGAACTGCTGGCCATTACCGAGCAGACCTTGAAGACGCGCGAGGAATCGCTGCGCCTGACCCAGCTGCGCTTCGAGAACGGCGTTTCGTCGAAGCTCGATTTGCAGCTGACGGCCTCGCTGGTGGAAACGGCCCGCGCCACCCTGGCGCAGCTGCGCCGCCTGCGCCAGCAGGACAACAACCTGCTGACGCTGCTGGTCGGCCAGCCGATTCCGGCCGACCTGCCGCAGGGCGCGACCCTGGCGACGACCGAACTGCCGGACCTCCCGGCCGGCCTGCCATCAGACCTGCTGACCGTGCGTCCGGACATCCGTTCGGCCGAGCAGCAGCTGATCGCGGCCAACGCCAACATTGGCGCGGCGCGCGCGAACTACTTCCCGCGCATTTCGCTGACCGGCAGCGCCGGCAGCGTCAGCGACGAGCTGTCGGGCCTGTTCAAGAGCGGCACCTTCGGCTGGAGCTTCGCGCCCCAGGCGATCCTGCCGATCTTCGACTACGGCCGCATCAGCGCCGGCGTCGAATCGGCCCGTGCCGGCCGCGACATCGCCGTGGCCCAGTACGAGCGCTCGATCCAGACCGCGTTCCGCGAAGTGGCGGACGCCCTGGCCGGCCAGGCCACCTACAGCGAGCAGCTGCGCGCCCAGCGCGCGGTGGCCGAGGCCGAGCAGGACCGCTTCAACCTGTCCGACCTGCGCTACCGCAGCGGCGCCGCCAGCCAGCTCGATTTGCTCGATGCGCAGCGTTCGCTGTTCCAGGCGCAGCAGCAGTCGGTGGAAGCCAACCTGGCGCGCTTGCAGAACCAGGTCACGCTGTACCGCGTGCTGGGTGGCGGGTGGAGCGAGCCGGTGGCTGAGGCGCAGGCAGCGCGCTGATTGTTCAGCTTAGCTTGATTGCATGAAAAACCGGAGCTGCGTGCTCCGGTTTTTTTTCGTCCTGGATTCGTGCGATGGCATTGGGTTGAACTTGGCTACACTGAACAGGTCTACTAATGGATGCCATTGAGGGCGCCATCCAGGCGCTGCACACTGCCATGCGAAACTTCTTTCAATCACATTGGAAAGTCATCGTTGCGCTCCTCCTGCTCATCCTGGTGGCGGTCATGACCTTCACGCCCGAGAACGCCCGGGCCGCGCCCGACCTGGCCGAGCGCATGCGCCAGCACGTGCAGGCCGTTGCGTCCGAAGAGCACAACACGCGCAGGCCGGCGCAGCTCGAGCGCGCCGCTGTCTACATCGAAACCACGCTGGAAAAGGCCGGCTACACGCCGGCGCGCCAGGAATACGAGGCCGGCGGGCAGAAGGTGCGCAACATCGAGGTGGCGGTGGCGAACGTGGCGAAGGGAAAGCGGCCGGAACGCATCTTCATCGTCGGCGCGCATTACGATTCGGCGCAAGGCGCGCCCGGGGCCAACGACAATGGCAGCGGCACGGCCGCCGTGCTGGAACTGGCGCGCCTGCTCAAGACGGTGCAGCCGGCCAGCGGCACCGAAGTGCGCTTCGTGTTTTTCGTGAACGAGGAACCGCCCTTCTTCCTGAGCGAGGAAATGGGCAGCATGCAGCATGCGGCCGAGATGAAGCGCCAGGGGCAGAAGGTGGAAGGCGCGCTGGTGCTGGAGACGATGGGCTATTACTCGGACAAGCCGGGCAGCCAGCAGCTGCCGCCGGGGCTGGAGGGGCAGTATCCGGACACCGGGAATTTCATTGCCTTTGTCGGCACGATCGAATCGTCGGCGCTGGTGAGGCAGGCACTGGCGGCGTTCCAGGGGGCGTCGGATTTTCCGGCGCAGGGGCTGGCGGCGCCGGCGCATACGATGGGCGTGACCTTGTCGGATCATTCGTCGTATGACCGGCATGGGTATCCGGCGCTGATGATTACCGACACGGCGTTCATGCGCTATCCGTATTACCACACGGCGCAGGATACGCCGGACAAGCTGGATTACGAGAGCATGGCGCGGGTGGTGGAGGGGTTGGCGAAGACGATTGGGGCGTTGGCGGGGGCGACTCAAGGCTAGCAAAGACGGTCTGGTCTTTGCTAGCCGTAAGATATGCAGGCGTTGCACCGCGTGGGCTCAAGAGCCCACCCTACAAAGCGACGCCAATGCCAGCGCCGTCGCCCGTTATTTGTCCTCGCCGAGGAACATTTCTTGCAGGTCGTTGAGGAAGCGCTGGCCGAGGTTGGTCGGCTTGATGAGCTTGAAGTCGCGCGTCAGCAGGCCTTTGGCTTCGGCTGCATCCAGGGCTTTCGAGATGGCGGTGATGCTCATGCCGGTGCGTTCGCCGAACAAATTCGGGTCGAAGCCTTCGGTCAGGCGCAGGGTGTTGAGCATGAACTCGAAGCCCATGTCGGCGCGCGCGATTTCGTGTTCTTCCTGCACCGGGTTGCCGCGCTTTGCCGCTTCCATGAAGGAACCCGGCTGCTTGTAGCGTGCCTGGCGCAGGATGCGGTGCGGGAAGGAGAGCTTGGAGTGGGCGCCGGCGCCGATGCCGAGGTAGTCGCCGAAGTGCCAGTAATTCAGGTTGTGGCGCGCGCGCCGGCCCTTTTGGGCATAGGCCGACACTTCGTAGTGCTCGTAGCCGGCGGCGGGCATGGTCTCGGCGATCATGTCCTGCATGTCGGCGCTGGCGTCGTCGTCCGGCAAACTCGGCGGGTACTTGGCGAAGACTGTGTTCGGCTCCATCGTCAGATGGTACAGCGACAGGTGTGGCGGCGCGAACGACAGCGCGGTCTGCAGGTCGTGGCGCGCCTGCTCCAGGGTCTGCGAGGGCAGCGCGTACATCAGGTCGAGGTTGAAGTTGTCGAAGGTGGAGTGCGCGATTTCCACCGCGCGCAGCGCTTCGCGCTCGTCGTGGATGCGGCCCAGGGCCTTCAGGTGCTCGCCGTTGAAGCTCTGGATGCCGATGGATAAACGGTTGATGCCGCTCTCGCGGTACTGGCGGAATTTCTCGACTTCAAAAGTACCCGGGTTGGCTTCCATCGTGATCTCGGCGTCGAGCTCGAGCGGCAGCAGCGTGCGCAGGTCCGACATCAAGCGGTCCAGGCCCGCGGCCGACATCAAACTCGGCGTGCCGCCGCCGATGAAGACGGTGTGGATGCGGCGGCCCCAGATCAGCGGCAGCGATTGCTCCAGGTCGAGGCGCAGCGCGTCCAGGTATTCCTTTTCCGGCAATTCGCCCTTGGCCTCGTGCGAATTGAAGTCGCAATACGGACACTTGCGCACGCACCAGGGAAAGTGGATGTACAGCGACAGCGGCGGCAAGGCGGTCAGGTTCAGGGAGCCGGGCTGCAGGTATTGCAGGGCGGCCTGGGCCGGGGAACGCGCTTCGCCAACGTTCACGCCGGCGACTTTGATCGGAATCATTTGAGTTTCTCTACCAGTGCGCGCAGGGCCTGGCCGCGGTGCGATTGCGCGTTTTTTTCGGCGGGCGTGAGTTCGGCCGTGGTCTTGCCCAGCGCCGGGATCAGGAAGTACGGATCGTAGCCGAAGCCGTTCTCGCCGCGTGGGGTGGCGATGATTTCGCCGTCCCAGCGGCCGTCGGCGATGATCGGCTGCGGGTCGTCGGCGTGGCGCACGTAGACCAGCACGCAGTAGTAATAGGCCGATTTGTCTTCATGTTGCGCCAGGTCGGCCACCAGCTTTTCGTTGTTGCGGGCGTCGGATTTCGGTTCGCCGGCAAAGCGCGCCGAGTACACGCCAGGGGCGCCGCCGAGGGCGTTGACGCAGACGCCGGAGTCGTCGGCCAGGGCCGGCAGGCCGGTCAGGCGGGCGGCGTGACGCGCCTTGGCCAGGGCGTTTTCGACAAAGGTGGCGAACGGCTCTTCCGCCTCGGGGACGTTGAATTCGCCTTGCGGGTGCAGGTTGAAACCGATCGGACCGAGGATTTGCTGGAATTCCTTGAGTTTGCCGGCGTTGTTCGAGGCGAGGATGAGGCGTTGGGTCATGGTGGGCGTGTGGCGGAATGCGAAGGGGGGTATTTTACCGCTTGCGGTGCGGCTGCGCCGATCACGGCCACGTGCTTATGCGAGGGACGTAGGGTGGGCACTCCGTGCCCACGCGGAACGATGAGCAGTGGTAGCGGCAATTCAAGCCACAGAGCAAAGCAGATGACACAGCATCCAAAAGCGCATTGTTGGCGTGTCGTCCATGGTCAGCGCCGCGGAGCGTTGCATTGCCGCAGCAGGCCCAAGGACGAGCACGTAACCGCGTGGGCACGGGGTGCCCACCGTACGGTGTCCGCCGCAGACTATCGGATACCGAGCGACTGCTTTTGCATGGTCACCAGATCGGCAATCCCGGCCTGCGCCAGGTCGAGCAAGCGATTCATTCCTGCCCGGTCGAAGGCTGCCCCTTCCGCCGTGCCTTGCACTTCGATGAAGTGCCCGGCTTCATTCATCACCACATTCATGTCGGTGTCGCACCCCGAATCCTCCACATAATCGAGGTCAAGCACCGGCGTGCCTTGAACAACGCCCACCGAGATCGCAGCCACGAAATGCTTCACCGGCACCGCATCCAGCAGGCCGCGTTCCACCAATTTGGAAAACGCGTCGTAGGCCGCCACCATGGCGCCGGTGATCGAGGCGGTGCGGGTGCCGCCATCAGCCTGGATCACATCGCAGTCCAAATGCAGAGTGCGTTCACCGAACGCTTCCAGGTCGAACGCGGCGCGTAGCGAGCGGCCGATCAGGCGCTGGATTTCCTGGGTGCGGCCGGACTGCTTGCCGCGCGCGGCTTCGCGGTCCATGCGCGAATGGGTCGAACGCGGCAGCATGCCGTATTCGGCGGTCAGCCAGCCCTGGCCCTTCCCTTTCAGGAAGCCAGGCACCTTGTCCTCGATGCTGGCGGTGCAGATCACCCTGGTGTCGCCGCATTCGATCAGCACCGAGCCTTCGGCGTGTTTCGTGTACTGGCGGGTGATGCGGATGGCGCGCAGCTGGTCGACGGCGCGGCCGCTGGGTCGGATGAATGTCATGGCAAACCCTGGTTTATTTGAGGAGGTGGGAGGACTTCTCGATGGCCTGGTTGATCTCGGCGATCGCCTTTTCGATGGCGTCTTCGTCGAAGGGGTCGAGATCCGGCGCGGCATCGACGCTGCCGATGGTGCTGCTGACCTGGTCCTCGGGCAGCATCTGGGTCGAGACCACGTTCGGCAGGTGGGCGTCGGCATTGTCCATGCCTTGCCAGGCGATCGCCAGGGCCGTCGTGTTGTCGCAGCGCGGGCCGCCGCGCGCCACGGCGCTGGCCACCAGCTCCGGCACCGCCTGCACCACGCTGCGGGTGGCCAGCTTGCCGACGATCTCCGCATCCGGCACCGAAGACCACAAACCGTCGGAGCACAGCAGCAGCACGTCGCCGGTCTGCAAGCCGACCTGCTGCGCGATGTCGACGCGCGGCGGGGTCTGGGCGCCCAGGCAGTTATACAGCTTGTTGCGGTCGGGGTGGCCGGCGCGGTCCGCCGGGCTGGCCTTGCCCTTGTCGATCAGGTATTCGAGGTGCGAATGGTCGCGCGTGCAGGCCAGCACCTGGTTGCCGCGCACCCAGTACAGGCGCGAGTCGCCGCAATGGACCCACAGCGCACAGTTGTGCTGCACCAGGCAGGCCACCAGCGTGGTGCGCGGCGTGTCGGCCAGGTTGTGGCGCGCGGCGTAGGCGTGGATGTCGCGGTGGGCCTGGGTGATGGCTTCTTCCAGGAAGCGCTCGGGCTTCTTGATGGTGGGGCGCGCCTGCATCTGGAACATCATCGACAGGGTCTGCATCGCGATGGTCGCGGCGATCTCGCCGTGCAGGTGGCCGCCCATGCCGTCGGCCAGCACCAGCAGCAGCGCGTCGCGCGTGAAGCAGTAGCCCATGCGGTCCTGGTTGACGCGGCGGGCGCCGATGTGGCTTTGCTGGTAGACGGAAAACTGCATCGTGGTTCCTTAATCGTTGCTGCCGTTTTTTGCGCGGCCGAAGGCGCCGAGGCGGCCGAACAGGCCGCGCAAGCCACTCGCACTGCCGGCCGCGGAAGCCGCAGCGGAAACTGGGGCAGATGCAGGCGCGGCCTCGTCCGCCAGCGGCAGGGCCGGCGCCGTCTGCAGCACCTTCTGCACTTCGAACACGCTGCGCGGGCGCGCCATCGGGTCGAGAGACAGGCAGGCGCGCACCACGCCGGCCAGCTCCGGCGAATAGATGGTGGCCAGGTAGTCGAAGCGCGGCCCCATCTTGTCTTCCTGGCGGCGCGCGTCGGCGGCCTGGGGCGGCCCGCCGCTCATGCAGGAGAACAGCGCGGCGCCGATGCTGTAGATGTCCGACCACGGCCCCAGCGCCGAACCCTTCACGTAGAGTTCGGGCGGGGCGAAGCCGGGCGTGTACATCGGCGCCAGCGCCATCAGGTCCTTGTTGATCGCCTGGCGCGCGGCGCCGAAGTCGAGCAGGATCGGCGAGCAGTCGCTGCGCAGGTAGATGTTGGCCGGTTTCAGGTCGAGGTGCAGCAGTTTGTTGGCGTGCACTTCGCGCAGCCCCTGGCAGACGCCCTTGAAGACCTTGCGGATGAAGGTTTCCTTCAGGCGGCTGCCCTTGCCGACTACGCGCGCGATGTGTTCCTGCAGCGAGTGGCCGGATTCGTAGGCCATCACCATGTACACGGTCTCGTTGGCGCGGAAGAAGTTCAGGATGCGCACCACGTTCGGATGCACGATGCGCGCCAGCGCCC
>Ga0265797_10005977_pt1 | contig 17505 bp, 21 predicted proteins | sample P2T30metagenome_FD_192433 | JGI IMG/M metagenome (GOLD analysis project Ga0265797, IMG submission 192433) | Plant litter microbial communities from East Loma Ridge, Irvine, California - P2 T30 | ecosystem: Environmental > Terrestrial > Plant litter > Unclassified | place: USA: California...
TACGGAGAAGGGCTACACTTCTTCTGTAGCACGAACGTTGGCGGAAGCACAATGACTGTGTCACACGGCAATTCTATCTTCGAAGGAGCATCGTTCTTTTATGTCTTTGTCGATCGCTTCGATCAGGAGGAGACTCGTTGTCAAGACCCAATCAGACAAAGCTCTGCCCAATGGAGAAGGCTGACACCACCTTGGCTTGCTATATGCGTACATTTCTCAGCGATCCTGGACATTCCGAAGCTTGTCTACAGCTCCATCCAAAGCCCAGCCATCCCATTTACGGCGACAGCGATGGAACTTCTCGAGATGTTGAAATAAGTGATCCTTGCGAGTAAATGTTCGTTCAGAGACATTCCGGTCTGCGCAAGCGACAAACTCGTGTGACAAAAAATGATTCTCGTCTGGATCTGGCAGTCCGCAAAGCGCACACTCGGGTCCAGGCTGTGATATCCTCCACACTGTCATTGGTTCTCCAGGCGAGATCAGATTTGAGCAAATCCATGTCTCTTTCGAGCGAGAGTGGATGGCTCGCTCGTGGCGGAGCAGGTCGGATTTTCGGGTGAAGGTACGTACACATTCGGTGCAGTGGAACTCAGAACGCTTGGGGCGGTAATGATGCTTTCGTGACACCGCTTCGAAACTGTTCTCTCCGAATGATCGCCTAGAAGATGTATGAGACAGCCGTGAGTTGCAAGATGATGTGGTGGCGGACGAGGAGCCAACTGAGCCTGGTAGAGATTGCCAAATACCGTCAGAGTCGAGGTCTGACATAGGGGTAGCTTCATAGCCATGGAGCGATGCTTGCTGCAAAGCGTCGAGGCTGGTCGCGCTTGACGCTCGATTTATGGCACGCTCGATATCGGCGATTTGTGCTGGCTCGGCATCTGGCGGAGAGTGCTGCCACCGTTCGAACGGGGTCATGTCGACAGTAGGTTTTTGTGGCATTGGAGATCCTTGGCGGTGAATCTCTAGGCTCGCCGCAGAAGTGGCCTGCTCTGATTGCTTCTTCCGTCTCCGAGCGTTGCTGAACCAGTTGTCGATTTGCGTCCTGCTAAGCCCAGAAGCAGAAGCAAGCTGTTCCTTATCATGTTCAGTAGGATATGGGTGCTCCGGATGACTGGCGAACCACAATCGCAACGGCCGTGCGTTCATTTTCGATCGGGATGATGACCTCTTGTTGACTCTTGTCGTAGGTTCTGCAATCACTGCCCGGTTTTTCTCACGGCTTTCGTAAAACCCGCAAACGCGCTCATCTTCGTAGACTCCATGCAACTGACCTATCACGGGGTTTGGCGTCTCGAATGCTGAAGCTTGCCGTTTGGCAGGACCAGCCAAACTGCAGTGTCGATACAAAGCCACACAACTAGAGCACGCCGTAATAGGGTTTGGATTGGCAACCGTGGTCTGGAGCATAAAGCATTGGAGGCGCAGCCGTTTGCAGTGGCTGCATGGGACAGGCGGACGCCACCCACCTTGCAGCCGGAAGAACTCGTCCATTGCAGAGAGTTCAATGGGAATAGTGTCTGTCAGACTTGTGTGTGCCTCCAGTGGAGTTGCCATCTGTTCAGTATAATCCGAGTAGCTCGAAATATCTCCTTGCACACGATGCAAGTCCACTGGGTTTACAAACTCGTTTACAACGCCGCCAGTTTGCATTGCCGGGAATGCATCACGAGCTTTTTGCGCATAACTCTGATCTCCACGAGATTCAGTGTCGAAACTGGTGAGATTGATATCGAAGTCGTCGTCACAGTTGTGTAACCACGAAAGATCGTCAGAGCCATGTTCCATGATGAACGCCGTCGGCCAGATCGGGTGAGTCGGTTAGGGATGTATCGGAAGGTGGGGCCAGATGAACGACATTCAAGTCGGTGCGTAGCCACGCGGTAGTAGTGTACAGCGACGAGACATCTCGCAGCAACTCTGCACTCCACGATTGCGTGGTTTGCATTCGTTGAAAATGAAGTCTGTAGTCAGAGGGCGCAATCGCAGCGACATGCAAGATGGAAACCGGGAAGGGCAATCCGACCCGACCGAACCGGTTCAGCGTGATGAAAATTACGCCTTCATGGACTAAAAGATACCACCACGGTGCACCAAACTTCCAGGTTGTGAAGAGCAGTGTCAAAAGTTCCAACTTGTCTGCTGTCTTCAGAAGGCGTGCAATCCTGTCAACGGAAGGCGTAGGTCGTTTTCTAATTTGTTGACCTGGCAGTATAAGACCGGTGTTATCGTAATGTAAGAGATTCTTCCCATCATCTTTCTTTTCATACATTCCATCCTCTGAGGAGAAGCACAATGAGCAGCTCACGCCGAAGTGTATACTTCAACGACAAGTGGCAATTATGGGACTCTGAGCCAGACACATCAACAGATCAAGTGCACGACTTCCACCGCGGACTACCAGATTACACGCAGACCCCTCTAGTGAAGCTTGATAACCTAGCAAAAGAAGTCGGAGTGCGAGCAATCTACCTCAAGGACGAAGGTAGCAGGTTTGGCCTGCCATCCTTCAAGGTATTGGGTGCATCATGGGGCACGTATCGGGCCATCACTTCACGCCTCAATCTTTCTCTTGGTTGCGACCTGAACGCTGTCAAAAAGTCGCTCATTGGGCACGATATCACGTTGCACGCCGCCACGGATGGAAACCATGGGCGTGCTGTCGCGCGTATGGCCCACTGGCTGGACCTGCCAGTGGTAATTTGCGTGCCTTCGGGTATGCATCAATCAACCATCAGTCTCATTGAATCTGAGGGTGCTCGTGTCTGCCAATCTACCGGAAATTACGATCAGGCTGTCCTTGAGGCGCAGGCCGCAGCCAACACAGATGGCGGCGTTCTTATCCAAGATTTTGCTTTCGGCGACTACACAGATATTCCACAGGTCAGTCAAAATCAGACCATGAAGAAAAATGGTTACTCGAGCTGACAGAAACGCAGTGGATTGTGGATGGATACGGTACCATGATGTCCGAGATTGATGATCAGCTTGAGGAAGAACAAGCCACGCATGTCTTTGCTCCTGTCGGGGTTGGTTCCTTCGCCCAAGCTGTCACTTCACACTTCCGCCAAAGAGGTAGATCCACCAGGGTCATCGGTGTCGAGCCAGATACTGCTGCATGTTTATGGAAGAGCCTATCGTGCGGCGAACCTACTGCGATCGAGACAGTGCCGACCATAATGGCCGGCTTGGATTGCGGTACCGTGTCCACCACTGCATGGCCGATTTTGAGCCAGGGTCTCTCCGCGAGTGTCACAATATCTGACTTCGAGGCGCATTCAGCTTCGCTCTACCTGGGTTCTTGCGGCATCTCTGCAGGTCCATGCAGTGGCAGTACGGTCGCAGCGCTCCGGCGTCTCTCCACAGCCGACAGGAAACGCCTCGAGATTGACTCGAACAGTGTCATCATATTGCCATGCACGGAAGCAGCTAGGGACTACGACACGCCATTGGATGTTGCCATCGATGATCCTGTCGAGCTCACTCAGCTCTTGGTGCAGATCAACTCAGCAAATCCCAACATGGGATCCATACCAGGCCCTGGAGAAACTGCTATCGCGCGCTACATTGCGGCATGGCTTGAGCACAGAGATCTAGAAGCGCACTGCATAGAACCCACCCTTGGACGACCCTCGATCGTCGGAGTCGTGCGCGGGACTGGCGGTGGAAAATCACTCATGTTCAATGGCCACATCGACACTGTTACTTTGGTAGGCTACGACAAGGATCCATTGAGTGGCACGATCGAGAACGGCAAACTCTACGGAAGAGGTGCGGCAGATATGAAGTGCGGTGTCGCTGCCGCGATGGTCGCTCTGGCAAAGTCGAAGCATCTGGGCTTGCGCGGAGATGTTATCTTCGCCGGTGTTGCGGACGAAGAAGACCTGAGCATCGGCACTGAGGATGTGTTGAGAGCTGGGTGGAGAGCAGATGGCGCCATCGTAAACGAGCCCACAGATCTGTGTGTCGTGAACGCACACAAGGGCTTTGTTTGGCTTGAGGTCAACATACATGGCGTTGCTTCTCACGGCTCAAGAGCAGATCTCGGGGTGGACGCCATCAGCAAAGCCGGACATTTCCTTGCTGAGCTCGATCGACACGCCCAACGACTTCGCACGTCCAGGCCAGACTCACAAGTCGGCCCTCCTACTATACATGCATCTTTGATCAAAGGTGGCGAGGAAGCATCGTCATACCCAGCCAGCTGCCTCATAACCCTGGAACGCCGCACGCTAGTGGGCGAAACGGCTTCCTCGGTGGAGTATGAGATCCGAGATCTTCTGAAGAAGGTCCAGCAGCAAGTTGAGAATTTCGACTTTGATGTCAAAGCTACAGCGTCAAGACCTGCTTTTGAAAGCGATCGCAACGATGCATTCTGCCATGTTGTTTGTGAAGAAGCAGGTGTAGCTATGGGTACCGCTCCGAAAATCAAAAGCGAGCCATACTGGACAGATTGCGCTCTTTTGGCGGCTGAAGGTATACCATCGCTACTTTGGGGTCCAATCGGAGGAGGCCTGCACGCGAAGGAAGAGTGGGTTGACGTCGAGTCTATCAGGACCGTTTCAGCCGCCTTGACATCGATCGCCGGCAGATTCTGTAAGTAGTGGAATGGGGAACATGATAGGTTGCTGCAGTACGCAACTCTTATACATCATTCGCGTCGTGTGATCACCACCTTGCACTCGGCTGCTTTGGTAAAGAAGCCTTCACGGACAACAGTCTCCTCTTCACCGACACGTTCGAGCTGGAACAGCTTGAGTACCACCACTAGCGTTTTCAGTATCTCCATCACCGCAAAGCTGCGACTCCGAATTAGTGTGCGATCGTGAAGCCTCAGAGACCCTTGGCACACTTACTTTCGACCAATGCAGGCTCTCGGACCAGTAAAGAACGGCAGGAAATATTCCAGCAGCTTCCCGGACTCAGGACTCACCCATCTCTCCGGGTCAAACTTTTCCGGATGTTCGAAGATCCTGCCATCATGCATCAAGCCACAGGTCGGCATGCTCACAATCGACTATATACACGTCAGCGCAAGTGGGCTGGAGAGTCTGAGCGGTAGAGTACGACTTACACCGCCTGGTATGAACGTCCCTGCAATGACTTACTCCCTATCACATCGAAGGCCAGAAAATTAGCTGGGAGTGAAAGCATTAGCTAAGGCTATTTTGACCGAAAAAAAGAGTGAGGACACCACTTACTCCAAGTAACCATGTCTACGACGACTGGCTTTGGTTCTTCAGTCATCTCGAATATCTTTTGCTTCCACTTGCAAAGCTCTTCGTCCATATAAGGCTCAAACTTCGACAACGCTCGCGCGGAGAACGCTGGATTTATATACTTCCGCTTTCTTTGATGTTCCTGGAAGTTCCTGGTGTTGAAGACCACTGGTCGAACTTGATGGAATGTATCGTAGAATTCGCTTTTCGGGAACCCGCTTCGTGTCACAAGGTATGTTGTCCGGTTTGCAAGGCCAACCGCTTGAACATTCATTGAGTATGCCTTAGGCGCCGCTATGGCTATTGAAGATGCTGCCGCTTTGGCGACTGCATTGCAAGACGCACGGGGCTCATCTGATCTTGCTCGAGTTCTCCGTATCTTCGAAGAGGTCAGAGGCGAGCGTACTGGGCAGATGCAGCAAGCGAGCTCTCTTAACGCTCAGCTCTTACATTTTGCAGACGGTCCGGAGCAACAAGCAAGAGATGCGGCAATGTCAGCTGAAGTGCTAGGCCTGCAGTTCGAGACGAGCTCGAACCAGTGGAGTGATCCAGTAACACAGCAATGGGCGTATGGCTACGATGCTGCCAGCGTCATTCAGCAGCGACTTTGGGCCTCCCGTAACTAGGCTCCAATGCAAATGGCAATTCAATTGGATTGTGTGATTCACCTCTGATATCACCGTAATGCTATTGTACAGGATGCAGGCGAGTGCATGTAGTGTCATACCGCTTCCATCTGACGTGACACAGTCAAGCGCGAATGCGAGCTCATGTGGGGCTGCAGAAGGCAGCAGCTACCCACAAAAGCTTTCGAACCATCACAAACAAACATCGCACTAGGACAGACATCCAACAATGACGAGAACTATTATCAGTCTAGGTCTGCTCATTACCAATGTCGCGCTAGTATCTACTAAATGCTTCGAGCCTTCACCGGCATTCCCGGTACCGCAATGGGACAAGGTAATACTTCCGTCCCAAGTATCTTGCTCAAGCTATTGACTGTGATACCATACAGTCAGGACCATTGATCCTACCATCAGCTTTCTCCTCAATTTCTGATGAGATAGAGAAGACCAACAAGCATCTGCTCGTCCGCTCATCTTTCTCCATCGAGGTGACCTCGGGCGATGCTACCTTGTGGACCAAGTATCACAGTGCACAGGAACACGACGAACACCGACCAGGCGTGGCCCATATCGACGGAGACAGCCAGTACCGTATCGCTTCGATTTCAAAAGTGTTTACGACTCTCGGGCTGCTTTACCAGCATGCTGCCGGGAAGCTCAGCCTTGACGATCCTGTTGACAGGTACATCGCAGAATTGAAAGAATCCGACAAGGGCGAGCTACCGTGGAAAGACATTACCCTTCGCACGCTCGCCAGTCAACTGTAAGCTTCTGCTCACTTCATCGGTGCTGGTTGCACGAATCCCAATTGCACGGTCGGCTAACGCAACACGCTTGCCGCAGATCTGGCATTCCCAGGGACTTCGCCATCGGCACGGTAGTCGGTAGGGAGCAGGACTCCGCCGTCATCGGTCTACCTCCCCTGGAAGGTGACATCACATCGCCGTGCCCAGGCGTTGAGAAGAACGGATCATGCACTCGCCCCGATCTCATTAGAGCATTGAAGCAACAGAAACCAGTCTTCGCACCTAACCAGAAGTCCACATACTCCAACGACGCCTTCGAGATTCTGGGCTTGGTACTTGAAGAGGTGACTGGACAAGATTATGGCGACTACATCGCGGAAGCAGTTCTCAAGCCGCTGAACATGACCATGTCATCCTTCACGACGCCACCAGATGACCATGCCGTCATTTCATACGGCCACTCAGGAATCTGGGATGTGAAGCAGGGTGTTCAGCGACCCACTGGCGGCCTGTATGCCTCCGCAAGCGATTTGAGTAAGTTCATTCGCTACGTCCTGAACCACTACAACTCAATCGCCACCGGAGTAAATTGGTTGCTTCCAGCCAGTTGGGCGACCGGTATGCAAACTTTCTACGGCATGCCCTGGGAAATCCTACGGAGCGACTCAGTTCTCAAGCACAGCAGACGCCCTGTAACCATCGTCGGCAAATCCGGGGGTTTGCCAGGCTACTTCTCGCAGATTTTCTTGCTTCCCGAGTATGACCTAGGCGTCACGATTCTCGTCGCAGGCAACTTCACACTACTCGACCAACTACAGGATATCGTGCTGACGGGCTTGATACAAGCCGCAGAAGCCGCCATCTGGGACCATGTCGCGACCGTCTACGACCGTGAGACGGTAGCCACGAACTCTTCTTTGAACTCTTCGCTATCCCTCAGAAGTACGCCGGAGCATGGACTAACGATCAGTAAATTCATCTCAAACGGCACGGACATGCTCGCGGATGTAATCCCACAGGTCCTCGCACGTAACCTGGACCCCAAACAGTCTGCATGGCATGCGCAATTGGTTCCAACACTGCTGTTCAAAAATGAGACCACCAAGCAAGGCGAGATCTGGAGGCTGTTGGTTGTGGAAGAACGCTCGAAAACAAAGTCAAGCTACGGAATCTTCGAGAATTATTGTTTGACTGACATCGACACTACGTCTTACGGTTCGCTCCCGTTCAACGAGGTCGTCTTCTGGCACGAAGAAGGGCTTGTGGAGTTGCCAGCTTTCCAGGTTTTGTTCAAGGCGAACGCCGATAAAGGTGCGGATGATGAGTCGTGGCCGGGCTCCTTCAAGAACTTGTTGCAGCATGTCATCGGCTAGTAGATGGGTACTTGCAGTCTCTCGCAGAAATCTCAAGATTGGCCGCATCAGGGCTTTTTTGATTGCGATGAGGACATGCAACAAAAGTAATCAATTCTTGAGAAGACCTCGAAAGTAAACAAGGCGTTGGTGAATATCGGACAGTAATTCATGACAGCTTCCTAGCAATGGTGAACAGCACTCTACCAGTCCCTTGCACATTAAATGGCAGGCATAATTGTTCCGTAAATATAATGTGTCCACGACCCTAGTAGCCATACTCACCACCATAGCGTTCCATTCGGATCTCAACAACCGACCAAAACTTGTCCACCATGTTTAAAAGAATCAGGCGCAAGCTAGCCGCAGCATCGCGCAAACGCAAACAAAATGCCGAAGTCTACGCAGTAGCAAGACAAGGTTTTGACTTCGCAAGTGATGAATCACCCTCGCCCGGCAATTTACGGAAACGAATCTTCCCACAAGAGTGCGGAAGTCCGCCACAACCTCCAGACGCGCGCGTCCAGAAACTGGCGAAGCCCAACAACGTATCGCACCTGCAGTTCGAGAACGATGATCGCACAAGTCCTGGCGCAGCGATGCGTCTGTCACTAGAGCCGAAGGACGAGAGTGACGACCAACAGTGCGACGTCCAGCCGCAAAGCAGCCCACGCCAGCAAGAAGAACAAAAGTCATTGACCGGAAATGAAGACATGAAGTTCATCACTCTCGAGACTCCTCGCCAAAAACTCCAAGCGCTCCTCTTGCCCCCACCCACACACCAGAGAACACAAGCCCTCATCCACGCGCGCCAGGACCTGCGAGCAGCAGACTCCGAGCTGGCCACAACTGCCGCAGAGCTAGAAAATCTGGTTGCAGCAAACAGCGAGCTGGAAGAACAGAACGACTTCGAGATTCCGGGAGCTTTCCTAGATGATAATGCTTACGCGCACAGGGAGCGGCGCCGATTGTTGATGGCTACGATTGAGAAGAAGACCAGCTTTGCCAGACAGACATTGGAATACCTGGAAGCGCAAAAGTCGCGATTGGAAGCGGATCTTGAGGCGTTGCAGGAGCAGTTTCTCGATGATCTCGAGCGGGCAGTGCGTGATGATACGGCAGCGAACGTACTAGGTGCGAAGGTTGAGGGGCCGGGAAAGTCAGCTTTCTTGTGGACAGGGTGAGATTGGTGGGCATCAAGGACTGTGGTCACTGTACTTTGGAATGAAAGTCTGCATTCTAAATTTCCTTCCGAGCTAGCCATCTCAACAAACATTGTTCAACACATTGCTCAAAGCCGCCTTCTCAAGCGTATCAACGCTCAGCCCATAGTACTGTTTAACCTGGATCCAAGCACGCACATATTCGCACTGGTAGTCCTCACGCGCCGGCAGCCACTCAGCAGGGTCGCCGTCGCCCTTCTGGCGGTTGCTGGTAGCGCTAACAGCAAGAAGCTGAGGGCGGGTCAAGCTGTAACGTTCATCAGTACGTGTTGTGGAGTAAGATTGGATGGTGGAGGGAACAGGGATGCTTACTCGTTGGCGAATTGTTCGCGGCGAGCGTCGGTCCAGGTACGGGCGCCGGAGACCCAGGCTTCTTTCTGGGATGAATGTTAGTATACCTATGCGTTTGCACATCAAATGCAGGTGATGATGGGCGTACCAGAGGAACCAAGTGGTCAATATCAAGCTCGCTCGCGACCGTGAACGTCAAGCCATCGTAATCACTGTACCAAGAGCCAGAAGTCGAAGCGCAGGCGCTGCTCGTAACGACGTTGCTGCCATCGCGCTTCAAGACGGTCTCTCTGGCATTGCAAGTGCCGCTGATAGTGATCCAGTGGTTGAACAGATCGCGGTCGTAGGCCGGGCTGTTACTCTCGGCTTCGACGGTCAACTGCGACAAGTAGGTTCTCGCGGTAGCAACGGAGACCGGTGTAGGGAGGTTTCCACGACGTGATATGGTAGGTTCGATGGGTGCAGCGATCGCCGCGCTGGCAGCAAAGAGCACTGTAAGAGCGGTGTTGAGAGCCATGGAAAGCGAGCGACTGTGTCAGCGAGTGTGAGTAGAATTTCAAGGCTGGATGCGTCGCGAAGAGGCAGCGTGTAGAGCGAAAGATGCTGTGAACAAGATTAATTATATTTATGGTAAGGCTCGAGTATTATCATCAGTCCAGGTAAACACCTTCCTCATATGTGCATCGTGTCTCCCACCCAAAGTAGTGCAACACCCGTGCTAAGCGTCGAAGTAATGTAGGCATGCATGTGCTACCTGAACTCTGAGCCATACACGTGTGAGCCGCCAGCATTCTCCCTTGGTGTTTCGGTGTCGACTAACAGCTGGGCTGCATTGGTTTGCTCAGGGCCAGCGGCCAAGTCCTGCAGGATGCCGATCTTTGCCATTGGGACGAAGCCTCGGCAGAGAGCTGGGCCAATGACCCAATCGATAATCTGACACGCTGGCAAGGCTGGATATAGTAGTACAAGGATCAGCAATCGTGCGGCCAGAGTTATGCGGAAGTTTCGCCGTTGGAGCATTCTCCTGCAATGATAAGAAGCACGTGTGTGGAGGCCGCCGAAGATACCCCACATTGCTCTTTCCTTTCTGGTCAGGCGCCGACGCTCCGAATGACCGCTATTTCGCAGTGCCCTCACTTCCAACATGCCCTTGAGATAAGGATGCAAGCTTTCGCGGAAGATTTATATTATCTCCTCACAGCGTGGAAGAGCCATATTGTGGCAAAGGTTGAGTTGATGGTCAAAAGCCAAACGTATTCTGGAAAGCGGCGTCCGGCACGTTAACATTGGCGAACTGATTCTGTTGAGCAGACATGACCAGATTAGGGTTCAAGAACATGTCCCACTCGAATGGCATATCCATATTCCAGTCGACATTCGGCGCCTCCGTCATACCGCTGGTTGAGCCAATGCTGGGCGGGTTGTCGAACGTGGGCACCTCGGGCAATGCTGAAAGAGCCTCAAGTTCTTTCTCTTTGCGCAAGCGGCTCATGCGGACCATTGCTATTGCTTGGTTGTTCGCCTCCCGAACCATGTGCGTAGGGTACGCGTCTGCAATTTGTTGAAGGAGGGCCATAGCATTGGAAATGTGACTGAGCGATTTGGGTGTGCTGACTGCAAGCGCAACGTTCACGAACTGGAAAGGCACGTGTAGCACATTCCACCAAGGCGTACGGGTCTCCAGTAATGCCCCAGAGGCTTCGAGCGCAGCCTTTCCGATATTGAGGATCGATTCCGCACGGTCCTTAGCATCAGTCAGACTCATAAGCCAGAGTCGACGGTAGATAGCAAACGCCATGTCAGCCTTAAGCAGTGTCAAGAAGGAAGACTCGGTGGTCATTTCTTCAATACGCGTGAGCGCATTGCCCAAAGCCGCGGGTGGATCGGGTTCGCGTTCACGATCCACAAAGTCACTAGGCAGCATGTCGGCCAGTTCCACGAATAGATGTGCGTGTCCTGCGACGTCTGGTGCTGGTTTCTTAGTCGTGATCACGTCAAAGTTGACTCGAGAGCGGCCATATTCAAATGAAAAGACGATGTTGAGCGCGCGGGCAATCCAGAAAAGTTTTCTCCGTGTTTTCACTAGGCGATGGTCTGCGGCACTTGCTGCTGGATACACGACTGCGATCGTCTGCATTTCCTTGTGAAGTCCGCTTGCCTCTGCCTGGTGCATTGCAATTGAGCTCGCCAACCAAGATCCGTGCGGTCGTCCGGTGCATCGCATGTAAATTGTGATGAGAATCCAAGTAGCGGTAGTATTGGGCGATGGATTGATGCTGAGTCTGCGCCAGGTCATGATCGTCTTGGTCATACGAACGCATTCCGCCTCCTTCGGGTGAGGATTGGGTGAAAAGAAAGAGCCCAATGCCGCGACCATGAGCAAGATGGGATCAAGCTCATTGAATCCATTCGTGTCTGAATAACGGGCAGCGGCGCGTTCAAGAAAGTCGGCCTCCTCCAGCAGTCCCAATTCCGGCTTTACAATGGCAAAGTAAACAGCAGCGAGGCGTTGCATGTCGATCCACGACACGATGGTGCTGATGTCGAAAACGGGATCCTGCTCCTCTTGGCGGATGCCCATGCACCATCCAAAGCTGTGCAGACGAGGAATGGTCTCAGACTCCATGTCCATGCCGAGGATCCTAGGGAAGGCAATCGCGGAATTCGCGCGGACAAAACGGGTCTTGACTGGGTCCAAGATACTGCGATGGTGGAACCGCGCTCCAGGAGCCGTGAGAGGATGCGCTTGGAGTTGGATAACGCTGGGTTTCACATCGTGAGTCTCTGGCCAGCTGGGCTGCTGGTGGACGAGCTCAGGCGGGTTGTCGCCATTCATGTGATGGGTAGAGTGGCGCTTGCCGGGCGCGTACTCGCACTGGTACTCATAGCGCACGCAAGTGCCACAAGGCATTTTGCCATCGCATTTGCGCTTCCTTTGGCGACCTGGGTATGGGTTAGTGGATTGGGATGTCTCGTAGGGCTGAACCGGAGCCAGCAAGCTGAAGACTCACATGGGGCGCAAGCCGCTCTGCTGCGCTGACGGCCCTGGTGGTCTCCCTCGGGCGTGGCGGAGCGCGATCTTTTGGCATCACTGTCGCTGGGCATTTTCTGGTATGCTCAGGCTGATGGAGATGTTGGTGGTGAATTTTCTTCGCCTTTGCTCAGCTCCCTCGGACATGGACGCGTACTTGCGCTCTCAGGAGCTGGCTGGGGCGGCCAGTCTTGGGTTAGTGTCTGCGATCAGGCTTGGCTACGATTAGCCAATGAATCGCGGCTCTGCTTCCCGACCGATGTACTCTGATGACTGCACATTATCTGCGGCATTGCTGAGTAAACCGCATGTGTTGCACAGGCAATTAAAGAAGTGCCTGAGGCCGAGAGAGTCGCTTGAGCGCTTCTAGGACTGGGAGTAGCCATCTAGTGGGCGACAAGAGGAGCTATCTTTTGCACTGCCTCAATACGGCGGGCCATAGATGCAAGCACGACATGTGCGTGCCATGGAACGACTAATTCGAAAATGGTTAGACTCACTCGCGCGGTTGAAACGAGCCGACTTGGAGATATTCGACTGCTGGGTTGCCGACAAAGGCCGACACACTTGCGGGGCTTCGTGTATGTGTTACCTTAGAATAAGTACATATCTTCAATGTAGATGTGGACATAATCAACAGTATACAAAGGTTTCAATTATTCAAAGGCTCAATTCACCATGGTCATCGACAACGAAATCAAAGGAAGGCTTGCCTTGATCACAGGAGCTTCAGGAGGGTAAGAACCGACAGCCGAGAGACACCCATAAATCAGTACAAGCATCCACTTATCAAACAAAACAGCATCGGAGCAGCCTGCGCTCGCGACCTCCTCGCAAACGGCGCATCTCTCGCCCTCACATACAGCACCAACAAAGCCAGCTTGGACCAACTAGTCTCCGACATCACTCCCCAAGCATCAGGCCGAACAATCTCCTCCCACCAATGTGATGTCGGCAAAGAAGGCGACCTGCAACGACTCTTCGACGAAGTCAAACAAGAACATGGCCAACATCCCGATATTCTCGTCGTAAATGCAGGCTATGGCAAGCGTACAAGCAACATCCTCGAGATCGACATCGAGGAGTGGGATTATACTATCAATGTTAATCTGCGAAGCTCGTTTATTATTACGAAGCTGGCTGTGCCGCATATGCTTGAGAAGGCGTGGGGGAGAGTGATATATATCTCTTCGATTGCTGCGGGTGGGACTAGTATTAATGGGTGCCACTATAGTGCCTCGAAAGGTAAGTCCCCTGATATTTCGTTACTCCACCAGCCGCTGATCACTTCTCACAGCCGGCGTCCAAGGCCTCTCAAAGAACTTGGCCAACAAGATGGGCAAGAGCGGAATCACCTTCAACGATGTTGCGCCTGCGATGATCACTGGCACCGGCATGATCCAGACCGAAGAGCAACTCAAAGGTACTCCTGGAGATGTCAAAAATATTCCAGTGGGCCGGAGCGGAAGCACAGAAGAGTGCGCGAACGCAGTGACTATGTTGTGTCGAACTGGGTATATGACGGGGCAGAGTCTTTTGCTCTCAGGCGGACTAAGGTAGACTGTCTGAAGGACTGCATGTCCCGATGTAATCCGGGCGTTGCAGTATAGTGAAAGACGTGTGGTAGAACGCAGTGTCTAGAGTTGGAGGTGCAAGGTGTGGAACTATTTCCTACCCAAACGCTGCAAGCCTGCCACGAAGATGGTTTATATGTGGCCATCTTCGCTGCCGATTGTGTGCCTGGCTTGCGTGAGGAATTGTTGTGACATGTGCACCTCGTCGTATGAGCGTCATGCTCCCAATCCCTTGTATTCATCTGTACGCCGTCAATCATGCGTTTTACCCATTTCTTGTTCGGTTGCAAATCATGCCGGCGAAGGTGCGCTGATCTGCTGTCTCGAAACTGCGAGCCCTCCAAAGTCCGCAGCCAAGGCAGTTTTGGGAGCGGTGTGAAAACCATGCAAACACCCTCATCTCAGTTGGTCTCATTGGGTAATATGCATGTCGTGAGCAGTCAAACGTATGTCGTGTAGCACGCATGAACGCTGGAAGATAGCACGAGCAGTACATTCGAAAGGTACATGTATACTTGACGACATGCCGAGCAAGGATACAGGAAGAGAAGGCTCGGCTGCTGAGATCGACAGTGCATGTGCCACCACATCCTTGTTTGCCTGTCTGGTGTCAACACAAGCCCCGCCACGAGGCTTCCTCCATATTGCTGTACCTCTATTTCCTTCTTGCTGCAGAACACTTAAGGACCATGGGCACTCAGACATGACTGGAAATTCAACAACACCACCCACTGCTAAACAGAAAGGATCCAAGAAGAGTCCTCCCTCCTCATGCCAGCCCTACCCGCGCCCAAGCAGAAACCAGCAGCAGCATGACTTGCACGCGTGCTCCTCGGTGGATGCAAGAGTGGAGTTACGCGGAATAAACACAGCAGCATTTAAGTTAGTGCCCACTCAGACAGCAGCAAAATCCCAAGCCTTTCGTCATATCTGTGGCACGCCTCCTCCTGTTCATTTGTGTACATCGGTTGCATCGGGCGGCCACCACAGGCTTGAAGTACACACGATGTTCTTTCGTCAGATGTGGCGGCGACTGGTGTAGATCTGAAGATTGGTTTACTTGTGGCACAGTCAGCCATAGCTACGTATATATGTACATCGTGAAGTAGGTTTGACGCGGCTCTCGTCTACTTCCCTGCTTATCTACTTGCATACCTCTTCTTCACGGCTGCTTACTACTTGAGCTATACCATCTACTCTGCTCGATACCAACAAGCTCTATAACAACTAGTCGAGCCATATTCTCAACATCCAACTCCCACACCCACACACACAACCCATAATGCCCGACATCGCCCCCGACGGTCCCCTCGACCAACACAAAGTAAGTAATAAACCACATAACCCCCCACCCTCCACTCCCCTCCCCCCTTCCCACATCCCACTAACAATCTCCAAGGGTCTCCTCAGCGTCGTCGGCGACCCAGTCGGCCAAGTCCTCGACAAAACCCTCAAGCCCACCGTCGGCCACGTCACCGGCGCGATCGGAGGTCCTCACGGCGAAGCCGCCGAGCGCATGACCAACGTCACCAAAAACGCTTACAAGTGGGAGGGCAACAAGGAGAATGTAAAGGACAAAGATTTGCCGGGTGGCGAGAGGATTGGGGGGAATAGGCAGACGGCGCAGAATCCGCTTGGGTTGTAAGGCGGGATATCTCTGGTTGCCCCCCAGGTGGTCTGGGTTGGGTTTGTTTGAGCACGCCGCCTTGCTCTCTTTTTTTGACTGTATGATAGCGAGTTGTTGCGTGGGCGAGATTTTGTTGTTGGCTTTTTTGAGACATTTTGTGGGAGGGCGGGTGTGCATAGCGATTTTGTTCATTCATTTGCATCGGGACATGATCTAGTATGAAACATGAATTTCACGGCCGAGAATTCGTTCCTGTGTATGTCCTTCTGCGGTATTCATACGCTGATATACAATGTGATCTAACATCTATGCGGCAGCAGTAGGCTTGCCACCGCTCGAGATCAGGTCCAAGAAACCCTGCTTGCTCATCTCGTTCATCCTCTCTTCTCTCTTGCCGAGGCCAACAACGCCATCCTCCTTCGCAGCCTTCATGGCAGTCTCGGCCTTGACCTGCGCTGCCCTCACGGCGTTGAAGAGCTTCACAACACCTCTTTGCGCTGTCTTCTTCAGTCTCTTCTCCTCCTCCATCACCGCACCCGTCGCGACGTTCTCGTTCTCCAGACCCAATACATCCTTCACACGGCCCTTCTCGAGCAGAGCTCTCTTCTCAGTCTTGATCTGTGCGCGAGCCTTCGACTCAAGCTTTGAGTCTGCCAATGACTTGTTCGCCTCTGCGGCCGTCTTCGATCTACTCAGCACAGGATCTGCTCGTTTCGATGTGCTGAGCTTTGTGTCGAGAATCTTGGACATGCTTGTCGCGAAAGCATTGGGATCGTTGCGCTTCTTCTTCTCAGCGGCCGCATTGCTGGAGGTCATGGACTCGGTGTCGGATTCAAGATCTGGCTCGTCGTCCTCGTCCTCGTCCATGCTGCTCTCGCCAGTCGCGACCTCGTCCAGATCCATAATATCTTCGTCGGCATCGCTTTCGTCTTGTAGGGGTGCGGCGTTGAGGGCTGTGTTTGTTGCAAGGTCGTGGACCTCATCGTCTGATTCCTCCTCATCTTCGTCGTCGCTCTCAGGAGCTGGCTTCTTCGTCTTGATCGGAAGAGTGTGCTTCAATATAGGCTTTGCGGGTGCCGCCTTGGGCTTTGCAGGTGTTGCTTTGGGCTTCGCGGGTGTTGCGCTGGGCTTGGTGGCAGTCTCTTCGGCGATCTTTTCTGCGGGCGCAACGGTCTCCTCGTCGGCAGTCTTCCTTGCGACTCTCGGCTTCAAAGGAATCGCATTCGCAGAAGAAGCGTTGTCTGAGCCTTCATCTTCGGACGAACTGTGGTACTGAGGCTGGCGCTTCGAAATGCGGATCTTCTTCTTCTTGGGGCGCGGCTCGTCCGGGTCTCTTCTCCTTTTAGCATGCGGTGGCTTCGCTGAGGGGTTTCCCATTGTGTGACTTGTGGTGCGAAAGAAGAACTCTCGACAGTAGTGGAAGATGCAAATATGCTTTACGACTTCTTCAATCCATCTGCGACTTTCTTCTCAAGCCAGACCCAAAAATTAGCTAGTCTCGCGGAAACGCCCCGTTCGGCCCTTCCCTTGAGCCTCTTCGCGCTCTTTCCCCGCGTTGCCTGGCCTTGTGGGGTCCGCGCAATTCATCACTCGTGTCAACTATCGCAACAACTCATGCGAGACATCTGTGTGATCCCACCGACACCGACACCACCCTCCTCCACCTAACACAACCCCCACCACTCCGCCGCCATGGTTCTCTCCGATCTGGGACGGCGCATCAACTCCGCCGTCACCGACCTCACCCGCTCCGCCACCCTCGACGAGAAAGCCTTCGATGGCATGATCAAGGAGATCAGCAATGCCCTCG
>Ga0265797_10005978_pt1 | contig 17504 bp, 13 predicted proteins | sample P2T30metagenome_FD_192433 | JGI IMG/M metagenome (GOLD analysis project Ga0265797, IMG submission 192433) | Plant litter microbial communities from East Loma Ridge, Irvine, California - P2 T30 | ecosystem: Environmental > Terrestrial > Plant litter > Unclassified | place: USA: California...
TCTTGAAACATATTATGCTTTTGCACCCAAAGGCATTCGGTCATTTCTTACGGCAATGCCTGTTTGGATTAAGGAAAAGATGTTTCTTAAAAGGTTGATTAACGAGGAGTTAGAAAAACTGGGGTACGATAAAAAGAAAAAGGTGAAAATACTTTTTCCTGAACATCACCTTTCACATGCTGCCAGTGCATATTATCCATCTTCTTATGAAAAATCGGCTATTCTAACAATTGATGGGGTAGGAGAGTGGGCAACTGCTTCAATTTGCCTGGGGGAAGGTAAAGATATCAGTATCTTAAAAGAATTACGGTTTCCTCATTCGCTGGGACTTTTATATTCTGCTTTTACATATTTCCTTGGATTCCGGGTGAATTCCGGGGAATATAAGCTGATGGGACTTGCTCCGTATGGCAACCCTTCGTCTCCGGATATCAAACGTTATGAAGACATTATCCTTTCAGAACTGGTCGAATTAAAAGAAGATGGCTCGGTTTGGCTTAATCAGGAATACTTTGATTATGCCACCGGTCTGAAAATGGTCAATGAACATAAATGGGAAGCATTATTTGGTTTTAAAACCAGAAAGCCGGAAGATGCCCTGGAAAGTATTCATTGTAATCTGGGGCTCGCCATTCAGAATATTACGGAAGAAGCGGTAGTGCGTATGGCAAAGGAAGCGAAAAGACTTACCGGGGCTGATTATTTATGTATGGCCGGAGGTGTTGCATTGAACTGTGTATCAAACGGTAAGCTTCAAAAGGCGGGAATTTTTAAGGATATCTTTATTCAGCCCGCAGCAGGTGACGCAGGCGGAGCGTTGGGAGCGGCATTGGCCGCATATCACATCTATTTTGAAAAGGAACGTAAGATCACCTGGAAAGCAGATGCCATGCGCGGATCATATTTGGGACCTACGTTCTCAGATCTGGATGTAGAACTGGCAGCAAAAAAATATAGGGCGATATTTACCCACTTTGAGAATTTTAAGGACCTATCACAAGAAGCTGCCAGATTACTCTCTGAAGGAAATGTGGTGGGCTGGATACAGGGAAGAATGGAGTTCGGGCCACGTGCACTTGGAGGCAGAAGTATTCTTGGAGATCCAAGGAATGAAGAGATGCAGAAAAAACTGAATCTTAAAATCAAATACCGGGAGTCATTCCGCCCTTTTGCTCCTTCCGTATTGGCAGACGACTGTGCTGAGTATTTCGATTACGACGGGATTTCACCTTACATGCTGCTGGTTCATCCGGTTGCTGAAAGCCGCAGGAATGAACTGCCTGAAAACTATGACGGAATGGATCTTCGGGATAAGCTTTATTATTCCCGGTCAGACCTGCCTTCCATTACACATATTGATTATTCGGCCCGGATCCAGACCGTACATAAAGAGACTAACCCAAGATATTGGGAGCTAATCAATTCCTTTAAGGAACTGACAGGTTATGCTGTTGTTGTAAATACCAGCTTTAACGTAAGAGGGGAACCCATTGTTTGTACGCCAAATGATGCTTACCGCTGTTTTATGCGGACCGAAATGGATTATCTGGTAGTCGGGAATTTTATTTTTGATAAGAAAAAACAACCTGAATGGCTGGAAAAGGATAACTGGAAAGAGGAATTCGTTCTGGATTAATTATTCAATCTTATTAAGTTTTATTTTCGTTATCAATGGCATCAAAAATTGTGAGCAGCCTCTTCCGACTGGCTTTTCTATCCATACTTTTCATTTTTCTTTTTTATTCTGATAAGTTTAACATTACGTTTCAGTATCCGGGTTTGCCTCAAAGCGACAATTGGTTTGTACGATTTGCCAAAACTGCATTCTGGCTATTACTGATTATAGAAATTCTGCGCATATTTTATTATGGCGTAGTCAAAAGTAAAGCCAAGGGCTTGATTGCCAACATTGTCACAATCGCGGTACCATTGGTTGTAACGGTTATATTTCTGGAAATCATTTTTATGTACATCCCGCAAAGCCATGAAGGAGTTTTGTCAAAAGCATCCAGAATCTGGTGGGAGAAGTACTGGCACCCGGTGAATGCGCTGGGATATCATGATAAAGAGATAAAACCGGCAGCAAATAAAAAGAATATGCTGTTTGTGGGCGATTCCTTTGCAGCCGGACATGGGCTTAAAAACGTCAGTGAAAGATTTTCAGATATAGTGGGTGAAAGTCTGAATAAGGAATATAACGTATATAATCTGGGTGTGTCGGGTGCGGATACCCGTGATGAAGCACGCAGGCTAAAAGAATTTCCTGTTAAGCCGGATGTAATTGTATTGCAATACTTCCCCAATGATATTGAAAAAGTCGGTCGTGAAAAAGGATTGTCACTGGCAGGTGCCCAGCCCTATGCTGATCTGAAAGGACTTGGATTGACTGTGGTAAGCAGGTTCTATCTGCCTAATTTCATTTACTGGCAGCTTCCGCATGCTTCTTTCAGTACTTTTGAAAATTTTGTTCAGACTGCTTATACGGATACAACTGTGCTGAATGCGCATTTAAAGGATATGTCGGATATATTGGCTTACCGCGACAGTACCGGAGCAAAGATGTACGCGGTCTTCATCCCATTTTTATTTCAGCTGGAAAAAAGTGCCGGTTATACCAGGCCGGTTGAGGATTATCTAAGGAAGAACGGAGTAACTGTTGTCACTTTGGATAAAGAGATTTTAGGTATTCCTGAAAAGGACCGAGTGGTTGGAAAAAACGACGGGCATGGAAGTATTCAGCTTAATGAGGCAATTGCAAATAAGTTACTGCGTATTATAAAATAGTAGCTCATCCGAAATTAATATCATAAAAACCAATATTAACTTAAACTTGAAAATTAATGGAATTTTTAACAGACTTATTCTCATTCATGAAGGAGCGCAAAAAATGGTGGCTTGCTCCTGTAATCATTGTCTTGCTGCTAATTGGCGTACTGATCGTTATTGGCGGAGGCTCGGCAGTTGCTCCTTTTATTTATACTTTATTTTAGTTTCAGCTGATCCAAAATTTAATAATTCAATATTATTTGAAGTAAGGCAATTACGAGGAATTGTCTTACTTCATTATACAACTACAAAATGAGTGAATCGGATAAGGTAAAGGCGCAACTTGTAATTGTTACAGGACTCGTCGTTTTATATTTTATTTTTAAGTCCAAATATCTTCTGTTTGCTGCTGCTTTTGTAGGGGTAATCAGCATTGCAATTCCCGCAGCCGGTGACCTGATTGTAAAGGGCTGGTATAAAATAGCGGAAATTTTAGGTGCAATTAATGGAAGGATACTACTTTCAATTGTATTTTTTGTAATTCTTTTCCCGGTTGCCATAGTATCCCGTCTGGGAAAGAAAAACCCTTTGTCACTGAAACGGGAAAGCAAAAAAACTGTATTTGTGGAACGTAACCACAAATACAATGCAAAAGATCTTGAACAGGTCTGGTAAGATTATTTTTTAAAATCCGCAGGAGAAAGGTTTTCAGGCCTTTTTCCTGCGTAGATTTTTTTCATATAATAATTGCAGCATACCGTCTTTCAGACCAACATCCGGAACATGTATAATGCTGGCCCCGGCCCACTTCATTGCAGAAGTATATATGTCACCGGCAGGTACGATTACATCAGCACGATCCGGATTTAATTGTAATTTATTGATCCTTTCTTCCAGAGAGAACTGAGCGATATAATCACGCATACGTTCAATTTCTTCCAGACTTGTTGAGCTTTCGCTGAGCTTGGAAGAAAGATCGAAAAGCTTGTTGATGTTTCCGCCTGTTCCAACCGCCTGGATCGGCTCGGAATAATCTACATTATCTGTGATCCATTCCTTTACTTTCGGCCAGATATTTTTAGATTCTTTGCCTTCCAAAAGTCTTACTGAACCCAGTTTAAATGACTTGGCAATAATCTTTTTCCGGTCTTTATACAGATTCAGTTCTGTACTGCCGCCACCTACGTCAATATGAATATACTGGCCGTCGCTCAATGACTTAACAACAACATTATTAACAAGTTCGGCTTCCCGTTGCCCATCAATAATCTGGATGTGTATGCCGGTTCTTTGCTCAATGTGCTCACGTACCTCATGTCCGTTATCTGCTTCACGCATGGCAGATGTAGAGCATGCCATATAATCTTCAACTTCATGCAGTTCCATCAGAAGCTGGTATGCGAGCATAAGCTTCATCATGCGGTCTTCGCTCATGGCGGAGATCCGGCCTTGTGTAAAAACGTCATGCCCCAATCGTAGCGGAAATCTGACGTATTCAACTTTTTTCAAACGAGTTACGCCCTCATCCTGCAACACCGAAGATATTTGCATACGGGCACCATTTGATCCTATATCAATTGCAGCGAATTTCAAAAGAGATATGTAAAGGAGTAAAGAAAAGCCAAAAATAGGGCTTTTCAGCCGAAATTCTCAACAACTCCTATTGGAATCGCTGAGAATTGGCCTACATTTTTCTTCCGATCTGATAAAGAAGCTTTAATTTAACACCCGGTCCTGTCCTTGCACTTTCACGGGAAATTGGTTTAAAGTAGTTGTACATATAAGCCTCTGCCTGAACAACGATAGGATACCATGATTTTTCAATCCCTACTGACACGTTTAGTGAGTTAATCGCCGGAATGTCCATTTTCTTTTCAAATGACTGGTTTTTAAATTCCTGGCCGGGCATGGGCAGGCGGCAGTCGAAGCCAATCTGCTCACGTCCTTTTACCGTAATATTGGTTCCTGCACTGGCATAATAACTAAAGTCATTTTTCACATCATTCCGAAAAGCAACGGTAAGCGGAATTTGAACCAGTGTAGGATTCACTTTGATATTCAATACTTCAAATGCAACAGGTACTTCGTTTGGATGCGACCGTTTGAAATCTTTACGGTTCTTTTCCCTGAAAATCTTTTCGGTAAAAAATTCCATTGGCTTGATTTTAACCCAGCTGAATCCAGTTGAAATAGCTATTCTCTTGGTTACAAGTACCTCTCCCAAAACAGATTTTACCTGATTGTTTCCTTCAAACTGAATTCCGCCTCCAAAACGGTAAGGTACTTTTAGATTCAATCTTGGAATTGTATTTTCTGCTTTCGCTGTTCTTTCTGTTTTTTTATCCTCAATAGTGGATTTTTGAGCAACAGAATTATTTGCAAGCAAGAATTTTTTCACCTGTTTACCAGATAAGCGATTCGCAAGCGAATAATTCATTTTTCTGGAAAGATCAGGTATTTGTACAGGATCTAATTCAGAAAGCTGATCAAAGTTATTGTCCAAAGCCTTTCCGGTGTTTTCCGATTCATTTAGTTGCGTGCTCTGCATGCTTTCGGGAACTGCCGGGACTTTATAGCCTGAGTTTGTGTTATTTTCAGATTGCGTTCCGGCAAATGCAGTATTATATGTTTTCTGCTGATCAGAACGGGAAGTATTCTCGTTTACTTTGCTATCTGACCGAACAATAAGATCATTTCTTTCCGGATTTTTCAATGATTGTTTAGCCGGATCATTAAAGCGGTTACCAGATTTTGCATAAGTCTGTTCCTGCTGAAAATCAGTGATTTTCTGATCAAAGAACTGATCTTTGGAAACTTCCTTCTGAACAATATAGATCGTATCCGTTTTTGTAACCGCAGACGGAGCATTTTTAATTACTTCAATCTGGCTCTGAAGCATTTTAACATCACTGGCCAGATCTTGTGTACGGGACAATTGTCCGATGTATAAAAAAGCCATGACCGTGGTAACCGAAGCCGCCGCGGCATAACCCAGCCAGGAACCGTATTGCTGCCAGAGTCCGGGCGGGGTGTGGGCATGCATGTAATTTTGCATTTTTGCCCAGTCGTCCTCCTGAAAGTCTGGTGTAATACTTTCTAATTTCCCGCGTATAATTTTTTCAAAATTATCAGTTTTCATTTCCTTTGAATGACTTTACAGCCCAATCACTTGGGAAGAGATGTGGGTAATATTTTTTTATCAGATGCTGCAGTCTTGCTCTTGCACGTACATAATGTGACCGGACTGTTGCTTCATTAATTTCAAGTAATTCTGCTATTTCTCTGTGATTATATCCGTCTACAACGTACATGAGAAAAACATTTTTATAAACAGGCTTGATTTCCTGAATCAGTTTTAAAATTTCATCGGCTGTTATCTGGCTTATAATGTCTTCCTCAAAGCCTGGATAGGGTGCGTCTTCCAGCGAGATCATATCTTCACTGTGTTTTTTATGCTTCCTGTAATAGCTGATGGCTGTATTTACCATTATTGTCCGGAGCCAAGCCTTGAACGGATAGCCCGAATCGTATCGTTCAATGTTGTTAAATACCTTCAAAAACCCTTCATTCAAAACTTCTTCTGCTTCTTCCATAGATGAAGTGTAGCGAAGGCAGATGCTTTTTGAATAGCTGAAAAATTGTTTGTACAAAGCTCTTTGTGCCTGGCTGTTGCGGGCTATACATGCAGAAACGACCGACGCGAGGTCGCTTTCATCAAAGGATATTTTTCTTCCAAATAGCAAAGTCAGGGCGTCAGATTGTCAGGGAGATGATTTCTGAAATAAGTTACGCATCTGATTGCGGTTATGTTGCAGTGCTGCTAAAAATAAATTTTAGAAATATTTGCATTACAGTTGCAACAGCTTTTATAAAGCACGCGTAGTGGTTTAAAAGTATAACTTCTATTTATAAAATTGAGGAATTACTGCCGGAGAAAAATAGCTTGGAAACAGGAAAATTAGAATTTTAAAATATAAATACTCCGTGCAGGTGCTGTGTTTGGTAAAGACCCGGAAAGTCTGCCGGCAGCACAGAAGCACAAATGAATTTTGTTAGGGGTGAGTTGGAATACGGTACTGGAATTTCCGGCACCGTATTTATTTTTTTAGTAAATGCAGGTTGAAAAACGGATGATATGGGATCTAAAGCAGGGTCGAATTTTTGATTTCTCCCATTACAAACAGGCTGTGTGTACTCCCGATGTTTTCCAGTGAACCCAGTTTCTGCATTAAAAACTGCTGATACTGAGACATGTCCTCAACAACGATTTTAAGCAGGAAATCATAATCTCCGGAAATATTAAAGCATTCAATTACTTCCGGCATGGCAACGATAGCGTTTACAAACTTTTCGCCCATCACTTTGGAATGCTCCTTTAATGCAATATTGCAAAAGGCCATGAGTTTTTTACCAATTTTTTCACGGTCTACCAGCGCTACATACTTTTTAATAACGCCTTCTTTTTCAAGTCTTCTTACACGTTCATATACAGGCGTGTAAGACAAATTCAGCTTTTCCGATAATTCCCTTGTTTTCAGCGTTGCGTCCTGTTGCAGATAGTGCAGTATTTTCGCATCGGTATCGTCCGGATTATACATAGATAGAATATCTTAATTCACTTTTTAAGTTACCTGTTTGCAGATGAATTGTGCAAAAGTAGCTCATTAGGTAGATTAATAATCTGATTTTTTTGATTTTATTGAACAAAACATCTATTGAGTTAAATTTGTATCTGTAAAGGAATGCAGATACCGGAATACAGATATTATTCACAGTGAACCAACGGAAGTAAAGATAATGGTAGCAACAAAACAAAATGATATTCGTGAAATTTTGAAAAGTCGGATCCTGGTGCTGGATGGTGCTATGGGGACGATGATCCAACGCTACAAATTAGAAGATCACGATTACAGCGGAGAACGTTTTAAAGACTGGCCGCACGATGTTAAAGGCAACAACGATCTGCTTTCGCTGACGCGCCCGGATGTAATCAAGGAAATCCATGCTGCTTATTTTGAAGCAGGAGCAGATATAGCCGAAACCAATACTTTTTCAGGAACGACCATCGCTATGGCCGATTATGGTATGGAAGAACTGGTTTACGAACTGAACTTTGAATCGGCACGGCTGGCAAGGGAAGTGGCTGATGAATTTACAGAAAGAAATCCGGATAAACCTCGCTTCGTTGCCGGTTCGATGGGTCCTACAAACAGAACCGCCTCTCTGTCTCCGGATGTGAATAATCCTGGCTACCGCGCCGTTAGTTTTGACCAGCTGGTTGATGCCTATTATGAACAAATTAAAGGACTGACCGACGGAGGCTGTGACTTGCTGCTGGTGGAAACGGTTTTTGATACGCTGAATGCAAAAGCAGCACTTTTTGCCATTGATAAATTTTTTGTTGATGCAAAGGAAGGAAAAATTGAAAGGCTTCCCTCCTGGAAAAATGCAGAAGGTGAAGCATTGCCGATCATGGTTTCGGGAACAATTACGGATGCTTCCGGCAGAACTTTGTCCGGGCAAACTACAGAGGCTTTCCTTACCTCCATTTCACATTTGCCGTTATTGTCCGTTGGATTGAACTGCGCTTTGGGTGCAGATTTGATGCGTCCTTATGTACAGATCCTGGCAGACAATTCGCCATTTTATACCTCTGCACACCCTAATGCCGGCTTGCCCAACGAAATGGGTGAATATGATGAATCTCCTGAACAGATGGGAGAGGTGATCGACGGGTTTTTAAGAGATAATCTGATCAACATCATTGGCGGATGCTGCGGAACTACTCCGGACCACATCAGAGCCATAGCCGATCTGGCAGGAAAATACAGTCCCCGCCTTATCCCGGAATCGGAACCAATATTAAAATTGTCCGGACTGGAACCGATGGATATTACGTCGCTGACCAATTATGTAAATATTGGTGAACGCTGTAACGTTTCGGGATCTAAGATGTTTGCCAGACTGATCCGTTCCGGTGATTATGATGCCGCTTTATCCGTTGCCCGCGATCAGGTTGAAAACGGTGCGCAGGTTATTGATGTGAACGTAGATGAAGGGATGATCGATGGCGTGGAAGCCATGCGTACATTCCTGAACCTGATCGCTGCCGAGCCTGATATTTCCCGTGTTCCGCTGATGATCGACTCCTCGAAATGGGAGGTAATTGAGGCCGGTTTAAAATGTGTACAAGGTAAAGCGATCGTTAATTCAATTTCTCTGAAAGAAGGGGAAGAAAAGTTTAAAGAGTCGGCAAGAAATGTATTACGTTATGGTGCAGCCGCTGTGGTAATGGCATTTGACGAAACCGGACAGGCCGACAATCTGGAAAGAAGAATTGAGATATGTTCCCGGGCATACCACATATTGGTAGACGAAGTTGGATTTCCGCCTCAGGATATCATCTTTGACCCAAACATCCTGACCGTTGCAACGGGGATGGAAGAACATAATAACTACGCGGTTGACTTTATTAATGCCACGCGATGGATCAAGGAAAATCTGCCGCATGCCAAAGTTTCCGGGGGAGTTTCCAATGTATCATTTAGTTTCCGTGGAAATGAACCTGTACGTGAAGCAATACATACTGCATTCCTATATCATGCAATTCGGGCAGGTATGGATATGGGTATTGTAAACGCCGGACAGCTGGGTATCTACGATGAAATTCCGAAAGATACTCTGGAACTGGTTGAAGATGTACTGCTGAATCGCAGACCGGATGCAACCGACCGACTCATCACTTTTGCTGAAACAATTAAAGATAAAGGTAAAGTAGCAACAGGCCCGGACCTTACCTGGCGAACGCTTCCTGTTACGGAGCGGATTAGTCACGCTTTGGTAAAAGGCAACGCCGATTACATTGAAGAAGACGTTGCGGAATGTATGCCGATGTTTTCCCGTCCGCTGGAAATAATAGAAGGACCTTTGATGGACGGAATGAGTATTGTCGGAGATTTGTTCGGAGCTGGTAAAATGTTTTTGCCTCAGGTAGTAAAATCTGCGCGGGTGATGAAAAAGGCCGTAGCGTATCTTCAGCCTTTTATTGAAGCCGAAAAACAGGAGGGTTCATCATTTGCCGGAAAAATCCTGCTTGCTACTGTAAAAGGCGATGTACATGATATTGGTAAAAACATTGTAGGTGTTGTGCTTGGCTGTAACAACTATGAAATTATTGACCTCGGTGTGATGGTACCGACCGATAAAATTCTGGCTGCGGCGATTGAGCATAATGTGGATATCATCGGTCTGTCGGGACTTATAACGCCTTCACTGGATGAAATGGTGGGTGTGGCCAAAGAAATGGAAAGGCGCAATTTTAAGATGCCGCTTCTGATCGGCGGAGCTACTACTTCGCGTATCCATACGGCTGTTAAAATAGATCCGAATTATTCCGGTGCGGTTATTCACGTTTTGGATGCTTCCCGTTCGGTTCCGGTTGCAGGCAAGCTCATACAGAGTGATGTTAGCCAGGCCAAGGTATTAATGGATATTAAAAACGAGTATGCCAAGCTGAGGGAGGATCATGCCAAGCGCGGAGGAGAGAAAGCCCATGTTGAAATTGCAAAAGCACGGGATAATAAAGCAAAAATAGACTGGAGTAATTTCACTGCCACCAAACCTCAGTTTCTGGGAACGCGTGTTTACGATGACTATGATTTAGCGGAAATTGCAAAATACATTGACTGGACGCCATTCTTCCAGACCTGGCAGCTGCATGGCAAGTATCCGAAAATATTTGAAGACAAAGTAGTAGGCGAAGAGGCTGCCAAATTATTTGAAGATGCCGCTGTTTTGCTGGGCGAAATGATACTTAACAAAAGCCTTAAAGCAAAAGCCGTGATTGGTTTCTGGCCTGCCAATTCCATACAGGATGATATTGTATTACATCATTTTGAAGAAGAGGAGGATAAACTGAATAGCGAAGGCCACGGATCTCCGCAGCATGTGGAATATAAAATCAGTCGGCATACGCAGGATAATCCGGGCGCCGGAGAACTGGTTAATGATACTGCGGTGGTGCTGCATCATCTGCGCCAGCAAAGCCAGAAGGCATCCAACCTGGCGAATTATTGTCTTTCAGATTTTGTCGCTCCACTGGAAACAGGTCATACGGATTATATCGGTGCCTTTGCAGTGACTGCGGGAATTGGGATCGAACCGCTTTTGGAACAATATGAAAAGGATCATGACGATTATAACAGTATCATGGTAAAAGCGCTGGCAGATCGACTTGTTGAAGCACTTGCCGAACTCATGCATGAAAGGGTTCGTAAAGAAATCTGGGGTTATGCAAAGGACGAAACTTTGACAAATGAGGATCTGATTAAAGAAGCTTATAAAGGTATACGGCCGGCACCGGGATATCCCGCCTGCCCGGATCATACAGAAAAAAGGGCGCTTTTTGATTTATTGGAAGCAGAGCAGCTTGGCATTACATTGACAGAAAGTTATGCGATGTACCCTGCAAGCAGTGTGAGCGGCTGGTATTTCTCGCATCCGGACAGCCGTTATTTTCCTGTTGGTAAAATTTTCAAAGATCAGGTTGAAGATTATGCAAGAAGGAAGGATATGCCGTTGGAAGAAATTGAAAAATGGCTTTCTCCTGTTCTTGGATATTAACAGCTGTAAAAATAGATTAATCATAAAGGCCCGACCGGATAATGGTTGGGCCTTTATGATTAATCTATATCCTGTTTTCTTTTTGTTCAAGCAAAGATTTAACTACGAACTGTTATTGTTTCTAAAAATCAGGTAATTGTACGCTATTTTAATATGTCTTTTCGTTAGACCTTTGTGACCATATTTAAAGAAAGGAGTACATATTAATTTACATGCTATGAATAGGAAAATTTCAGTCTTTATTTTGTTGATTTTACTTGCGTCTTCGTTTAAATACAGGGCAAAAACAGCAGAAGCTGATGTCATGGCTGCTGTACCGGGTAAGGATAAAATTTTTATTTCTGAAAAGAAATCGGAAAATGATTTTGAAACGGTTATAACTAAAATGCAGCAAGCCAACCGTGCATTTTCAGAAGGTAACCCACAGTTGTTTAAATCATTATGGTCTCATAATAATGATGTTACTATTTTTTACGGGTCCGATAATCAGGAATTGAAGGGCTGGGAGCTTGTGGAGTCAAGAATCAGCGATGTAAGCAAGCAAATGCAGGATAGTGGCACAGATTATACTTTTGAAAAAATCGCAAGCAAAGCAGGGCCTGATATGGGTTATCTTGTCCAGAATGAGCATTACAAAATGAAGACAGGCCATATTGACTTTCGTGTCACAACCCTTTTCAGAAAAGAAAAAGGGGAATGGAAAATCGTTCACAGGCAGGCAGATGATTTAGGCAGACAGCATTTGGCAAACAGGTAATTTTAGTTTTTTGTAAAATATTTTGCCGGGCGTATATACAGTCAGCGTTCTGGTATTCAGGTAAAGTTTAAGCCCATTAGCCGGATAGCCAAGATATTCGGTAATCTTTAATGGTTACTTCTTTGTGGAGCAGAGCATGTATCTTTCTTAGATTTTTTGCCAAAAATGTATTCTGAAACGATGAATATAGATCGATTTCGTTGATATTTCTTTCCAGGCATGCTCCTGCGTGCGACTTACGATTAATTTGTTGTTATTTTGCAGGCTGGAAAAAGCACCAACTAATTAACATGGAAAGATTTACCGGCCTGATTGGCATTGCATTGATTTTGGGTATTGCATTTGCTATGTCAAATAACCGAAAAGCGATTAATTACCGCACAGTTGGTGTCGGACTTGGGCTTCAATTCGGTCTGGCTGTTTTTATTCTTCGCACTGACATTGGCCAGTCGGTATTCCAGTGGCTTGGAGCAAAAGTTCAGAAGCTGCTTTCCTTTTCTGACCAAGGAGCAGATTTCGTTTTTGGGACACTGGTACGTCCTGAATTGATGCAGCGTGCTTTCGGACCTGGCAACGACTTCGTTTTCTTTTTCAAAGTGATTCCAACAATCATTTTTGTAGCCGTTCTGGTTAATATTCTCTATCATCTTGGGATCATGCAGCGTATTGTTTCCATCATTGCAAGAGGCGTATACTGGCTGATGGGTGTGAGCGGTGCGGAAGCAGTTTCCAATGTGGCAAGTACATTTGTCGGGCAGGTTGAGGCGCAGATAATGATCAAGCCTTATCTTAAAAATATGACCAACTCGGAGCTGATGGCATCCATGACAGGAAGTTTTGCCTGTATTGCCGGCGGGGTTATGGCTGTTTATATTTCACTTGGCGTGCCCGCACCTTATCTGATTGCGGCAAGTCTCATGGCAGCGCCGGGTGCTTTGGTGATCTCTAAAATTGTGTTTCCTGAGACTGAGCAATCCAATACCAAAGGTGCTGTTAAACTGGAAGTTACCAAAACACATGCCAATTTACTTGACGCCATTGCAGCAGGTGCAAGCGAGGGATTAAAAGTAGGGTTCAATGTAATCGCCATGCTGATCGGTTTTATTGCATTGGTCGCACTTCTTGATTATTTGCTGGGTTTGATTGGTGGTGTATTTTCTTTCCCCCAATTGAGTTTTAACTTTTTACTTGGTAAAGTATTCTCGGTTTTTGCGTGGGCAATGGGTGTGCCCGGGAAAGATATAGAAGCTGCGGGTTCTCTGATGGGTACCAAAATGGTGATCAATGAATTTGTTGCTTATCTTGATCTGGTTAAACTGAAAGATACACTGGACCACAAAACGATTGTAATTACCAGTTTTGCACTTTGCGGTTTTGCCAATTTTAGCTCTATTGCTATTCAGGTTGGAGGTATCGGAGAGCTTGCGCCATCCCGCCGGGCCGATCTGGCGAGGCTGGGATTTAAAGCGCTGATTTGCGGAACGCTGGCCTCTTATATGTCGGCAACACTGGCGGGCTTACTGCTTTAAAAAGTGTTAAGAGCAAAGAATACATTTAGAAAGTGATCAATAGGGAAGGGGTTTAAACCAGCTTCCCTATTTTATTTTATACAAAAGTCGAATAAAATGCTGCTTTCTGACGTGTATGCAATTAAACATGGCTTCTGGTGGCATGATTATATTTTAAGGTTAAAAACAACACTATTGATGTATCTAACAGTTGATTTATGAAAAAAATAAAGCTATCCTTCTCGTTGCTTAAAGACAGTTTCAGTGCCTTTATGGATGACAATGGTCTGAAATTGAGTGCAGCACTGTCTTACTATACCATCTTTTCACTTGCCCCGATGCTGCTGGTCATCATTTCTGTTCTTAATTTCTTTTATAAAAATGGCGATATTCAGGGAGAGCTTTTTGGACAAATAACGGCGCTGGTAGGTGCAAATGCAGCTGAGCAGTTGCTTGAAATACTTAAAAACGCCGAAATGTCCAATAAGTCCGGGGTAGCTGCTGCAATAGGTGTTGGCACATTGCTGATTGGTGCAACGGGGGTTTTTGCTGAAATTCAGGATTCGATTAATTTTATCTGGTCTATTAAATCAAAACCAAAAAAGGGCTGGCTGCAATATCTTAAAAACAGATTGCTGTCTTTTTCAATCATATTAACGCTTGGTTTTTTACTTCTGATTTCCCTTGGCGTAAATGCCTTGGTGGATCTTTTAAGCTCACGGCTTGAAGCACGCTTTTCGGAAGCTTCGGTAGTTGTCTTTTATATTATCAATATGGCATTGCTGCTCACAATCATCACTTCCCTATTTACCGTGATTTTTAAGGTTTTGCCGGATGGACATGTACGCTGGAGAGAATGTATTGTTGGTGCAGCTTTTACGGCAGTGCTGTTTTTGATTGGTAAATTTGTAATTACCTTTTACATAGGACAAGCTGATCTGGGAGCCACTTACGGTGCATCTGCATCGATAGTAATTCTGCTGACCTGGGTTTATTATTCATCCATTATTTTATATTTCGGAGCAGAGTTTACAAAGATATATGCGGGTCTTGATGGTGTTGCAATCACACCGAATAAGCATGCCGTTCTGATTGTAAGAAAAGAGCTGGATGAGCGTACTGGAAAAGTAGTTGAATAGAAGTAGCTTATTTTAGCTTCTTGATTTCAATAATTTCTGTATAAAAAAGGTCCCTCCTGCAAAAAACAAGAGGGACCTTTCTATATCTCCTTAACTTCTATAAACTTCTTAACTACTACTGAATATTAAGCTCAAATGGCATTCTGGTTTGCATACCACCCATGTTCATCAGCTTTTTATACATCTTCACATAAGTCGCCATTTCACCCAGATTCTTAGTCATTACCTTCTCTTCCTCATCACCCATCATTTTAGTCAGGATTTCTTCAAATGGTTTTTTCTTTTCAGGATAGTAGCGTAAGCGATAATCCCCCTCTTTTAATTTGGCAGCAGTTGCAGCAAGTTTCACTGCTTCATTAATACCGCCAAGGGCATCAACCAGTCCGTTTTCCTTCGCTTCTACACCTGACCATACACGTCCCTGTGCCAGACTTTTTAACTTTTCAACAGGCATTTTCCTGCCGGCAGCTGCTTTGGATGTAAATTTCTCATAACCTTCATTGACACCTTTTTGAATCATCGATTTTTCAAATTCGGTCATGTCCCTGGTAGCAGTTGGCCAGTCGGCATGCGGACTTGTTCCTACACCATCGAAAGTAACACCTAATTTACCATTCATGAAATCCTTCACATTGAATATCAATCCAAAGATTCCGATGGAGCCAGTGATCGTATTGGGCTGTGCAACAATTTTATCACAACCCATTGCCATGTAATAACCACCCGAAGCAGCGACGTCAGACATGGAGGCAATTACCGGTTTTTTCTTGGATGTAATCTGAATTTCTCTCCACATTACGTCAGATGCCAGTGCGCTTCCTCCCGGGGAGTTGATACGTAATACGATCGCTTTGATTTTATCGTTATCACGAAGTTTTTTCAGTTCTTTAATAAACTTATCAGAACCGATTGACCCGTCGCCGCCATCACCGCTGTTGATTTCACCTTCTGCCACTAGTATACCGATTCGGTTGTTGAAATCGCCGTCTGTATTTGGACCGGTGCTTTTCAGATATTTATCAACCCCAATATAGGAAATATCTTTTTTCGCTTCTGTTTTTAAAGTGCCCTTGATACTGTTTTCAAACTCATCCCAGTAACCCAGGTTGGTAACCAGTTTGTATTTCAGTGCAGACTCCGGATTTTCAACTTTCAAAGAATCTGCAAGTCCTTTCAGCTGTGCAGCAGGAATATTTCTTGAAGCAGATATTTTTTCAAGATAATGATCATTAATCGCAGAGATCAGCTCAAAGGACTGCTTTTTGCTGGCTTCGCTCATATCTTCGCGAACGAAGGTTTCGATCGCACTTTTAAATTCACCTACACGGAAGATCTCAGGCTTCACACCCAGTTTGTCAAACGTACCTTTAAAAAAGCTGTATTCTGCTGAAAGACCGTTCCATTCCATTCCGCCGGCCGGGTTCAGGTAAATTTTATCGGCAACAGAGGCAATGTAATATCCTTTTTCAGTAAAAGATTCACCGTAGGCTACCACGAATTTTTTTGATTTTTTAAATTCCAGAAGCTGGTTTCTGATTTCTTCCAGTGTTGCCCAGCCTGCTTCCGGGCCTTCTGTTTTGAGATAAATCCCTTTGATTTTATCATCTGACTGTGCGTTTTTCAAAGCATCAGTGATGTCTTTTAAACCTACCGTATTCTCATTTCCTGCAAAGGGCCCGCCTAATCCTGAAAACGGATTTTCTGTACCTACTTCCTGGATCGGTTTGTTTAAATCAAGTTTAAGGACTGATTTGTCCGCGACAACTACGGTTTCTTCTGAGGAAAACGCTGCGCCGATCCCGACAAAAATAAAGATCGTGATGATGAAGAAAAAGAAGAGGCCGACAAGTGTGGCCAGAACATATTTAAAAAATTGTAACATGAGTTATGTAAATCTTAGCTGGTTCAGTGATTACCTGTCAACAAAATTAAGTATTTATTATACCAACTACGTTCATAAATATTGTCAAAAGGTATTTTCTGTGTATTAAGTGGTCATATATCTTTTCAAGTATATTTGCGTTTTATATTTTATACCTAACCCTTTCTGATTTTGTAATTTCAGAAATTGAAATACGATGAAAAAGACACTTATCTTAGTTCGCCATGCCACGGCGGAAGATCATGGTTTACGGCAAAAAGATTTTGACAGAGAACTGATAAGCAAGGGACTGTCAGAGTCTGCTATAATGGGTAAATGGCTTGTTGAAAAAAATATGAAACCGGATCATTTTGTGACCAGCCCGGCTTCACGTGCATACAAAACGGCGGAAATTGTAGCAGACCAGTTTCATATAGATTTGTCTGAAATTGAACCGATTGACAGTTTATATGATGGCGGGCCAAAGGCATATCTTAATGCTGTGAATTCAACGCCGGAAAATATGGAAAGGCTGGTTTTGTTCGGTCATAATCCGGATATTTCCTACTTTGCAGAATACCTTTCCGGGAAAGATATCGGTTCTATGAAAAAGGCCGGTATCGTTATTCTTGAATTTGAGGATTTGAAATGGGAAGAGATTTCTGCTAAAACCGGCACTTTTATTTCTTACATCACGCCAAAGGAAGTTAAAGAGGCCAGCTGAACAATATGGAGAAAAAAAATAAAAACCGTTATATTTTCATTGTCGTATTTATCCTGTTTGTAGCGCTGTTTGCCTATATCTCCTATGACATGTCCACCCGGACAACCGCTCCCTGGAACAAGCCAAA
>Ga0265797_10005979_pt1 | contig 17501 bp, 11 predicted proteins | sample P2T30metagenome_FD_192433 | JGI IMG/M metagenome (GOLD analysis project Ga0265797, IMG submission 192433) | Plant litter microbial communities from East Loma Ridge, Irvine, California - P2 T30 | ecosystem: Environmental > Terrestrial > Plant litter > Unclassified | place: USA: California...
CCTGTTTGTGTAGAGGAGAAGTGAGATGAATTGAGATGTGTTATCTTTTTTTACGTTGCATTTGGTTGACGTGTGTTGGTAAATTCCTGTACATCGTTGTTATGAGAGGCGTGATTCCATTACAAGAAAGCACTATGAGGGCGCCAGGTTCCGTGCCATGTGGCGTAGGAATCAAGAGTCTGGTGAGGAAAAATTTCCTTGCTTTTGTACATATGAACATACACTGCTATACACTTGCGACAACTACACAACACAATACAATTGCGATCCTCCTTACGCCCCCCAAAGCTCACCAACCACCATAAAATTCCAACCAACCTCGATCAATTCAAACAGCCAACATAAACAATACATCCCCTCTCGCCACAGTTCAACTCTCTACTTCTTTCCACCCTTCTTCTTGGAAGGAACGACCCTGAAGTTACCGTTGGCAGGATCCTCCTTGGGAGTCTCAGGCTTAGCGGGACCCTTCTTCGCGACCTCGCTCCAGCCACCCGGAGCCGCATTAGCGGGACTACCGCTCTTGGGAGGGGTGGAAGTGTCGACGAGGCCCTTGTCCGCAAGCCTCTTGCGGCGGATGAACTCTTCGGCGAAGTGGCGGGAGTCAATGGTAGAGCTGCTGCCGTGGACGGCTTCGGTGATGAGCTCGGCCTCGGCTGGGAAGAAGATGAGGTCGGCAACGAATTGCTCAGCTGTGAATGGTTGTGGTTAGCTTGTGTTTTGTCTTGAAATGTGATTTTGGTGATAGTAAACTTACCAGTGAGACCCGGGTTCAGGTCGGGACGGAGCTCGTTGATGGCCCACTTCCTGAACTCTTCCTGGGCGTTGACGGCACCAGAGCCGGTCAAAGTAGCGCTGCGAGATGGTGCCTTCTTGACGGCAGCGGACATCATCGGCTGGACTGCGGGCATCACAGATGCACTTGGGACGCGAGCGGCGGGAGCAGGAGATGGTGCTGCAGGAAGCTTAGTCTTGCCACCAGCACCAACAGTCGTCCAAGCACTGTTGCCAGGAGCGGCAGACGCCTGTGCCGACGGAGCCATGACCTTGCCGGCGAGGTTGGCGTAGCTCTTACCACCAGCTGGGCTGGGGACGCTGGCCATGGCAACAGCCTGGGCTTGTGCGGCAGCGGCAGCCACACGCCTCTTGCGGGCCTCTTCTTCCTTCTGGATCTGAGCCATACTCTTAGCGGCAGTGTTGGCCGGCTTCGGCTGAGCGGCCTTAGCCCAAGCGCTTGCTCCCGAAGAGACAGGAGAAGCACTGGTGGCAGCCCAGGTGGATGAGGACGGAAGACCGGGGGCGGGAGGCGCAGCAGCGGCAGCAGCAGTCTGGAGCTCGAGCTCCTTCTGAAGAGCGGCACGACGGGCAGCAGCGGCCAGCTCCTCCTGTTCGGCAGCCTTCTTAGCCTCCGCTTCCTGGATCTCTCTGAGCGAGGGACCCTTGGGAGGTCCAGCAGGCTCCTTAGCCCAAGGCGCGACGGTAGTCGGGGTCTCAGCGCTAGGGGTCTGAGACCTGGAACGAGACTCAGCGTTCAGGTGTTCAGCGACGGTCTGTCTGCTAGTCCTCTGTGCGGCAGGCGCAGGGAGAGGAGACTGAGAGGGAGCCGGAGGGAACGGTTGCGGGATACCAGTGTCAACCTTAGCCCATGCCTGCTGCACCGGGGCGGGCGACTGCTTAGCAGAAGCTGCCTTTTGGACTTGCTCGGTGAGAGTGAGAGGCTCCTTTGTCTGCGCCTGCTCTGCTTGGGTGGGAACGGGAGATCCGATGCTGCTCTCGGTAGTGGTGGACTCGGCCTGGGAAGGCTGCTCCTGGACCTGCTGCTTTTCGGCAGCGGCTTGAGCCTTGTCCTGTTCCTGAAGCTGTTGGAACTCTTGGAGACGCTCGTTGGGGGCCTGGTGCTCAGGCTGGTCCTGCTCTGCAGCATCATGTCTGGCTTGTTCTTCGTTGAGCCTGGCGCGGTCCTGGAGCATCTGCTGGACTTGCTGTGCCTGGGCATCCTGGGATTGCTGCTGCTGAGAGAAAGGCTGTCCGGGAGCACCAAACTGGTTGGGCTGTCCAGAGCGGTTGCCAAGGTTGAGCCTGTTCATGATGCTTGGGATTTCCTCTTCAGTGATGTGGCCCAGAGAATCGACACCGGCACCTACGGCACCGAGTCCACCTTGCGGGTTACGGAATGAGTTGTCAAAGAAGCCAGCAGGTGCTCCTGCAGCGGGTGGTTGAGTAGGGCTGGCCTGGAATGCGCCTGGGCTGGTGATAGAGCCGAAGCTTGGCTGCGAGTGGAGGCTCTGAGCGCTAGAGTGACGGTGCAACTGGCCACCCTGGGACGCCGCTCCAGGCGCGAAGCCCTGGTGAGGGCCTTGGATGTGCTGCATGCGGTGCGCGATCTGCGCCTGGGCGAGGTGTTCCTTCTGGCGAGCCATGAGATACTGCTCCTCTTGCTTCCTACGCTCGAGGGCATTCTGCTGGTCGGCAGTAAGAGTCGTGCCAAAGGACGGGAAGCTCGACGCAAACGGCGGCTGCGCGCCGCCAGTTGGGGGTGCGGCAGCAGGAGGTGCAGCTGCAGCCCATGGTCCAGGCGGCGATGCAGTGTTCTGGCCGTGAGGAATTCCGATCTGGGGGACAAGGAAAGGCTCTCTCGAGTTTCCAATCCTACGAATGAGCTGAGCGAGAGGCTCATAGTCGGCATCCTCGGCCTTCTTGACAAGCAGTTCTGGTGAGAAGAAACCCGCCTTGTACCAGTCGTGCATCTCAAGACCCGACCAAGGGCCCTGAGTTTGACCCTGCGGGTCGCGGTAGATCCAGCGCATCCTGTCAGGCATGACCATGGTGCGCTGCTGTGGAGGCGGCGGCTGGTTCGAAGCAGAGCTTCCAAGAGGCTGGTTCTGACCTTGCAGTTGCTCCTGCAAGAACTGGTCTCCATCATGCTGGCCACCAAATCCTTGTCCTTGGAATGGGTTGTCCACATCGAGTCCGCCCAGTCCAGCGAACTGTGCTTGTCCAGGTCTGTCCTCGTGCTGGTCGCCCTGGCGCATCTGATCTTGCATGCCCTGCGGGAACATGCTCGCCATTCGGCTGCCGCCAAAGCCAGAGCCGACATGAGGGCTCATAGCGCTACCGCCACCCAGGCCAGCGAGGTTGGGTGACTGCATGTCTCCAAGCGAGTTACCCAGCATGCCACCGCCGAATGCGTTGGACAAACCAACGGTCTGACGGCCGGGAGTTCCAAGGCCCGGCTGGCTAGTAGGCCATGCAGAAGGGCCACCAAATTGTCCAAGACCTCCCAAACCAGTGAAGCCGCGGTTAGGACCAACACTGCTGGTCTGGCTGCGATCATCGCTGGCAGGGCCTTGATGACGTCCGAGGTTAGGCAGAGCACCGAGACCACCAAGGCCTCCACCCTGGTGCATCGCGTCGCCACCATATCCTAGGCCAGGCAGAGGCGCGTTTGGAATGTCCGGGGTATCATCAAGAGACTCACGGAGCTGTTCGCCACCATGTTGCTCAGGGGATTTGTAAGGGTTCGTATCGGTAGGACTTTGAGGATCGTTCGCAGCAGAAATGCCAGGGCGTCCAGGAGTCTGCTGGTTGGCAGACTGCAAGAAGCCAGATCCGAATCCGCCAGCGTTGTCCGAGGTCATGCCAAAGGCTCCAAATCCAAAGTCACGATCGCGAGTGTTTGAGCGGCTTGGGGTGTCGAAACCACGGAGTCCCTGGTGAGTGTTAGGTGGGGAGAGGTCGGAGCCAGCAGCCAGCGCGGCACTTCCAGATGGTCCATCATCCTCGTCGGGTTCCTCCGTGAGAGCTCCAGGCACGTCGTTCCGGTCCTGGGGTCTCCAAGATTCGTTCTCGTTGACCTTGGGCAAGTTGGAAATGCTGGTCTTGTGCTCGAGAGCCTTAGCACCGATGTCTTCGTTGCTGTCCTTTGACAACAAATTCTTGAACCTGCTTTCCGCTCTCCCACTACCGAGGCCAGCTCGTTTCTCACCAGGCGTACCCTGACCGGATCCACCTAGACCAAAATTGCCGAAAGAGCCCATTGGGGAGAATCCAGCACTCTGAGGTCCATTTGCCCAAGGCGAAGTAGGGACGCCGAATCCAGCTCCTCCCAGCGGGCCGATTGGATTGCGCTTCACCCCGGAAGGAGTGGTAGCAACCTTCTCGTCGCCTGCAGCGTCCTCGGACTTGCCAACATCCTTCAGATCAGTCCTCCTACGAAGAAGTGAAGCTGGTGGCGACGGCGCACGCTGCTCCTCTCGTCCAGTCGGGGATGTGACGGAATTCGGGAAAGGATACGAATCGCCTGTCTGACGGCGGGAGCCACGGGCAGTGCTGGGAGATTGCATGCCAAATCCGCCAGGAGAGTTGACAGACAATTTGCGACCCAAGACACCGTTAGACTGCTGAGTATCCTTGGTGGTAGTCGGCGGTTTGAGCGGTGTGTTGACCGAAGTGGTGAAGAGCTAGTCAACGTATTAGTCCAGTGCTCTATGTTGAAGAAGTATTCCATCTGTAGATACCCACCTCTCGTTCTTCATCGTCCATCTCCGTCAAAGCCAGAGGTTCGTAGGTCCCATCGTCGTCCCAACAAACATCGGGGCCAGGAGGTTGCTCTCTGCTAGCATCGTTCCTACCCCATCCAGCAGCTGGAGCTCCGTTCTGGCCGTTCGGCTGCCAGCCTCCGATGTAGAGATTCTGAAGATCCTCCTGGAGACTGTCATCCGCGCTCTGCTGCTGTCTGTAGAGGTCGAGAAGCTGATTCTTGGAGTAACGCGGGTCGCTCACGGTTCCGTTACGGTGTGGCGGGACATAGCGCGGGGGTTGTGAAGAGACAGCGGGATTGGGGAGGTTCTCGGTGTTCTGCGGCGCGGCGTTGGAAGTGTTGACAGCGTTGGAGGTGCGGCGGAAGGTTTGCGTAGCCCCGTTAGGTCTACGCGCCCTAGAAGTCGAGATGGTTAGCACAAGTGTTGGCGTCTCGAGTCGTGCGCCGGACTGGATGCGATGGCGATGGCGATGGCGATCGCATGGCTAGGAGATGGGCTTTGTGTATGCATGCAGAGGGATAGGTAGCCGTACCATTCCGAACCGGCATCGCGTGGTTGCGCATTTTGCTGATTGCTGCCCGCCGCCGCCGAAGCAAAGGTAGAGGGTGCCATTGTATTGGAAGGTGGTTGGAGGTGAATGGACCAGCTCGAGAGATCGAACAGGTGATGGTGGGTGGGTTGTTGGCGAAGTTGCGAAAGGGTGGATAGCGCTGAAATGCGTGAATGAGATGGTGGGTGGTGGTTACAGTCGAGTGCGTTCGTAGGTCAGGACTCGTCAATTGTCGAATGGCGTAGGCTCTCGGTGGTAGTCGCACCTCCAGCGAAAAGTAGTTAAGCGCACGGGCCCACTCCCGCTCGGCTCTTTCCTTGCACGCGACATATTTGATATCGACCTGCAAGGAACAGTGACATGACATGCGACGCTGTTGTTGTATTTATTAAGGGAAAAATAGGCCATCATCCATCATAAATCATCATCATCACTCTGCTTCATGGTGTGCATCAAGTCACAAGCAAGAACCCATCATGTCACATGTCAGATGCAATACCTCACGCAACTTGGCCACCTGTCAAAGCGCGACGCGTCAAGCAAGCTCTCTTATTACTGCCAGCCAGCAGCTCCAACCACCTCGTGCAAATCACTTGAACTCTCAGGGGGTAGCACCAACTCCTTGTGACTACTGAGGGCCCTATCACCTCAGGCATTATTGCAGACGCTGGCGACATCTATGAGTGTGACATCTGAACGACCGTCACGTGCACAATGTAGCTCTGAACAACACCTTATCACACCTCCTCAAGACCATGTAACACCGCTCAACGCCACCCTAGCCGCCCTTTCCATCCAAACTGTTTGCTACAGCACCAGCATCCCTAGTCTTTCTCCGCCAAAGACTTCACCCGACACTCTCCATCCGCACCATGAATCGTTTGCCTCGGGGCAACTCGTCGCGCAAACCATAGCTCACCCGTCTACCCCGTCCACTGACTACATCTCCCATCCCTCCTCCAGCAGTGACAGTAGCTAGAAAAGGCAACCCTCTGTACCACCAGCTTAGCAACAGGGAAAGCGTGGCAAGGCCATATATTCGGGCTGCGAGGCCAGCTGCTGTCTCTTTGTTTGATATGTTGCCATACAGTCCTTTGGCTCTCAAAATTTGCTCAGAACACACAGCCACTACTTTTGATACATCAGCCACATATCACACGATACACGACGTATAGTCGATGAACCCCATCGACATGAGCGTGATTCTGTCTGCTCCCATGAGCAGGCAAAGCATGCACGGTATGCTCTTATCGTCTCTAACCTCTGCCGTTCACGGATATCATGGCCCTTCATCACGATGATCGTTTACGTAGCCACACATAACTCACATACCCACCCTACAGGTCTACCACCACACATGTCATATCCACCAGGTTCCTTCGGACCAGGCCTGGGTATGCCCATGTCCATGTATCCAGGAGCAGACCTCATGGGACTAGGCATGAAGGGCCACCCAGCTCTGCATTCAATGGGCCTAGGCATGGGCATGGACATGGGCATGGGCGTAGGCGGGTATCACCCGGCCATGCTCGGCGGCATGCGCTCCCGCCACAGTCCCTACCACCATCTGTCGTATGGCTACGGCTCTGGACGCAGCGGCGCCCTCTATCTCGACCCGTACGATTTGTTCGATGATGTTTTCGACGAGGACGTGTATATGGACGACTATGATGACATCGATGATCCGCTCCTCATGTGGATGCGAATGGCTAGAGGCGGCCGCGGTGGACGCAGAGGGCGGAGGGGAAGGTATGGCAGGTATGGTGGGTATAGTGGGTATGGTGGAGGTGGGTTGACATGAGATTGGTAGGTGGAGGCTTGGGAGATGATGTGTGTCTTTGTCATGGCCTTCTGGAGTGTTTTCTGGTTACTGCTTTCCTGTGTAGGTGACAATTTGGCGTTCGTTGGTTGTGGGCGTTGTGCTTCTTAGGTTACTGGTTCTCTTCTCTCTACGACTGGCTAGAGCAACACGTTCCTTATTCTTGTGGATGGTCCTTTGGCAATGCTCTAGCCATGATTGACACGATGATGTAACGCGAATATGACGAGCGAAACGATCGGATAGCTGCACTCACTTTGAACCAATGTACATTGAGCAATGATGACAGGACTCCAATCTGAAGTTCATATTACAGCAAAACCCTTTACCTCACTGCTCGCTGAAATGAGTTGTTCTCAATAACAAGGCCAGTCGTCTCGAAGTTTGTAGCTGAGTATATGGACATTTCCGTAGCTTGGATGCGCAAATCGACCCGACAGCATCTCCACGGCAAGCTCGTTGCTCTTAGAGATCTTGCCCGTCGATACCAGCACACCAGTGATTTTGACGTCAGCCGAGCGTCGACAGGATCTCAGTGGCAAGTATATCGATGTTCGTAGAGATGTCTGATGGTAATTGTTTTATGGTAATCGAGCGTTGCGCTCAGCCAAACTGTTATCTCAAAGGCAAGCATGTTGCGTCTCAACACCGGACGTGCATGGAGAGGCTGCTTACAAGCCCGTGGCTGGGGAAGAGAGAGCAGTGAACGTGCTTTGAAGCCCTCGCCAGCAAGAGATCGAGAGATGGCTGACGTACTTCGACAGAAGCTTTGGAACAGATAGCTGAAAATTGGACACAGTGCGGTTGAAGAGATGATCTGGTAATAATGTATTTTCATTTGGCATGGCTAAGTGTGGTACATTTTTACAAAAGACATCACTTCGAATAAGGTATATAGGCCTTAATCTATGGACCACTGCAGCCACATACAGGCTGCCGCGGTGAGTAAGAGGTCACTCCAAAAGGATAGTTCTCCTTTTCACCAAAATAGGGCTTCGACAAGGTAGAGGAGGTCGGGCCCAGAGTGTTGGAAAAGTTGGCAAGCAAATAAGATAAGAGTGGAAGGGGAAGTGAGATGGGACGACGGGAGGAACAGCCTGGAGGCTGAGAGCTGACTGGGCTTGTTACGGCTGTACAGCTATTCGAAGGATGAAAGACGCAGCAGACCGACTACTGTTTTCAACGCCGGACTCCTGAATTGTGGGTATCATGAATTGGATCTCAGGCTTTTGTGCCTTCGAAGCAAATTATTGCATTGGATCTCGTGTGGCGCATAATATTTACTCCTCGGGGACTGTGATTTTGTTAGTGATGAACTTTTTGTGCTGATTCTGCACAAAACTCACTCTCAATCTCGCCGGACTTGATGTCGTCGGAGACGCTCTTGGGAGAGCGGCCGTCGATCTGGCAACCGGTGGAGAAGGCAGTGCCGACAATCTCAAGGACAGTTCCCTGGAGGGACTTGGCCATGGACTTGTGGCGCATGGTGCGGCCAATCTCAATGATCTCGTCAAGAGGAATGGACTTGGTGTGCTTGATGTTCTTCTCCTTTTTGCGGTCACGCGGGGGCTCCTTGAGGGCCTTGATGACAAGGGAGGAGGCGGAGGGAACGACAGAGACGGCGGCCTGACGGTTCTTGATGGTCAAGCGGACGGTGACGCGGAGACCCTTCCAGTCGCCAGTGGCCTTGGCGATATCTTCACCGACCTTCTTGGGCGAAAGACCGAGAGGACCGATCTTGGGCGCAAGGGCGGAAGAGGCACCGACCTCACCTCCGGTGGCACGGAGGTGGATAATCTTCTCCTCGTTGGGATCGAACTTGGGAGCTTTACGATATCATATCAGCATTGTCGCATCGTGGACGTGGGAACGTCCGAGCCTCAGTCTGAGCTGAGTAGCCACGGATCGAAGAGGTGATACTTACGCATGGCTAGGGCGTAAGGTAGTCTACCTTAATCGATTTTTGTTTGTCGGAAGGGTCGTCGGGTGAAAGAGAAGGAGGGTGTGCGACGATGTGAAGTTCTTAAGCAATTTGTCGAATTCCCGCGGTGTTCGTTGTGGCCCGCACGGCGCTAGCCGGGCTACGCCAGCAGTTGATGCCTCAGGCGCCTCTACTAATCGCCGACCTCAGGCGCACGGACGCAAAGTAGATGCAACGTTAGGCTCTCTGACACTTGAAACTCCGGACAGCTTGCAGTAATAAAGTTGAAAGAGTCGGGGGCGCATTTGAAAGTCGCAAACACCACTTCCCTCGTTCCTTTTTACGCCACTTTCAAGGCGATAGTTCGTCGACCAAATACGACCACTTCACACACACCCACGATGGCGCAACCACAACCCCCTCCCGGAGCACAACCCGCCGGGTTCCCGCCTGGTGGAATCCAATTGCAGCCAGGACAACAGCCAAGTCCTGAGCAAATACGCCAGATACAGGCCCAAATCGCCGCCGAGGCCGAGAAGGCTGGAATGTCGGTGCCGCAGTTCATCGAGCGACAAAAGGCCATTCACAACGCAAGGATGCAGCAGATGCAGCAACAAGGGCAGCCAAGCCCTGAGCAGATCCAGGCCATCCAAGCACAAATCGCCGCTGAAGCAGAGAAAGCTGGTCTCACCGTCCCACAATTCATTGAACGTCAAAGGGCAGCCCATGCCGCTCAAATGCAGCAACAGCAACAACAACAACCATCGCCCGAACAGGTCCGTGCCATGCAGGCCCAAATCGCAGCCGAAGCAGAGAAAGCTGGCCTCACAGTTCCTGAGTACGTCGAGCGTATTAAGGCGCAGGCTATGCAGCAACAACAGATGCGCCAGCAACAGCAGGGAGCGCAGCCTGGCAAGCAGGTGCCGATCGCGCCTGGACCGCCCAAGCCTGAGGGTATTGCAGTCGCAAAGTTCTTGAGGAGCCAGGACCTGAAGCTAAGGACATGTATCTTCAACGACCAGAGAAAGGATATGTTCAAGGTCAAGCGCGCAATCAGAGCACTTCACTCGCCTGCGTATGAGAAGGCCAGGAAAAAGAACCCGCTTCTTCCTGAGGTTAAGGACAGAGTCACAGCCGAGAACACCCTCAAACTGCTGCCACTGAGCATGCTCGCACTTCGTGTGTCGAAGATCGATCCTCATGAGGGCCATGGTCACGGCAAGAAGAAGGCAGTGAAGGGTCTGTGGACCGTCAAGGTTGAGCCGCAGCAAGAAGCACAAGACGACTACCACTACGTCTTCCTCTACGAGGGTTCGCAGTGGAAGAACAAGCTCTACGCTGCTGGAGCTCTTGGTCTGATTCTCGCCGTCGTCTTCTTCCCTCTTTGGCCCTACCACCTTCGTCTCGGTGTTTGGTACCTCTCTATGGGCATGCTCGGTCTTCTTGGTCTCTTCTTCGCAATGGCAATCTTCCGTCTAATTCTCTTCCTTGTCACCATGTTTGTCGCCGCACCTGGATTCTGGCTCTACCCTAACCTCTTTGAGGATGTTGGATTCTTCGACTCCTTCAAGCCTCTGTGGGCATGGCACGAGGATGAGTTGACCATCAAGAAGCGCAAGAAGGAGGAGAGGCAAAAGAAGAAGGCGAAGCGTGAGGCAAAGGCGAACGGCACCTTCAAGAAGACTGAAACCCCCAAGAAGGCCATCCAAGCCGAGACCGAAGTCACCCCCCCTTCATCAAGTGGAAGCGCAAGCGGTGCAGCAGAGACTCAGACACAAGCGGCCGCCTCCACAACTGGCGCTGAAACTACACCTAACAACGTGCAGCAGCGCAACCTTGGCGCCAGGGTCGAGGAGGTCGAGGACGAGTAGGCTTCATGGGTTCACGGGTAATGGCGTTGTCAGTTTTGTGGTCGATTTAGCGAAAGGGGCACGTGTACACCTAGCATGCAAAAGCTTTGCGTTGCTGGACCTCGCACTGCAGGAGCGAATGGCGTTGGCGATCAATGCAATCACGTTGGTGTTCATCTTTCAAGCTCGAGTTCAAATGTCGTCATGATTTGGAACAGTAACCAGATGCTTGGTGTTTCTACAATTGCTACGTGAAGAGTGCGTTCTTGCCATTTCGATCGTCGAGCGTAGTTAACATAGCCAAGTACTCGTGTAGCCTTTGATGTTGGAGACGTACATATATCTGTTTTGAAATTGTGGTATACGACTTGGCCCCAACCCTAACCCCTGTCTACAATAGATATATGCTCCAAGAGAAGAACCCTGGATATAAATGTACAGCACCGCAGGAGTAATGACAATATGCTGTTACTCATGCACTAGTATATGGTTTCATTTGTTTTGGGGTGTGGTTGTGGTCTGCATTGCGATTCGTGTAAATGGGACTTTGGCAGGAGCGAACGACGAAGCCGAACTAGACCGTTCATTGTGATCACAACCCACAAAAGATGCAAATACTCGACACCGTGGCATGTGTTTGTTTTATGTATGAACGATCCATAATTACACCGATCGGTACCAACAAACTCGCCAAGCTGTCCGAACTGTACAAATGTGTTTCGGATACTTCAACAGTTATCTCAGTGGTGGATATAGTGGGCAAAAGGTGATGGTATTAGCATACTACGAGTGAACTGTGGAGCAAACTCGAATAGCATCTCAATGGTGAAAGTAGTCTTCAGCTAAGTATGAATGCATACTTGGCACCGCTATCCTGCAGTGATGGCTATTGAGTTCGAATACGTGTCTTGACGGCAAGTATCGAAGCAATTACAAACAGGTGACATCTTTGCGAGTGCAAGAGATACCAAAAATCCAAAGAAACACACGACACTACTTACACCTTGTATAAAGTGGGTGTTATGTTGGTCGGGCATTGAGATAAGCGTCAAAAAAAGACAATGAAGTGAATGGACTTTTACATGCTTCAGAGATGGTGTCGGGCCTCAATCGGTCAATGATGCGCTTCAAAGAGGTCCTGCGAGGAGCGAGTGGTGTGCGCCCAGATGAAGTGAGGTGAAGTTAGAGTTGATGTGCGTCAGAGAAGGACGTGATCTGAGGAAGGAGCGATCGAGTCGGCTGGGGCGCAGACTCCAGCACCAATACAAACACATGCTCGAACAACGTCTGGTGGAATTGAAACTTTGACGACACAACTCCTCTCCTGTACTCACCAGAAGGCTACTCTGTTTAAGCGACTACCACCTGCACCATGTCGACGAACAACGCTGCACGCTTCTACTGGGTGAAGCTCGAGAGAGCCACCACCCTTTCCGACAGAGGAGCTCTCAAAGAAGCGCATGATGTGTGCTGCCAGCTTGGAAACGAGTTCCGTTGTCCTAGGTTCTGCCAAATCGAGGCATGGAAGCTAGGTTCGCGTTGCTTCCCAGACAATTACTGGTTCGCAAAAAGCATGCTTGACATCGCGCTCAGGGTCGTCGCAGATTGCGAGACCAGCGACGAGGCCAATGATTGCGACATGGCGGCTCTCGCCGAGGTCAAGGAAGGGGTCGAGAAGATGCTGGCGGAGCGAGACGCGGAGTATCGCCAGTACTGGCAAAAGCAAGGCGGAGAGCCTCCCTCCATGGAGGAGTGGTACGATATCATGGAAGGCGGCAACGAGGACGGATCTACGGCGAGTGACGATTGGAACATAATTGAAGGCGAGGCCGGGAATTGGCCTTTCCCTCCAGGTTTCGGTATGTCTCATCACACTTTTGGAGTGGTGGCGTGTCCACTAACACATTTAGTACCATCCTCTGCGCTTGTGGGAAAGACTTTACCTCCTGGAAACCCTCGTGAGTCGCTTGCCGAAAGACAGGAACGTGGCAAGGAAGAACGCCAACACGAAGAAGAATAAGATGAACACGACATCGAAGCTGTGGACCTCGCTATGGAGGAGGATGTGAAGGGCGCCAACGAAGCCGCCGAGCAGCTTCGGCAGCTCAAGGTCGCTGAAGGAGTCGAAGGGAACGAGATGGAGGTGGAGGGAGCGCCGCCATTGCCGACCAGCTCGTCGAAAGGCGAAACCAATGCCTGAAGTGGCGTGTTCTTCTTGCATGTACATTGGGTTGATGTCAACAGATAACATACCTCTCACCAAGTCAGGAAATCGCTACAAGTTACGTTTTGCCTGAGGCAAAAACGGTTTGCTCGAGCTTTCATAGTGGTCCAACATGTTCAACATATCCACTCCGATAAACTTCAATTAATTTTGGATATTTGCCCAGTGGGCTGAGTGTTGGCTTGAGTTGATGACCATGAAGCTTGTACTATGCTGACCAGCTTGTATGATGGGGAGGTTTTCGTGAGCGTGCGCGAGACCCTAAATTGTGACTAAAAATGAACACAGAAGACAAGCATGTTGTCTACCCGATACATGGTCTTATTTTATTTGATTGATGCGGCTCTGCGGATCGCATCGCATCGTCATCGGAAGGTCTCCACAGCTAAAGCGCTTCCTGCGCTTCCTTGTCGCTGATCCAACAACCGTGGCTTGGGTTCAAGTTGAGTTCGACCCGTTTGAGGCTGTGCCACGCGAGCAGGCTTCCACTCCCGTTCACTCGACATATTCTCAAGTCGCAATAGCGACACCACCCCACCTCGCCGCCATGCCAGAAATGGCCCAGCGCAGCGAGTCGCTTCCCAGTAACAGCATGCGCCACTCGTCCGCCGCCGCCGCTGTCGAAGACGACGACACTGAGCGCGACCCGCACATCCCCGGCTCCATCCCTCCATGGGTACACATATCCTCCTCGGAAGACGACACACTTATCCCTCCGCCCGTACGACCAAACACGCGACACTACAAGCCACCGCCCTCGCACTACAAACCTGGACGAAAATGGGACAACATACGAACCGCCGAGCCCCCGCTTATGAGCGCGCCTATTGCCGACCACCAGACTCGATGGCTACCATTCATGCAGAGCGGGCCTCACCCACCATGGCATGAACAAGGGGCACGATTGATGAGCCCGGAGTGGATGGAGGATAACGTCCCCATCACTGTCAGAGGCTGGGAAGAGGAGGACGAGGCGCTGGCCGACAAGCAAGAGGAGTTGAAAGGATTCTGGTTGCTGAGCCCTGAAAAACGAGAGAGAACAGTACGGCTTTTCTGGGTAAGTCCTTTCCTCTACAAATATCCTACGGACAAGCATTTCGTTACATGCTTGGTTCCTTTGCGTCGCTGCAAGCATAGGCGTGTTCCTGGCGGCCGCGCTTATTGCCGAATCATCCGATGAATGGCCACGCTCACGCGCTGCAAGTCGCGCGTGGAAGTGGAGCCCTTGGCAGACAAGTGTCATAAACCCACATTGGCGCCAGACCATCATCGAAGCAGCCGCTTTAGCTCACCTGGGAGAGCGCCAGACTGAAGTTCACTTCATGTCAAGCATTCAATGCGATTTCTGGAGGTACTGTGTTCGATCCACAGAAGCGGCATCGATCTTTATCTTTTGCATTTTTGCTCTTGTGCATACTTGCAGTATGCCTGTGTTTAGACATGGAGTGCTGCTTTGCAATATTTTTCCCCGTTGATTTTACATGCTTATGACCACATTACTGACGCAATCAACAGAGGCTACTGCTAAAGAATCCCTTCATCCCATTGATCTTCCGGATCTTCGTTTTGGCCTTTTCGGGTGCATCTCTAGGTATCTCGGCAAGAATGTTCGAGAAAATCCAGGCGGTCAATACAGACAACGACCCCGACAACCAATGTGCGCCTCGAGCATCAACATATATGGCTATTGTCGTAGGCTGTGTGGCAATCCCATACACACTCTATGTCACTTGGGACGAGTACATGAGTAAACCGTAAGTATGACCCTTTAACTAATCGTGCCTGCAACACCGCTGACCACTCGTTTCTCAGACTCGGCCTACGATCTGCTGTCGCCAAAACCTCGCTCCTTCTTTGCGATCTCTACTTCATCGTGTTCTCCGCGTCGAACCTGTCGCTTGCTTTCGATGCCCTCTTCGACCGTCGCTGGGCATGCTACGAGGACCACTCCACCTTTGTTGGCTCCGAACAGTTCCGTATACCAGCCACGTGTCCCGACAACCCAAGTATTTGCTACCGACAAAAAGCTCTGGGTGGCGTTTTGTTCATCAGTCTCGTCGCGTGGTTGTCCACCTTCAGCATCTCAGTCATGAGAGTTGTGGAGAAGCTACGGTAGGACTGTTGCGATTCTTGTTCATAACGACCTCTTTTCTTCTCGGCTTTTGTGCTGCTGGTTTACGTTTTTTTCTTCTCTCTTTTGTTTTCTTCTAACGTTGGATATCCGGCTGCATGGAGGAAAAGGGAAACATCGTTTGCATTACGTTGGCGCTCTTGGACCTTTCTTTTACAAACGGGTCTGTTTTCTTGCCTTTTTGTTATTCGGGCAGTGTTGACAAAATAGGGCTGGCGATACCCAGGGTGGCATCTTCTCTTGTCTCAAATTTTTCTTGTTTTGTGGCGAAGGACAGCTGCTGGTAGGCCCCGAAAATTGTATGTGTATATAGTGCTTGCAACCTCACGAAATGAAGTATAATCAAATCAGAACACAATGCATTAGACATGTCATGATCATTGCAGAGACTACCTGTACAACAAAGCTACAGATCTCTACTTTCCGTATCCGCCTCACGCTCACGCATCCTGCGCAGCACGCTTCACTTCCTCGGCCGCTGCGATGACCTCAGGCGACATCTCGGGCTGACCGCCAGGGCTGTGGCCGGGATAGGTCTGCTCGACGAGTTGAGACAGGAAGCCTGGCTTCTCGTCGAGGATCAGTGAGGAGATTAGGGTGCTACGGCCAACTGCGTCTTTCCATTGAGGTGTGACGTTCTGGAGGGTAGGGTCGGTGCTGGCGGCGTAGCTCTGGAGGGTGGTTGTTAGTGGCGGAAGAGGGTGATTGAGGTGGTTCAATATGTGTGTTTGTGTAGGTGTAAACTGGCTCTCCTGGGATCAAGTGTATCATATCTCTTCACAAGGCCATATCAGGTGATCATTCCACCACAAGCAGGAGAGCAATGCCGTGATCTCTCTCTCGAAAGTTACAGACATGGGAGGGCAACAAAGAAAATAGTAGAACTTACAATCGTCCTCCCAACAAAGTCCCACGCGAAGTACTGCGCATTCTTGTCCTTCGCAGGCGTCATGTACGTTTGCTGGTTGTTGCGCTGCATGGCCTCGTGCTCGCCGAGAGCCTTGATCAGAGCCAGCAGCGAGTTGACCAGACGCGTCCACTTCTCGCTGACACTGGGATCCGCTGGCAGAGGCGCGATGGCCAGGTAGCTGGCAGTGAACTCGGCACGGGTGGAGGTGTTGGGGTTGGGCGGCATGATTGTAGGCTGTGGAAAGTTGTTGTTGGATATGTTTGGGAGATGGTTGTTTGGTTTTTGATACTACAGACGCGTTGATGAAGGTGACCCCGCGTAGCAGTGACAAGGTGTGATGAAGTCAGATATGTTGGTCGTGATCTGCAGCAATTCGATCGAATGTGTGGTGTTGATGATGATGCACAAGGTCTTTACAGTGTCTTCGTAGCCATGTGGTGTTCAGACAATGTTACTCGATCAGACCTCTTCTTATGAACAAGGTGGACCGAAGTTCCATGAGAAATGATGGAAAGGAAATACAAAACGGAATCGATCTATTCAGTCTACTGCATATACCTGTCAATAAGCCAACACCCTCCTATCATTTGTAAAAGATAAAAACAGTGAGAGCAATAAAGCGAATCAACATCGTCATCATGCAAATAACTTCGCTATGCTTCAATCATTCAATGTTCATAAAAAGACCCAAAGTGCCCACTTTTTGTGTTCGTGCAATCCCTTCTTTCTCTAAGACTGCTCCTCGCCCTCGGGAGCGTCCTTCATCTCCTCGTCAGGCTTCTGAGCGGCCTCCTGGGCGGCGCGCTGGTCGGCCATCTTCTTTGCGGCCTCGGCAGCAGCCTTAGCCTCAAGGTCGGCCTGCCTCTTCTCCTCCTCGGCCTGGCGCTGCTTCTCAGCCTCGGCCTCAGCCTTGGCGCGGCGCTCATCCTCTTCCTGCTGGCGGCGCTCGTTGAAGCGCTGGATGACAGAGGCAGCGGTGCTGCGGAGCTCCTCGTGCTTGCTAATGTACTGGGCCTTGGTGGCGTCCTCACCGTCCTCGTAGAGCCAGTCCTGATGAAATTGTTAGCATTTTACTTGTGAAAAAATCAGGGCATGTGGAAAGAAGCTTACCTCGAGAGACTCGCACTTGGCCTTGATCTTCTCCTTCTCCTCCTCGCTGGCGAACTCGGAGTAACCGTTCTGCTCATAGGGCTCATCAACCTTGTTACGGAGGGAGTAGATGTCACCCTCGAGTTCGTTCTTCTTGTCTTCGGTCTCGGCAACGAGCTTGTCCTCGCTCTGCATGTTGCCCTCCTGCTCGAAGTAGGCCTCACGCATCTCGGTGCTGAGGGATGCAGTGCCGGCGGAGATGGGGAGGTCACCCTTGCGGACCTGCTTCTTGACCTTGCGGGTCTTGGGTGCCTTGTCGTCGGCCTCGGCATCCTTGTCCTCGGGGATGGGCTCCTCGATCTCCTGATCCTCGACGTAGTAACCCTGCTCGATGTTGAGCACACCGTGGAGGTTAAGACGGGCCTTGAGCTTGCAGATCATGAAGTCACCCTTCTCGTCAGGCTTG
>Ga0265797_10005980_pt1 | contig 17493 bp, 10 predicted proteins | sample P2T30metagenome_FD_192433 | JGI IMG/M metagenome (GOLD analysis project Ga0265797, IMG submission 192433) | Plant litter microbial communities from East Loma Ridge, Irvine, California - P2 T30 | ecosystem: Environmental > Terrestrial > Plant litter > Unclassified | place: USA: California...
CACGTCATAACCATACCGCGGAGATGCGGATACAAACGTAAACAGAAGCATCAACATCATCACCATTGACGCGTGTTCCAAAGGTAAGCAGTCATCATAAGGTAATATCCACCATTTTGTCGGCAAACAGCCCAGTATCCCATTTCCTCGTCCCTGTCGTTCCAAAAGCAGCAAACGCCCATCATGCCGCAGATCCCATGGCAAGTCACCGTCCAAGACCATCCAGGCAGTTCTCAAACAGAAATCGAGAAAGAGCCAGATTGGGGTGCCGCAGGCTCACAGCATCGCGTCGGATTCAAAAATCGGCAAGACCGAAGACCAGGTCTTACGCACACTAACGACGATCCGAGCGAGGAGGCTCCAGGCTTGAGCCATTCGTCAGGCAGTGAGGAGGACCTGGACGATATAGCTGCCGGTGCAACCGCCAGAGCTGGACTCGCGGGACTCGAAGCGAGGAAAAGCCAAGGCGATCTCCTGAGTTTCAGTGATCTGATCTCGCACCAGCCGGACTTGCATTTGAAGCATCCGGAGAACAAGTCACTTGGATGGAGATATTTGCTTAACGCTACTGAGGACTGGGTCAAGTATGGCCAGGAATGGCCTGCTAATATCCAACGAAAGCAGAAGCAGCAACAGGCTAATGCGGAGAAAGAAAGCAAGACTGAGGACGGAGTGCAAATCGTACGCCGAGACACGCAGAAAGGAAGCGATGAAAGCCAAGAGGAGAATGATTGGCGACGAAAAGGTGACGGAGCCCAGAAACATCACGACGCTTATGCAGTTGACTCCGATACTCCGGAAAAACCGCAATCAGAATATCAGAAACCACTGGAGCGATACACACCACAAGAGATCGCCCTTTTGAAGACGTTGCAGCATGAAAAGGACTACCGCAAATCGCTCAAGCAGAACGACGGCAAGCTTGAAAGCCCGCAAAAGCACAATCGAACTACCATTGCCATTGACGAACAAGACCAATTCACTCCAGACAACTGGCTCCCGCGATCAGACCATCTGATCAGGTTGACGGGCAAACATCCTCTGAACGCCGAAGCTGAGTTGACCGCGTTGTTCAAAAGCGGCTTGATCACGCCTAATGAGCTCCACTATGTCCGAAACCACGGTGCGGTGCCTAGACTGCTATGGGAATTGCACGAGCTCGACGTCGAAGGTGGCAAGCTTGTGTTGTCTATGGATGATCTGAAGCACAAGTTCGATACCATCAATATCCCTGTCTCTCTGGCATGCGATGGCAACAGGCGCAAGGAACTGAACATGCTCAAAAAGTCGAAAGGGTTCAGCTGGGGTTCTGGAGCTACAGGCTGTGCCTACTGGAAAGGTCCGCTGCTACGCGACGTCTTGGTCGCCGCTGGCGTCGAGGTTAGGTCCACCGCTGGAACAAGTGAGCATCGATGGGTCAACTTCGAAGGTGCAGATGAACCTAGCGAAGGAAAGTATGCCACCTGCATACCCTTAGCTTACGCAATGGATCCGACAAACGATGTTCTTCTGGCGTATGAGATGAACGATGAGATCCTGCCGCCAGATCACGGATATCCCCTTCGAGTGATGATTCCAGGGTATGTCGGCGGTCGATGTGTTAAGTGGTTGAAGAGAATCTGGGTTAGCGAAGAAGAGAACGACTCTTACTACCACATCTGGGACAATCGCGTCCTGCCCAGCTTCGTCACTGAGAAAGACGGCGACTTCGCAACCACCATGTTCCACCATCCGGACACTGCGTGCAATGAACAAAACCTCAACTCGATCATCGTCAAACCCGCTCAGGGCGAGAAGCTGGCTCTCAACAAGGTCCACAAAGGAGACACCTACCGCATTGAAGGCTACGCATACGACGGTGGGGGGCACGAAGTGCAGCGCGTCGAAGTTTCTCTAGACGAAGGCGAGACGTGGCTTTACTGCATTCGCAAGTTCCCTGACTACCCTATCCGGCACGGCAACAAGTTCTGGACGTGGGTACATTGGCATGTCGATGTGAGCACGGCACACCTGCTCAAGTCGAAAGGTGTATCCGTCCGCGCGTGGAATGTCTTCAAGAATACGCAGCCAGAAAAGCCAAGCTGGAATACCATGGGCATGATGAACAATTGCTGGTATACTGTCAAGCCAGAGATCAATGAAGATGGCGATGATAGTTCGCCAACAGTACTCTTCCGCCACCCTACTGAGCCTGGTACGGGCGACGGTGGCTGGATGAAGCCCTCTGTAGAGAACCAAATCGCAGCAGCAAAACAAGCAGCCGGCGCGCCTCAGAAGCAATTCACTCGTGAGGAAATCGAAAAGCACGACACAGACTCCGATTGCTGGATCGTGGTCGATGGCAAAGTCTACGACGCCACATCCGTACTCGCCTGGCATCCAGGAGGCAAAGCCGCAATCACCTCGCACGCAGGCAAAGTCCACCAAGAGACGACCGACGAGTTCGCCAGCATCCACGACGACTTCGCCTACCAGAAACTCAAAGAATGCATATTAGGCGTTGTCACTGACAAAGCAGCCCAACACATCAAAGCCAACGCCGCCGCAGCAGCAAAAGAGAAAGCAGCTTCCAGTGCCCAGAGCAAAGGTGTGGTCTTGCAGAAACACAAATGGACGCCCGTCACCCTAACAGCACGCGAGTCCCTCTCCTCCGACACGCAACAATACACATTCACCCTCCCTCCCAACACGCCAAACCTAGGCCTAGGAACCTGCCAACACATGCAACTAGGTTTCCACATGCAAGACAAAATGCTCATCCGCTCCTACACGCCCACAGCACCCATCCTTCCCGCTCCAGACCAAGACCTGCCCAACGGAACCTCTTCCCGAAACAGTACTCTCCAAGACGGCAACGGCTCCTTCACCCTCGTCGTCAAGACCTACCCATCCACCCCCTCCCAACCCGGCGGCGCCATGAGCACCCTGCTCGCCGCCACACCCTTGAGCTCACAAATCGATATCCGCGGCCCAACGGGCGAAATAACCTACCTCGGCGGCGGACGCTTCACCCTCGACGCCTCCAGCCAAGAGCCGCGAACCTTCAAGCGCATCTCCCTCGTCCTAGGCGGCTCCGGCATCACGCCCGGCTACGCGTTGCTCGCGCGGATCGTCTTCGGCGGGAGTGCCGAAGCGGATGCAGATGTCAGGGTGCGGGTGCTCGATGCTAATAAGAGCGAGAGCGACATCCTGCTGCGGACGGAGCTGGAAGAACTAGAGAAGAAGAGTAATGGACGTGTGAAAGTTACGCGTGTCCTCAGTCACCCTAGCGAGAAGTGGACGGGCGTGAAGGGCCACGTGAACGAGGAAGTGATCAAAGAGCATTTATTCGGTCCGGACGAGGACGGGGCAGCGGTGTTCTTGTGTGGGCCGCCAGGGCTGATACAGAAGGGCGCTATGCCTGCTTTGAGAGGTGAGTTTCTTCTACCAGTAATGACGTTAGATGTAGTGTGATTGTTTACCGTTACTGACACTTCGACAGATTGGGGCTATGAAGAAGATGAGAACATGTTCGGATTCTGAAGGGTCTTGTCAGTGGACGTCTGTTCAAGAGTCAAAAGAAGAGTACTAGTGTATCGACAGCAGAACTGGATAGAGTGGCATACCGACCCAAAGTCCACACAAAGGTCACACATCTTGAGAAAACGAAGCATGAACACAGGACACACGGAATAACCCATCAAACAAGAAGAGGGAGAAATATTCACTTTGATTTGACCCCCTCGAATTCGCAACCTATAATACAGATATATATAGTCCCCAAGCCCCAAGCCAACCCTGGGTGTCCCCAAGAGACGATTGGTGCAAGGAACCATACAAAAAAGCCGGGAGATAGTTAAGCAAGAAGCAGGTAAAATAGCAAAATACTAAGGGCCACGCTATGCTCTCAAAACTAGTAAAATCAAAAAGTAGAGAGAAAACAAGCATAAAAACCGTAAACCCAGCAAACAAGCCCCGAAAATCAAGAACATCAAAGCATTTCCGCTCTTTCCCGAAAACGCCAATAGCTCAAAAAACAGCAAGCAGTCCCGCAGGAGCTTGCTCGAAAAAAAAAAAAAAAGAGAGAGAAAAGCAATGCAGGCAAGCTAAACGCACATGGTATCGGGAGAGCAAAAAAGTCGAGAGAGAAGAAGTTTCCGAGAGCAAGAGCAGGTCGAATGAAGACCGATGCGCGGGACCAGCCGGCCTGATTTGTTGCTCCCTCTGTTCCTTTTTCCCTTTCTCGTGCCTGGATTTGCGACAGATTTCGCGGGTGGCACGAGAGTAACAGATTAGGAATAGTGGTGTGTCGAGTTTGATGCCTGTCCAGCGGGCCGATGTTGTTTGAGCCAGCTGGTTTGGCAGTACCTCGCATTCCGGGAGCCTTTGTGATACCGTTCCAGTCCGTTCCGTGCCCTAGCTGAGTGTATCCGAATGATTAATAAGAGGGGTGTTTGAAATAAAGCCAGAGTTCAAGACCATATGATGGCCAATGTATGTTGTCGAGCATCCAGCGCTCGCTCGTTGTAGCGTGAACGCTCGAAGAAAGGAGGGTGATTGTTGTACAAGGGTGGAAGCAGCCATGTGCTCGAGATGTGTTTCTGCTCGAGCAATATGCTGCCTTTAGAGAGGGTCGCGAATGTGAGATAAGTGTGGAGCGTGCTGCTAGTAGGCTGCCACCTCTGCTGCGTGAGGCGCGATGGTCGCATCGGGAGAGCTGCGCATGCGCTCAGCTTCCGCTTCTGCCATCACGGCGTCCTCGTAGCCGATCAAGGCTTGAGAGTGGAGTTTGAAGGATTCGCCCATAAGTTTGGTAATGCTGCAAGACGTTAGTAAGAAATTAGGTCATGAAGGATACTGCTGAACTTACCCCCAGACTACGACTTCATCGATCATGCTGCCCCAAAGTCTTGCGACAGTAGAGCTCAGCTTCTGGTTGACGCCGTCCATAGAGTCATCGTCGAAAAGGTTGCGAAGCTTTTGGTACATGGCTGCTTCCTCGTCTGTAGCAGGCGCTTCATCATGCTCAACGCGCCACAGCCACAGGCTGAGAATCACCATCAGATCGAGACCACACAGAGGGTGCTCGATACTCCAATTCGTCGCAGAAGTCCTGGCGACCCATCGAATGCCCTGCAGGGCAGCGACTTCGATACAGTCGAAACAGGCTTGGATAACGTGCAGCATTTCCTGCGAACGCTTGACCTTGTCGCGCGCATTGGTCATTGCAGCAGCGACTTCGTAAGAGTCGTGGTATCGCAGGGCCTCCTGCACTGACTTCAAATCTACCAAGAGTCTGGCGCGACAGTTGCGGTAAACAGCCATGGAGTTGAAAATCAAAGGGTGGCCCTTGTGGGGTGCACTGAGTTGAACGACCACTGTTTCCGGCTCGCACAGCTCAAGCGACTTCTCCCACGTGTCAAGAGCCAAACGAAGCTTGTACTCGGTGACGACATCCTGAAGGGCATCGGGCGAGCGCTTGTGGTACCAGACCTCCATGAGGACGGCATTGATCATGACACGCGTGGCGAAGGCGCTGTAGCGTGCAGTTTCACCGGAAAACAGGGCGTCGTGTGCAGCCCTGAAAGACATGTTTGACGAAGTAGCGAGCATTTCATACCAGCCTTCGTTGTCGGTGACGTTCATGTTCCATAACGTCTCCGAAGAGGGGAGCTCCAGAGTGTCAAACTCGTTGAAGCTGATAGCAGGGGTGTGGTTGTAGGTCATCGTCAACAGGCCGAAGAAGATGTAGACGGCGTAGTACGTGCGACGGCAGCCCTCGTCCTCGATCCACTCCTCGTAAGTCGGCTGACGACCAGAGCGTGCCTCGTGACGGAGGTTCAGCTCGTAGCGGTTACCGGCGACCATGTTCGCAAGCAAACTCTTGATCGAGCAGGCCCACTCAAGGCCCTTGGGGTCTCCACTCCAGCTTGCGAAGCTCATGTTGAGCAGAGAGCTTTGCATGATCCACAGCGGGCATTTGCGCGAGCTGAAGTTCTCCCGCTGCTGCAGGAACTGTGTGATGAGAACCTTGGATCCAATGTGCAGCATGTAGGCCTGGTCCTGCTCAAATGTATAGAGAGCACCTATTGACAGGACTGAGAGCAAGAGTGCTGCAGGCACCTTGGCCGGGTCGAAAGAAGCCGGGTGGATGAACGGCAGGTGGTGATGGAAGAAGCTGAAGTATGTTGATAGGTAACGGTTGAGGACCGAGAGAACGGGAAGGCGGAAGGTGTCAACAAGAGCGCCCTCACTGTCGCAATGTCTGACGTTTTCCAGAATAATCCTAAGCTGTTCTTCGTTCTCGACTTGTGGCGACCTAGCCATGGTACACTGCTGAGGTGGGCCAGGCGATCTACGGTAGTCGACAGGAGAGACAGGACCCATCATTGAGGTGAAGGGTGAGAGCGCGCCAGGCGTCAAGTTTCCTGTCATCATCGGTTGGTTGAATCCGGGCAAGCCGTCGTTGGACTGGCCTTGCTGACGGTCCATAAGAGGAGGCAATGTGTTGTTGATGGCTCCGGGGTTGGAGAAGCCCATCAGGTCGTGGCTAGGATCACCATGCGACGAGATTGATGATGGCTTGGGCTGAGTGGTAGGGTTCTGAGGCAGCATGGTGTCCCAGCCCTGCATCTGAGGCAAAGTCATCGAGCCCGGGTAGTTGATGTTCTGGTCCATCATTTGAGGGCCGTGAGATGAGATGAGCGGCTCGGCGGTGATGCTGGCAACATCCTGGCCGGACATGGCAGCCTTTTGTTGGAAGTTGGCCATCAGCATGGCGGCTTGCTCGACGCCGAATGGGTCGTTGCTGTCGCCATACTGCTCGAGCGAGGCGTCGTCGAGCTCAGGCAGTTTGGTCTGTGGCGCGGCGTTGGGTGATGCCTTGCCGGCGTTGTTGTTCTTTCTCTTCGAGTCGCTCTGCAGAGGGACGCCGCCGTCCTTGGCGTGTACGGTACGGTCGTGTCGCAACAGCAAATCGCGGCGTACGAAAGTGCTGCGACATTTCATGCATTTGAATGGACGTTCTTTGGTGTCTGCGCGAAGGTTAGTGATGGATGTCGATGGAGGGGATGGTTGACGATGCCCCGCGATGCGATGCGATGCGATGCGATGGGCAAAGAGCTCCCCGCCTCGCGACTCGCGATGGCTTGCTGGCTGGAGTATGACTTACGACTTCTCTCGTGGCGCGAGCGGTGCTCGGAGCGACTGAACGCGCGATTGCAGAACTGGCACTTGTATCTCTTCTCCTTCTCCTTCTCCTTCTCTTTGTCGGGTGGCGCGGTGCCGTTGGTGGAGGCCTTGCGACTGGCGGCGGGTGATGCAATGGGCTCTTGCGAGGCGCCTGCGACGGCCGACATGATGCTGTCCTCCTGCGCTGGCTGCGGGTGGGGTCTGCGGGCGATTTCTTCTGGGTGGACGAAAGAAAGGGCGCGACGGGCTGCAACCAGCAGTGCGAGGCGATTAAATGATCTCGGTGTTGTGTATGGGCGTTTGGTTCATCGCAGTGTCAAACCACATGAAGAAGCGCGGGCGTTGTCAGCGGCAGCTTCCGCAGAAGCAGCGTGTGATGCTGATGCTGATGGGGGAGTGAATGGCGGTGCTACGCAGTGACTAGTCTTTCACTGGCGATGCGACACGCGTGTACAAGGGTACTCGCGACTGGAGATGGACTTGGTGGTGGGAGTAAGTAGCAAGGTGGGTAGGATAGGTGGAGGGGTAGTTAAAGAGGGGATGTGAGAAAGGCGGCGGAAATTCCAGAAGGGAAGGGAGACAGAGAGGGCGCGTTCTCGCACGCTCGCTCGCAGAGGCACGACACAGGCAGCCCACACACCCGTCACCACCAAGCACCAAGCAAGCCGCGAGCACAGAGCAGCGGCGAGCACAAGCAGGCAGACAGCAGCAGAGACCCAGAGAGCTCATCGCAGAGTGCCCAGTGCACGCAAAAAAGAGGGAACGGCGGCGGCGGCGGGAGGGGGGAGGCCCGCCGATTCGATGGCCTGCCGGTGTTTGTCGTGGTGTGGTTGTCAACGAGCAGTGGCTGAAGAGGCTATCCTTAGACCGAATCATCCATGCGAGCCATGCCTCGCCTCCCCGTCTCTGTACAGTAGTATGTATGTACCACCACCCACTGCTGCCAGCGCATACAACCCAGCACATTAGGAGCCGACATGCTATAGCTCAACTATCGACATGCCCTCGCCCAAACCGATTCGCCTCCTCCACTCGTTGGGTCTTACCCTTCAATATCTATCATGCCATAATGCCCAGCTGTGGCGATGCCTCCTCATCAGCCTCCCACTCTACCTTTCAACGCCCGGCCGTTTCAAACAAGCCGCCTTAGGCAGGCCGTAGAAACCCTCTCTCCCTCTTTTCTCTCCCTCCGAGGAAAGGGCTCGTGTTTCCATCATCTCGTCTCGTCTCGTCTCGCGGCTCATCTCATCTCAGCTATGCGCCTCTGACTGACTGACTTCCTAAATGTACGCTGACCGCCCTCTCGGGTAACGTGTCTCGCGATTCTGCTGCTGCTGCATGAGACTAGCACGCACAATACCACTGTTGAGGCCAGTCCGTCGCATGCAACTCCATGCAAGACAGCGCGAAACCAGATGCATGGCAACAAAGTTGACAGCCGCGCGACCACACCGCCACACCCGTCCTTCACTTACTCGCTACCCGCTCCTTCCGAGCCTTCCCCGTCCGGAAGGAGGAAGTCTTCTTTTGATCGCTTCTTTCGTCACGCGCGCGGCATCTCCCAGCCTCTTGTTGATGATTCTCGCACTCTGTTCTGCGCCCTCCCTCTCCCTTGCTGATGCACGCACGCACGCCGTGTGTCAAACCCGCTCGCATACACCTCGCATCCCCCCCACATTGACGCAGGAACACTCGGCCGATCACCGCCCGGTGGCCATCGCAGCAGTGTGCGCCATCGCAGCCACGTCGGTGCAAATGCGCTTTCACGTGCGTGCGATCGCTCCAAGTAGCCGCATAGTGGGGCCCGGCGTTAGATCTCGCAAAAAACCAGTTCCAGTACCAGTTCCTTGTCGCCGGTGCGCCCTCCATCACCACGCGTTACACTTACACTAGCCTCACGGGGAGCAACATCCTGTCTGCCTAGGGCGCAACGACGCCCCACTCCGGCTATTTGGCGTTCGACGCTCCGAATCCTCAGAAACCGACTCGTTTCTGCGCCATTGCCAGTTTTCGGAAGGTCGAGGGTTGGCGACTGCGCATCTCACAACCCCAGGCGAGCCAGGCTATCCAGATTGATGGATCGTCTTTTCTCCATCTCTAAGTAGCGGTCTACCACGGTTGAGCGATCTGGCCCGTACACCGCCGCCCTGACCGACCTCAATCAATCTATATACCCCTCTCCTCCAAAGTCCCTCCTCCACTTCAACTAAACAGCATCAGTGAATGAACCACCGCTCCCCGCGCTGCCGCCACCACCAAGGCCGTCCGTTTGTTCCCACGCTCCCAGCTCCCTGTCACAAGGGCCGTGGCGGCGGCGTCGCCTCATCTCGGCTTCTCGGATCGTCCCCTAACAGACGTCTCCCGAAACAGGCCCCACTTCCCACGACACACCGATGCGTGTTGTCGACTCGAGACAACTTAAACCAACCCTTCCTTTCCATTTCACTTGCCATGCCATGCCCCCGATTGGTGTCTCGACCTCCCCAAAACTCTGATATCACCACCTTCATCAACTAAGCCGTAAACTGATGCACGCTGCTACAAATTCTATACAGCGGGATGCTTGCCTCCTGCCTGCCGTGCCTGCCGTTTCCGGCGCGCACGATCTTGTGTTGGTTGCCCTCCCTGGTGGGTTGTCCGCCCTAGCGGCATCTGTTCTCCTCGAGTGCCGTCTGTGTGCTCCTTGCAAGGGCGCTTTCTGGCAGTCGATGCCGAGATGAGGCTTTGTGCCGCTTGTTCTTCTTTTTTACACTTTTCTGCGACGAATGCGTTGTGGTGTGGTGTGGGCAGGGTTTCAATTGTAATTGAGATTGAGATTCATTGGATGGGAAGATCGATGAATGGCAGAGTCAATCGAAAGTCTGGATGTTGGCAATCAACCCCTGGGCGTCACTTCACACTGCTGCCTGCAGTCCCCACCAGGTTTGCACGCATCTGCATCTTGCAAGAAAAAATGCCTCCCTCTACTCCTGATGATCAAAAGAGAGTAAGAGTGAGTGACAGGTTATTATTTCCCTCCAACCAAAAAGCCGCCCCTCCCCCTCCAACCAACCCCTCCGCGCATAGATCAGATCAGAAACGCACGCACACGTCCTTGTTAAGTTATTACCATCCTACGATTCAATCAACCCACCCCTCCCTCGCTTGCGTAAACAACACAGCACTACTCCCCTTGAAACCACCCATGCTCGATGCACTGTCTCTGACAGACATCGGGGCCACCTTCCCGCCCGTGTGCGATCCCATGTTATTCCCTTCCCCTTCGAAGTGTGAACTGCTCATCTCCGGATCCTTGGGATACGAACGACAGGGCGGGCGCTATGATGTTACTTCGAAATGATCTAGAACGTTTTCTCTTTCAATCGTTCTCCGTTGATTACGGTTTGTCGCATCATTGTAGGGGGGGAAGGGTTTGGTATGTGGGTGAGTGTTCTGATTAATCCTTTCGCTCTCTACTGAGGACCTGAGGTGCATTGATTGGGATGCGGCTGTCATTTGATTGATGATTTGGTACTTTGTTATGCTTGTTGATTGAGGGTTCTGCGTTGTTGAGCTTCAATGAGTCCTCGACGGTCGGTCGTTGGTGTGATATCACGCGGGCTTTGTTGGCTGGAGTGAAAGATCTCCCTACCAATCATGAAGCGTCAGCAGATGCACATATATATCCTGGAGCTGAATGATCGCGATGGTGGATAACTCGATATTGTGTACATGTACGCGTGCATGCATCTGTTCCAATTACATGTACATATAACATGTGCATGTATGCTTGCCACGGGTCAGAGTGACAATGCTTTCGATGCGGGTTAGGGTTGGGTTTCGACTGACCCCGATACATCCCGTTATCTGGACATATATCTACCGCTTTTTCGTGACTTGGTTCACTGGAGGTCATCCACTGGTCATTATCGGATGCATGGCAAGTCCCGGTGTCTCTCATGGGTTGGGATACCGTGGTCGTTGCCTCCGTCACCAACATTGGCTGTGTTCAACACATTGACGAATCTGCTGTGCTGCTTCTCCATCACAAACAGACACACGCACTGAGACAACAACCTGCACATCAGCCCAATATCGGTGACTAACCTATACTACTGATCGGATCACAAGATCAAGCAGACCATGTCTACCTAGGATACACCTCACAATCCGTGATTATGCAGAGACAGCAGAGACAACAGTAGAGACAGCAGAGACAGCAGGACCATAGATCAGAGTGATAGCAGCATTGATCGGAGTGGATGGCCGACGAATAGCGGCGTTCGCCGTGGCCGACGTTTCAATGGTGCTGCGGAGAGAGGAAGAAGTGGTGCTGGACTGGACTGGGTCAGACCAGGGTGGGTGTTGGCTGGCCTCTTGAGGCTTTTAGCAATGCTTGTCGCACACATTTAGAATTCGAAGGAAGAATTAGAAGAATAAAGCCCGCTATGGTGAAAATTATTGATTGATCCTCAAGTGGAGAGATCAGACGTAAGCAACACTAGAGACAGACAACCACCAACGAACCAAAACACCCAAAGCCTTCATCCTCGCAAAAGACGCGCCGCCAGTAGGTCGTGCTTGGCAGGCCGTTGGCAAATCAGCGAGGGGTTGCTCAGTCTGTAGGGCCAGGCAAAGGCGCCGCCTGGGCTACACCGTCCGCATACACTGCACCGCCAACCAGCAAATCGCATGCCGGAGCCGCTCTCTCTTCCTTTTCCGGCCTGGCCATATACTGAACGCTGCCCATAACGGGTCGAGCTGGGCCGTGTGCGCGCGCGCCTATTGCTGTCACTGTCACTGTCACTGTCGCTGTCGCTGTCGCTGTCGCTCTGCCACCACCACCGCCGCCGCTGTTGTTGCTGCGCACCTGCGGTCAGGGAAACAGCTTCATTCCAGGGATCAACTACTGTCCCCGCGGGCCTGCACCTGCACCCTGGACGCTAGACGACCTCCACCAAGGACACACGACTGAACAGCGCCCTCTATACGGCGTGCGAGCTGCTTGCGCTCGGGCAAGACTCTGATCGACGACGCACCACCGCCTGCGACGCTCCCAAGGCCGCGACCTCGCCAGCTGTCTCAGCCAAGTTCGCGACCCTATACCCTGAAGAAAGGGACCTGGATCGGAACACCGCCGATCCTCCATACCCAACTGCGCCCACCATGAACGGCCTCGCGGGCAGTGTGTCGCCGTCAGGCCAACTGTACGTGCGCGCGCTATACGACTACGACGCCGACGACCGGACGAGCTTGAGTTTCCGCCAGGGCGACATCATCCAGGTCATAACACAACTGGAGAGCGGATGGTGGGACGGTGTCATACACGGAGTCAGAGGATGGTTCCCAAGCAACTACTGCGCTGTTGTAAATGCGCCGTACGACGATGGCCGGGGAAGCAGAGCAGGTATCGACTCCGAAGCCGAAGAGTCAGAGGAGGACTATGGAGAGCCTCAGACCATGGGCATGGATCAGAGCTTCGGCAGAGGCGCTGTCAACGGCATACTTGCGCATCACGATGCTGTGCCTACGAGTATGCAGGAGGAAGCTGCGTTCTGGATACCACAGGCTACACCGGATGGAAGACTATTCTACTTCAACACTTTGACTGGCGACAGCCGCATGGAACTACCTCTAGAGGCACCGACTTCCGCGAATGAGACTGGCCCACATGATCGCACAAATATCTTCATTCCAGACCAGAGCAGACCACCCGCCGAGCTCATGGCTGCGGGATACGAACGCGACGACGACACAGACTATGCTTCTGCCTCGGAGGCCGAGGATCTGTCCTTCACCCACGGCTCGAAAGGATCCAGCGTAAGTCCAGACACGTGCACATCTCGTGAAGAAAAGGTGTGGGTTCACAGACTGACGCGTACAGGTGCAGAACCGCCGCCACCGCCGCTCTTTCCTATCAGACGGCGTGTCACCTGCGACTTCAATGGATTCTTTGAGCGCAGCATCGCTCAACCGGTCACATACTAATCTATCCGCGATGAACAACACATCGTTCTCGGCTATGCAGCAGGGCATCCCTCCAATTGGTACTACCATGGCTTCTTTCGCTAACGCGCCGGCTGCCGCCTCCACAACCTCGCTTCTGGCACGCCGCTTTTTCGACGACGCGCATGCTGTGCCATTGACTTGGAACACCATGGTGGAGGATATGCGACGTGCCGTCCAACGTTATCGCGAGGTCATCAACAACGGTGACCGCTCGGAATATGTACGCAAAGCTGAAGACATCTCGGACCACTTACGCCTCCTGCTCGCAGCCGGATCGGGAACCACCGACAATCACTCCGGCAACCCTTCCATCATCTCCACTAACAAGGCGCTCTACCCCCACTTTAGGGAGATGATGTCGCGCTTCTCGAAGCTTGTATTATCATCGCACATCGCCGCCGCAGACTGGCCCGCTCCAGACTCCTACCAGAAGTGTCTGCAGGAAGCCGAAGGCGTGCTACACGGTGTTTACTCATTTGTGGAGGTCGCACGACAGCAGCGGGGAGAGGATATCCCCCGCCTCACACCGGGCTTTGTATCTGGCAGTAGAAATGCGGGCAATTGGCAGAGCAATGGCTTGTTTTCCAAAGATCCGATGGCTTCCATGACTTTCATGGACGACGAACCCGACACGATCATAGAGCCAACTGCACAACTCGACCAGGCACTTTTGGAACGACTGGAGGACTTGAAGAGGCTTGTGGTGGCGAGCATCAGGAGACTTGACGAGCACCTTGTCTTCCGCGAGACTCTTGTCACCCCACAGAAGCACAGAAAGATCGGTAACAACATTTGCAGGCAGGGAGGCCAGGTCGTTGAAGTTTGCCGACCTTATCTTGCCACCGTGGAATCAATCAATCTCGCGCCTCTAGGATCCGACTTTACGAACCCACAAATTAACGACTTTGCCGAACACAAACAGAAAGTTTACGACGCAACATCGGATCTTGTTATGGCGTGCCAGTCTGTTGCTAGTCCGCTTGCCGACGAGTGGGCAGAGGTTCGAGGTACATCTCTTGAGGAAAGAGTGAACCGCGTACGGTCTGTTGGCCGTGAGCTTGACACCGCAGCCTCCCAACTCTTGTTCTCCCTTCAACTTCTGTCCGAGCTTATGCCATCAGATGACCTGCTCGGACCCAATTCTCATCGTGTATCAGACGGCGGCGCAGTCTTCCAGCAGCACATGCGAAACAACTCGTTAAACTTCCGACCGCAGCATCTAGCAGATGTCGGGCATTCGAAATCTTTCACGGAGGGTGTCGCACAACCCGCAGTCGATCAGCGCAATGTCGACAACTCAAAGGTCAAGCGTTTCTTCGGCGAAGTTCCCGCAACACCCAAGGAGTCACAAGATGTCCCTGCGTATCTCCGTCTTGACCACGAAGCCGAGATCGCTTACGATACCAAGGTTGAACCAGCAATACTGCGTGGAGGTACGCTTACTGCGCTTGTTGAACAACTCACCAGGCACGATCGCCTTGATTCACCTTTCAACAACACATTCCTCTTGACCTACAGATCGTTCACCACTGCGCCTGAGCTGTTCGATCTGCTTGTCAAGCGATGGACCCTCCAGCCTCCATTTGGTCTGGCAGATGATGAGCTGCAGCACTGGATCGATCAGAAGCAGAAGCCTATCCGCTTCCGTGTTGTGAACATTCTCAAGTCGTGGTTTGACAACTACTGGATGGAGGGTAGTGACGATCAGAGTCAGCAGCTCATGCAAAAGGTCTACAACTTTGCGCAAGACACGGTCCAGTCTACTAGTACGCCAGGTGCAGGACCTTTGATGACTGCCATCGAGCAGCGCATGCGTGGCCAGGATGCTACAAGCAAACGCCTGGTGCTCACACTCAATGCACAAGCACCTGCTCCTGTGATCCCTAAGAACATGAAGAAGCTCAAGTTCCTTGACATCGACGCGCTGGAGTTTGCAAGACAGCTCACTATCATCGAGTCACGCTTGTACGGAAAGATTAGGCCAACAGAGGTGCTGAACAAGACATGGCAAAAGAAGCTTGCGCCGGATGAGGCAGATCCAGCCTCGAACGTGAAAGCGCTGATTTTGCATTCAAACCAGCTTACAAACTGGGTGGCTCAGATGATCCTTACGCAAGCCGATGTAAAACGCCGTGTCGTTGTCATCAAACACTTCGTCACCATCGCCGACAAGTGTCGCTTCCTCAACAACTTCTCCTGTCTGACCTCCATCATCTCAGCCCTCAGCTCCGCGCCCATCCACCGCCTGAACCGCACCTGGTCACAAGTAAACGCGCGCACAACGCAGACTCTCGAGTCCATGCGCAAGCTCATGGGCTCCACAAAGAACTTCCTCGAGTATCGCGATACCCTGCACAAGGCAAACCCGCCGTGCATTCCTTTCTTCGGAATCTACCTCACCGATCTTACTTTCATCGAAGACGGCATCCCATCTATCATCAAGAAGACGCAGCTCATCAACTTTGCCAAGCGTGCGAAGACCGCTGAAGTCATACGTGACATTCAGCAGTATCAGAATGTGCCGTATGGCTTACAGGGAGTCAACGAGCTGCAGGAGTATATTCTCAGGAACATGCAGACTGCGGGCGACGTGCATGAGATGTACGAGCGCAGTTTGCAGGTTGAGCCGAGGGAGAGGGAGGATGAGAAGATTGCTAGGTGAGTTTATCTTGTTTTCTTTCTCATTGTTGACGACAAGGCATTGTCGCCCATCCTTCAACACGTACTGACTATTTACAGATTGCTCTCCGAGTCCGGCTTCCTATGATCGAGCAATGAGGACAAAGCTACGACAACAGAACGAACGAACGAACGAGCGAGCTGTCCGCCGTGGCAGCGAGGAAACCCATGAAATCTACGACGTACACCGAAAGAAAGCGTCCACAGCATGTATGTCAGACTGATATGTCGAATGACCACAGAGTAAGTGTAACTTACACGAAATAGAAAGAAGGAAGAACCAGATAGAGGCAAAGACAGAGACGAGACAGAGACAGAGAAGAGAATGACAAGAAAAAAAAAGGAGGAGTGTGGAGAAAAATATGAAGAGATGTCATGAGATCAACGAAATCGAGAGAGACCTTTTTATGGGAACCGCTGTGGAAGTCTGAATGCCTTTTTTTGCTTTTTTCTTGGACTGGTGCAATATGTTTTGCGCTGATCGAACACGACCTGCAAGGAACTGCAGCTGGAACCTTGGACGAATGGTGCTTGATGCATTTTTTGCTTCTGCTTCTGCTCGATACTACTGGCAGGCTTGCTTCTGCTGTTAGGTATCTCGGAGGAGGCGCGCTGTGAGAGAGGGCGAATGTGAATGTGTTGGGGCCAGCTCATCTATCTTGGAAGAAGGCTCTCTGTAGCAAGAGAGAGAAGAACAAACATGGAGAATTATATGTGTGTTTTCGAATTCATGCTTATCATTATCATTCAGAGGGTTTTTTCCAGTCCGAAGCAACAATCACCCCGAACGTCCTTTTCTTCCTTCCCGTTTAATAAAGCTCAAAGCCCTTTCAATCTCAATTCACCAACACTCCCCAAGAAACTCAGAATCTCGTCCGCAATCTCCCACCGCTTCGTCTGCAGCGCAAAATGCCCAGCATCCACGAACTTCACCACCGCATTCGGCAAATCACGTTTAAACGCTTCCGCGCCGTGAGGCACGAAAATCGGATCGCCTTTCCCCCAGATCGCCAGCACCGGGACTTGCGAGTCGCGGAAGTAGGCGTGCAGCGCAGGGTAGCTGTCGAGGTTGCGGCCGTAGTCGGCGAAGAGCGCGAGCTGGCGGTCTTGGTTCTCGCGGCCGGCTTCGTTTTGCAGGTAGTCGAGGGTCCAGTCGGAGGGGTTGATTAAGGGCAAGTCGGACTCGGGGAACCCGGCGGTGTATTGCATGCGGGTGGCGGCGAGGGTGAGGTAGTTGTCGCGGAGCCAGGAGTGGGCTGAGGTGTTGAGGTCGGAGGTGCTGGAGGTGTTGTCGTCGTAGTTCCAGAGCTTCTTGATGGGCGCCCAGAATTCTTCACCGAGGCCTTCGGTGTATGCGTTGCCGTTTTGGCTGATGATTGCCGTGATTGCGGAGGGGTTGTGCAGGGCGAGACGCCAGCCGACGGGGGCGCCGTAGTCGAAGACGTAGATTGCGTAGGAGGTGATTTGGAGAGTGGCGAGGAGGGCTTCGGTGACGGCGGCGAGGTTGTCGAAGGTGTAGACGAAGTCGGGGGGTGCTTGGGTTAGGCCGAAGCCTGGGAAGTCGGGGGCGATGATGTGGTATTTGTGGGATAGGAGGGGGGCTAGGTCGCGATATTGGGTTGAGGAGGAGGGAAAGCCGTGGAGGAGGAGGAGGGT
>Ga0265797_10005981_pt1 | contig 17492 bp, 13 predicted proteins | sample P2T30metagenome_FD_192433 | JGI IMG/M metagenome (GOLD analysis project Ga0265797, IMG submission 192433) | Plant litter microbial communities from East Loma Ridge, Irvine, California - P2 T30 | ecosystem: Environmental > Terrestrial > Plant litter > Unclassified | place: USA: California...
ACAGGAAGTGCGGCTCGACCTGGCTGGCCAGGATCGACAGCTGCATCTCGACCTCGTTGCGCTCGTCCCTGTAGCGCGCGACTTCACCGAGCAGCTCGTTCTCGCGCAGCAGGCGGCGCTGGCGGAACCAGGCGCGCAAGTCGGTGCCGCCGCCCAGCCAGCCCAGCACCAGCGTCCAGAAGACCAGGTTCACGACCTGGTTCTCGCGGGTCTGTGCCCGCAGCCGTTCGGCCTGCTCGGGCGTGGCGTCCCGGATCGCGGCGGGCGTCGGGTTGACTTGCGTGTAGGGTGTCAGCGGCAGCGTGCACAGCGCCCCGAACAGCAGCGCACAGACGACGCCGGCCGCTTCGCGCTGCGCCGGCCATCCCTGCCGGCAGACCAGCACCGCCAGGCCCCGGCCGAGGAACAGCGCCAGCACCACCACCAGCCACACCGCCAGCAGGGCGCCGCGGACCAGCGCCGCCTCGGAACCCGGGATCAGGGCGCCGATGAGCACCAGCACCAGGGTCAGCAGACCAAGCGGCGCCAGGAAGGAGCGCACCCGGTAGCCGAACCAGGTCTTGCCGAAGATCGGGTACTGGCGCGCGACGCTGCCCCAGCCGGCGATCCTGGTGGACAGGCTGTGCGGAAGGGGCTGGTCGTGGGAAGTGCTGGTCGTTTCCATCAAGATATTCTACGCTGGCGCGCTTAATGCACGGTGGTCTTGATCCAGCCGGCGATGGTGTCGAGCGCCGCGGGTGCAAAGGTTTCCTCGATCTGGCCATACTCCTCGATGCTGCCGGTCTTCGCGGTCTGGAACAGGTGGTTCAGGCCCGGCAGTTCCTTGACCACGGCACGCGGATTGGCGGCCAGCGCGGTGCGGATCGGCGGCAGGTCGAGGTCGGCCGGCACTTGCAGGTCGCGTTCGCCGTTCAGCACCAGGATGGGCTGGCGCACGGCTTGCAGCACGGGCGCCGGTTCGTAGGCGAGCAGCTCGCGGAACCAGGGCGTGCCGAAGCGCTCCAGCGCCGTGGCGCCCAGGCCGGCCGGCAGGTCGCCCTTGCGTTCGGCCTCTGCCAGGATCAGGCCGGCCTTGGTGCGCGCCGCTTCCAAGGTCGGTTCATTGGCCATGGCGGCAAACAGGGCGCGGTTCAGGATGCGGTCTTTTTCGATGGCCGCTTCCGGCACGCCGCGCGCCCGCGCCAGCAGCGCATGCTGCTCGACCAGCAGGCGCTCACCGCGCACGCCCGGGCCGGCCAGCATCACGACGAAGCCGATGCCGGGATCGCGCGAGGCAAGCAGCGGCGCGACCAGGGCGCCTTCCGAGTGGCCGACCACGCCGATGCGCTTGCCATCGACCTCGGGGCGGCTGCGCAGGAAACGCAGCGCCGCCTCGGCATCGGCCGCCAGGTCGCGCGTGGTCGCTTCCTTCAGCTTGCCGCCCGACTTGCCGACACCGCGCTTGTCGTAGCGCAGCACGGCGATGCCCTGGCGGTTCAGGTGGTCGGCCAGCACCAGCAGGGGCTTATGGCCGAAGACGCTGCCGTCGCGGTCGATGGAACCGGAGCCGTGGACCAGCACCACGGCGGGGAAGGGACCCTGGCCCTGCGGGACGGTGAAGGTGCCGGCCAGCTTCACGTCGGCATTGTCGAAGGCGATGTCGGTGCTGGTGTAGGTGGCGGGGCGGGCGGCAATCGCTTCTTCCTGCGGGCGCTTCGGCCTGGCGGCTTCCTCGGTGATGCGTTTCAGGTTCAGGGGCGCGCCGCGGCCCTGGGTCCAGGTGCCGGTCCAGGCCTGGTCTTGTTCGTTCCAGGTGGCGGCGTAGCTGGCGCGCAGCCTGGTCAATTCGAAGCCGATCTTGTCCGCGGTGACGGTGACGTTTTCGACCTTGGTCACCAGGTTCTGGGTCGGGACCGACATGGTTGCTTCCCACTTGCCGTCGGCGGTCTTGTCGAACTTGACGGTCACGCGCAGGGAATTGGCGATGCTGCCGGTCCAGAGGCCTTGGGCGTCTTCGGCGTGGGCGGGGACGAGTGCCATGGCGAGCGCTGCTGCCATGCTGATGAGGATGGTTTTCATGGGGGCGGTCGTGTGGTTGGGATGATGCGACTCTAGCCCCTTGCGCGGCACCTGCCGGCAACGATGCGGCGAACTGCGGCTTTTATGTCCTGAGTTCCCGCGCCAAGGTCACGAAACCACCGGCCGCGCGAGGCCGGCAAGCGCATCGTCCATCGACCACGGGACCGCCTGCGAGGCCGGCGCCACGGATGCCTGCCTGGCGCCGTCCAGGGCGCCCAGGATCAGGTGCACGGTCTGCGCCGGCTGGTCCCAATACGGGAAATGGCCGCAGCGCTCGAACCAGTGCACGTGTGCATCCGGAAAGGCCGCCTGCGCCCGCAGTGCCTGGCGCGGCAGGCAGACCCGGTCTTGCCGTCCCCAGCCGATGACCAGCGGGTGCGCGATGCTGCCGCGTGGCGCGCCTTGCTGCGCTTCGCCGTAGACGAGCCGGGCGAGCAATTCGTCGAACGCCGGCGACGCCACGTAGCTGCACAGTTCATCGCTGACGATGTCCGGCGCCAGCCTGGCCGGCCGGGCGGAAAACTGCGCCAGCAGCAGGGATCGCGTGACCGGATTGGCGCACAGCGCGGGCAGCGCCGGACGCAGCAGGCGCAGCAGCCGGATCGACAGCCAGATCGAGCTGAAGAAGGCATGCCGCTCCCACCCCTGCCAGAAGCCGCCGGGATTGAGCGACACCACGCCGCCGACGATGCCGCCACGGCGCGCCAGTTCCAGCACCAGGCGCGCACCCATCGAGCTGCCGACGGCGTCGATGCCCTGCAGGCCGTGGGCGTGGACGAAGCCTGTCACCGCATCGGCCAGCGTGCGGATCGAGGTTTCGCCCGGCAAGGGCGGGGTGTTGCCGAAGCCGGGCAGGTCGACCGCGATCACTTCGCGGGTCGCGGCCAGGTCGTGCAATATCGGGTTCCAGCTTTGACCATGGCCGCCCAGGCCATGGATCAGCAGCAGCGGTTTGCCGCTGCCGCAACGGACGTAGTGCATGCTTGCGCTCCTTGCGGCCGCTTGGGATACGGCTCACCATGCTGCCAGCGTAGCCGAGCCGGCGCGCGCGCCGCGTTCTTTAGAGATGAGCAACAGCTTGCCCACGAGACCCTGCCGCCTGTCCCGAAAAACGCCGGTCCCTAGCGGGATGGCTGCCCCTGCGCGGTGCCCGGCTTCGCCGAGCGGCGGCAGCGTTCCGAACAATACTTGACCTGTTCCCAGTCCCGCTCCCACTTCTTGCGCCATGTGAAAGGCAGCCCGCAGTGCCCGCATACCTTGGATGGGAGGTCGGATTTCTTGCGCATTTTCATGCGACCGATTGTAGCGCCGCCATCTACCGTGCGCCGCATGCCTGGAGCATGATCGATGCTTCGGCGGTCGGCGCGAGCGCGAGGCCGCAAGCTGCGGGCCTGTTCCTTTGAATGCCTTTTCGACAATAATATTTGTCCAAAGCTATAATGAGGCGATCGGCGGCACCGTCTTCACTTGAAGGAATTCCATGCGTTTGAGATCGGTACAGTTAGCAATGCGGTTCATCGCCCCCCTGGCGGTGGTGCTGGCCCTGCTTGGCTACTTCGCAATTCCCTGGATGGAAAGTTTTACCGTCCGCTGGTTCGTACGCGACCTGGATGCGCGTTCGCAGTTCGTGTCGAGCACGCTGCAACAACCCCTGCTTGCCTATATCGCGGAAGGATCGCCGCAGCGCATCGACGAGATGTTCGACCGCGCCATCCAGGACGAACGCCTGTATGCGCTGGGCTTCTGCGATACGGGCGGCAAGCTCGTCTACAAGACGGCTACCTATCCGCTCTCGCTGGCATGCTGGAAAAACCCGCAAGACGATGGCAAGACCAACCCCGTGGTGCGCCTTCCCCAGGGCCCGGTTCACGTGTCTTCGAAGGAACTGCTGCAGGACGGGGCGAGTGTTGGGCGCCTGGTGCTGGTGCACGACATGAGTTTCATCGAGCGCCGCAGCGAAGACACGAAAAAATACATCATCGGCCTGTTCGCGCTGCTGGCCTGCATCGTGTCGCTGATTACCGTGCTGGTCGCCCACCTGAGCTGGCGCGGCTGGGTGAACGGTGTACGCGAGATGCTGCGCGGCGAACTCATGCCGCGCTCCGCCCGTTCGCCGCAGCCCGACATGGCGCCGCTGGCCAGCGACCTGCGCGCCTTGCTCTACGAATATAACAGCGAGCAGCAGAGCGCCGCCGCCAATAGCCAGGCCTGGAACGCCGAGGCACTCAAGTCGCTGCTGCGGCGCGAGCTGGCCGGCGACGAGATCCTGGTGGTGTCGAACCGCGAGCCCTATATCCACGTCGCCACGCCCGAGGGGGTGCAGGTACAGCGTCCCGCCAGCGGCCTGGTCACCGCCGTGGAAGCGGTGATGCGCGCCTGTTCCGGCACCTGGATCGCGCACGGCGCCGGCTCGGCCGACCGCTCCACGGTCGACCGCAACGACCACGTGCCGGTGCCGCCGGAGAACCCCAGCTATACGCTGCGCCGGGTCTGGCTGTCGAAGGAAGAAGAGCAGGGCTATTATTATGGCTTCGCCAACGAGGGCTTGTGGCCGCTGTGCCATATCGCCCACGTCCGCCCGGTGTTCCGCTCGTCCGACTGGGAAGAGTATGTCAAGGTCAACCAGCGCTTCGCCGACGCCGTGATCCGCGAGGCACGCTCCGACAACCCGGTGGTGCTGGTCCAGGATTACCATTTCGCGCTCCTGCCGCGCATGGTGCGCGAAGTCTTGCCGAGGGCGACCATCATCACGTTCTGGCACATTCCCTGGCCAAATCCGGAATCCTTCGGCATTTGCCCATGGCGCGAGGAAATCCTCGATGGCATGCTGGGCAGCACCATCCTTGGCTTCCACACGCCTTTCCACCGCAAGAACTTCCTCGATACCGTGGACCGCTACCTGGAAACCCGGATCGAAACCGAAGCCTCGACCGTCAGCTATGGCGGCCAGCTGACCCAGGTGGAGAACTATCCGATCTCGATCGCCTGGCCCGAACCGGTGCCGGGCGAACCCGATGCCGCGGCCTGCGGCGCCCAGGTTCGCCATGCGCTGGGCCTGGCCGACGATCACCTGCTCGGCATCGGCGTCGACCGGCTCGACTATACCAAAGGCATCGTCGAGCGCTTCCAGGCGGTCGAGCGCATGCTCGAGCTGCACCCGCACATGGTCGGCCGCTTCACCTTCGTGCAGATCGCCGCGCCTACCCGCTCTTCGCTCGACGAGTACCAGAATTTCGAGGCGCGCGTGCGCGGACTGGCCCAGCGCATCAACCAGCGCTTCTCGCGCGACAGCTACCTGCCCATCATCCTGAAAGCCGAGCACCACGGGCAGGACCAGCTGCGCCCTTACTTCCGCGCCGCCCAGGTCTGCAGCGTGACCAGCCTGCACGACGGCATGAACCTGGTGGCCAAGGAATTCATCGCCGCCCGCGAGGACGAGCAGGGCGTACTGATCCTGAGCCAGTTCACCGGCGCCGCGCGCGAGCTGCACGAAGCGCTGATCATCAATCCTTATCACATCGAGCAGGGCGCCGAGGCGCTGTACCAGGCCCTGACCATGCCTGCCGACGAACAGGCCGTACGCATGCGCAGCATGCGGCGCCGGGTGCGCGACTTCAACGTCTACCGCTGGGCCGGGCGCATGCTGCAGGATGCGGCGCGCCTGCGCCAGCGCGAACGCGTCATGTCGCGCATCGGTTCGGGCAGCGACGGCAAGCTGAAGAGGAGGGCGCCATGAACCCGGACGCCACCGCGGCCGATATCCTCGCCACACCCGGCTGCGCGCTGTTCCTCGACTTCGACGGCACCCTGGTCGACATCGCCGCGCGGCCGGAACAGGTGGTCGTGCTGCCGCACATGCTGGCCGCGCTGGCCGCCCTCCAGGTCCGGCTCGAAGGCCGGCTGGCGGTCGTGTCCGGCCGCCCGGTCGCCGAGCTCGACGCCTTGCTGGCGCCCCTGCGCCTGCCCACTGCCGGCGTGCACGGCATGGAAAGGCGCGGCGCCGACGGCGTTCTGCGGCGCCTGGCGCCGCCCCCGTTCGATGCGGTGCGCGCGGCGGCGCAGGAGCTGACTGCACGCCATCCCAGCCTGTGGGTCGAGGAAAAGCATGGCGCGCTGGGCCTGCACTACCGCCAGGCGCCGGAGCTGGAGGAGGCCTGCCGTGCGGCGTTGCGCGACGCCATCCGCTACAGTCCGGAACTGCTCCTGATGGAGGGCAAGATGATCATGGAGGTCAAGGCGGCCGGTATCGGCAAGGGCACGGCGATCCGGGATTTCCTGGCCGAAGCGCCGTTCGCCGGCCACCGCGCGGTGTTCGCCGGCGACGATACCACCGACGAGGCGGGATTCGATTATGTACAAGGCATCGGCGGCGCCGGCATCAAGGTCGGCCCCGGGCCAAGCGTCGCGCACCACCGCATCGGATCGGCGCAGGCGCTGCGCGCCGCCCTGGCGCGTGCCGCGGCGCTGCCAGACAGTGGAAAGGAAGCGATATGAGTGATGTGTACAACAAGCAGACTGTATCCGGCGCCGGCGCGGCCGGCGGTTCGCTCGAATGCGGCGTGGTCGGCAATTGCGCCTTCAGCGCCATGATCGACCGCATGGGCAGCGTGGTCTGGTCCTGCCTGCCGCGCTTCGACGGCGACCCCGTGTTCAACGCCCTGCTCGATCCGGGCGAGAACGGCAGCCTGTGGCGTTTCGAGATCGACGGCTACGCTTACGGCGAACAGGAATACGAGCCGAATACGGCCGTGTTGCGCACCCGCCTGTTCGACCGCGCCGGCAACGGCATCGAGGTCACCGACTTCGCACCGCGCTTCCTGAGCCGCGACCGCATGTTCCGGCCCCTGATGCTGGTGCGCCGCGTGCGCCCGATCGGCAGCGGCGTGCGCATGCGCGTGCTGCTGCGGCCGCGCTTCGAATACGGCGCCAAGCGGCCGGAAATCACCCAGGGCAGCCACCACATCCGCTATGTCGGCCCGGACCAGACCCTGCGCCTGAACACCGACGCCTCGCTCAGCCACGTGCTGGCCGAAACCTTCTTCGTGCTCGACCGGCCGATGAACTTCATGCTCGGCCCCGACGAAACCCTGGCCGACGGCATCGAGGACACCGCCCACCGCTTCGAGAAGGAGACGGTCGGCTACTGGCGCACCTGGTCGCGCCGCCTGGCCCTGCCGCTCGAATGGCAGGACGTGGTGATCCGCGCCGCGATCACCCTGAAGCTGTCGCTGTTCGAGGACACCGGCGCTATCATCGCCGCCATGACCACCAGCATCCCGGAAGCGCCGGGGAGCGGCCGCAACTGGGACTACCGCTATTGCTGGCTGCGCGACGCCTTCTTCGTCATTCGCGCCTTGAACAGCCTGTCGGAAGTGGGCACCATGGAGGACTACCTGCGCTGGCTGGGCAATGTGGTGGCGCGCGCCAAGGGCGGCCACATCCAGCCGCTGTACGGCATCGGGTTAGAGGAGCAATTGCCCGAATCGATACTCGAACACTTGCCCGGCTACCGCAACAACGGTCCTGTGCGCGTGGGCAACCAGGCGCAGGAACATTTCCAGCACGACGTGTATGGCAACATCGTGCTGGGCGCGGCCCAGGCCTTCTTCGACCACCGCCTGTTCCGCCGCGCCGGGCTGGCCGAGTTCCGCCAGCTCGAAGCGGTAGGCGAGCAGGCTTTCCGCCTGCATGCGGAGCCCGACGCCGGCATGTGGGAGCTGCGCACCCGCGCGCGCGTGCATACCTCGTCGGTGCTGATGAACTGGGCCGCCTGCGACCGCCTGGCCAAGATCGCCGACAAGCTGGCGCTGCCGGACCGCGCCGCCTACTGGGGCGAACGCGCCGAACTGATCCGCGAGCGCCTGCTGCGCGAAGCCTGGAGCGAGGAACGCCAGGCCTTTGCCGAAAGCCTGGGCGGGCGCGACCTCGACGCCAGCGTGCTGCTGATGGCGGAAATCAACTTCATCGATCCGAAGGATCCGCGCTTCGTCGCCACCGTCGACGCGCTCGAGCGCTCGCTGTGCGACGGCCCCTACATGCGCCGCTACGAAGCGCCCGACGACTTCGGCAAGCCGGAAACCGCCTTCAATATCTGTACCTTCTGGCGCATCGACGCCCTGGCGCGCATCGGCCGGGTAGAGGAGGCGCGCGAAGTCTTCGAGGCGATGCTGGCGGCGCGCAACCATCTGGGCCTACTGTCCGAGGACACCCACCCGATCACGGGCGAGATGTGGGGGAATTTCCCGCAGACCTATTCAATGGTGGGCTTGATCAATTGTGCGATGCGCTTGTCGGCGCCGTGGAATAGCGTGGTGTAGGCCAAGCCACGGGCGCTTCAGCTCATTTGCTTGCGGCCAACTGCTCCGCTGCAATCCGCTGCAAGGCGCCGGCGGTCTCCGCGTCGATGCCGAGCTCGCGTGCGATCGGCTCTTCGGCGCCGAGCGTGCGCGGATCGCGTCCGGTCACGTGGCCGAAGATGGTCAGTGCTTCCAGGTAGTAGCCATGGGCGCTGCCGTGGTAGGCATCCGGCGCCCACAGATTCACCTGGCCAGGGCTGACCCCATCGTAGGGATTGGGATCGGCCAGGCCGCCAGCGATGGCGCGGTTCCAGGCTTCGCCGACCGGGATCACGCCGCCGGCCAACTGGTTGGCGGCTGCCGCGGTGTCATAGCCCTGGCGCACATCCAGCGCCATGCGTTCGATCGGCTTGCCATACCAGGCGCCGCCTGGCTTCCAGGTCTGGTCGGCGCGCGACCAGGTGGCGACCAGGCGGATGTCGACCGCCGGATTCTGCGCGCGCAAGGCTTGCGCCAGCAGGCCGGTGTACTTGACGAGCGTGGCCGGGTTGCCGGGCTTGGCTGAGTCGAGCGTGCTGTAGCTCTGCAGCAGGACCACATCATATGGCTCGGCGATGACGGCCAGCTTCTTGTCGTAGTGGGCGTCGAGGCCGGCGCCGGGGATGGTTTCCAGGCTGACGTCGTAGTGCAGGCCGGCCTGCACGGTCATCGCCTTGAACAGGGCCGGCACGCCGCCGATGCCTTCGCCGTTCAGGTCCGTCACGCTGCCGGGGCGGTAGAACTTGACCAGCGGTGCGGGAGCGCCGGCCGGGTCGCCGTAGATGAAGCTGTTGCCGACGAAAAGGATCTTGGATGGCGGCGACGGTACGGAATCGGGTTCCGGAGAGCTTGAACAGCCGAGTGCCAGCGTGGCGAACAAGGCGGCGCCGCAGGGACGCAAAACGGAAAGAAGACGCATGGTGTGTGCGCAGTGGCGGCTGTTTGGCGCAGCGCCGCCTGGCCGAAATGGTTGATACGCCGAGTCTGCATTTGCTGCTGGAATGCGTCAAGGAAATAGTTGGCGCCAGTTCTCATTCTCTAGAACACTTGCTCGCTGCAAAACGCATAAGCGCAGCGCAAACGCCGGCGAAAAACCTCCGGCGCGCTTCACCGTACGCGTCAATTGCAGAGCATGATCGATCCCCGCTGCCCGGCGTCGCGGTGATGACGGGCCAGGTGTTTCACCTTACATGGGAGACGGGGATGCGTTCTGGACGAGGAAGCGGTGTGCCGGTCAGCGGCGCCGTATGGAGACTGGGGATGTTGCTGCGCAGGGTAGGGCTGCTGGCATCGGTCATATGGGGCGCCGCGGCTGCGGCGCAGCCGCTACCGGCGCCGGATTTCGCCGATGGCGCAGGCCCGCAGGCAGGCTATCGGGTGATCAATCTCGGCCCGGGATCAATTGCCGCCTACCCGCACATCAACGCTGCCGGACAAGTGGCCTTTTCGATGGTCAGCGGCGGCCGCGCGGCCGGATTCTTCTTTGACGGCGCCAAAGTGGAGGATATCGGCGCGCCCGGCGCAGGCAACGTCCATGTCGCCGGCCTGAACGATGCGGGGCAGGTCGCCGGCACCGCGCTGGACGCGCACGGTCTCGAGAACGCCTTTGTCTGGAGCGCGGGCGGCGGCATGTTCGGCATCCGCGGCGGTAACAGCCGCTCGCATGGCATGGCGATCAGCCAGCGCGGCGTCGTCACCGGCGCCTTCAGCGACGACCCGGACGGCCCGGCGCGTCCCTTCCGCTGGAGCGCCGCCGGCGGCATGGAAGATCTGGGGCTGGCGCCCGGTCTGCCCTGGCCTTCGACCGGCAAGGCGCTCAGCGATGCCGGCCTGATCGCCGGCGTGGCCACAGTCGATGACGAGCAGACGCACGCCATCGCCTGGACGCGGGCAGGCGGCACAATCGCCATCGATACCCTGGGCAGCGTCGAGTCGGAGGTGGTGGCGGTTGGAGCGGGAGGCGAAGTGGCGGGCAACCGCCTCCCCTCGTACGATGCCGGCGGCGACCGCCCCTTCCTGTGGACGCGCGCCGCCGGCATGGTGGATCTCGGCACCGCGCGCGGCAGCTCGGCGTGGGTGAATGCAATGTCCCCCGGCCTGCACATCGCCGGCGGCATCGGCTATGCCGACGGCCATCAGCGCGCCATGTCGTGGACGCGCCGCGGCGGCATGCGCGAACTGGGCACGCTGGGCGGCAGGACCTCGGTTGCACGCGGCGTGAACGGCAAGGGGCAGATCGTTGGCTTCGCCGAGAACCGGGCCGGCGCCATGCGCGCCTTCCTCTGGCACGCCGGCAGCGGCATGCGCGACCTGAACGCGGCGCTGCGCCAGGCGCCGCCCGGCCTGGTACTGGAGCATGCGATGGCGATCAACGACAGCGGGGCCATCGTGGCGAGTTCGAACGCGGGGCTGGTGCTGCTCAGGCCAGACAATGGTCATGGAGGCAGTCAGGTGCGCGGCCACCTGCTCGGCCCGGTCATGGCGGCGGCGTCGGTCAGGCCGGGCGAGCAGCTGCACGCCAGCGTGGGTTTTGTCGACGACGACCATACCGGCACGCGCAGCATCGGCTGGTCCTGGGGCGATGGCAGCAGGCAGGCCGGCAAACTGCGCGAAGCCGGTAGTGCCGGGACGGCCAGCGCCAGCCATGCCTATGCGTCGCCGGGCAGCTACGAGATCATCGTCAGGGTGGTCGACCGCGACGGCCGCGCCACGGCCGTCAGCCACCGGGTCGATGTGACGGAAAGCGCGGACGGCAAGCCGGGCGGGGAGAGCGCGTCGCGCCTGGCCTTGCCTCGGCCGAACACACCGACACCGGCGAGTGCTGCTAGAATTTTGCGGTAGTTTTCCGATTCCCATTTTCAGGAGTACGCATATCCTCGCTTCCTTTATCAGAGCCGCGATCGGCAGGCCCAGACTGACGATCGCCCTCGTCTTGGCCGTGCTGGCAGCCTTGGCCGGCACGATGAGCTATACCGCTTACCTGGTCGTCGGCGAGCTGGCCGATCATCTCGGCACAGGCCGGGTGATGGCAGGCTTGCTGCTTGGCGCCCTGTTCGCCAGGTTCCCCTGGATAAGGAAGGGCAGGCTGCGCATTGTCGGCCTGCTACCGCAGCCCATGCGCCGGCCGCTCATCGTCAGCCTGCTTGCCCTCTGCCTGCTGAGCTTCCTGTCGCGCGGCGAGCAGGTGCCCGCGCTGTTCACCGGATTGACGACGGCTTTCCTGCTTGCCTACCCGTGGTTGAGAAAAGCCACGTTCGATCGGCTGCGGTCGTCGTTCACGCCGTTCAGCTTTGGCCGAAATGCGCGCAAGGATGCGGACGACACTGTGATCGAAGGCGAATTCAGGGAAAGGAAAGAGTAAAGGAAGCCGGAAACAAGAACGCCACCCGAAGGTGGCGTTCTTGTTCGCATTACTTTCGCAATACTGCATTCTTGGTGGCCTGGGGAATCGAACCACCGACACAAGGATTTCAAAACAAGCTTTCACCTCAGACGCGAGGAAATTTCTTGCTGCGTCAGCGAACTACCGAGCCTGAGGCGGCTAGTGAAATTCGTCAACCAAATCCTTAGCGTATCGAATTTTCTGTTCCTGTCCGGTAAGTGCGCCGTGCAGCGGTGCGGAACAGCGCTCGTCCGTGGCAATAGGGTGACGTTTTCGGACTGACGAACCGGGCATGGACAGGCGAAGGTGCAGACAACGAAACCGTCGCGTCGCTCCACAAACAAAAACGCCAACCTGCATGGGTTGGCGTTTCGTTTGACACTGTTCTTGGTGGCCCGGGGCGGAATCGAACCACCGACACAAGGATTTTCAATCCTCTGCTCTACCAACTGAGCTACCAGGCCAAGGCGGCGAATTTTAGCATGAACCAGCCGCAAGTCCATAATTTCTTAAAAAACGGCATCACCCTATCGCCACATGCTCGCGCCGCCACTTCGCCGGCGAGGTTCCCACTTCACGCTTGAACGCCCGCGCAAACGCCGCCTCCGATTCATAGCCCACATCCAGCGCCACCGACGCCACCGGCGCCCGGCTGTCGCGCAGCAGGCCGGCCGCCGCCTCCATGCGCCAGCGCGCCAGGTATTGCATCGGCGGCTGGCCCAGCAGCCGCAGGAAGCGCGCGCAGAAGACCGAGCGCGACAGGCTGGCGGCGCGCGCCAGGTCGTCGATGGTCCAGGGCCGCGCCGGCGCGCGGTGGATCAAGGCCAGCGCCCGGCCCAGCTGCGGGTCGCGCAGTCCGGCCAGCCAGCCGGTGCTGCCCGCCGGCAGGTGCTCGAGATAACGGCGCAGGGCGTCGATGAACATGGTTTCGCTGGCGCGTTCCAGCAGTGCGGCGGCGCCCGGCTGGTTCTGTTCCACGCGCACGGCCAGCGCGGCCAGTTCGGTGCGCGCGCTGGCGCCGCTGGCCGGCAGGTGCAGCAGGCGCGGCAGGGCGCCGAGCAGCGGGTTGAAGGGGTGGCGGTCGCAGCTGAGGAAGCCGCAGGTCACCTGGTTGTCGGCCTGCTGCGCCGGCTCGCCCCAGGTGATCTCGTACTGCGAGTGGAACACGATCGGAATCGGCTTCGGCGCGTCGCGGGTCTTGGCCACCCAGGCCGGGTCGATGCGCGTGGGCTGCTGGGCCGGGTCGCTGGAGAGCACGTGGCCGTCGCCGTGCGGCAGGATGACGGTATCGCCCGGCTGCAGGCGCACAGGCGCCAGGCCGGCCACCGTGACCCAGCCGCTGCCGCGCGTGAGCACGTGGTATTCCATGACGTGCTCGGCGTCGGGGAAGAGCAGGCCGGCCAGGTCGCGCAGGGGCGGGGCTTCCACCGCCCAGTTTGACGGCAAACTGAGCTGGTAAAAAACCGCGCCGCGCAGGCGTACCGAGCGCAGCACGTCGGACAAGGTGTCGATACCCATCGTTTCAGGATGCACGGGCAAACCGCGGCGACGCTGGAGCAAGCCGCCGCTGCGCATGCGCGCGATACTCGTCATCTTCAACCAGGAAATGGGAGGATGCCACCATGGACAAGCCAATGCAATCGACTTCTACCTTGCCCCAGGGCCATGGGCCCGCACAGCCGGACTTCGCCGCCATCAAGCGCCGCCAGCAGGCCACCTGGGCCAGCGGCGACTTTGCCGTGATCGGTGTCACCTTGCAGATCGTCGGCGAGACCCTGGCCGAGGCCGCCGACATCCGCGCCGGCGAAACCGTGCTCGATGTCGCAGCCGGCAACGGCAACGCCAGCCTGGCCGCGGCCCACCGCTTCGCACGCGTGACCTCGACCGACTATGTGCCGGCGCTGCTGGACAAGGGCCGGGCGCGGGCCGGGGCCGAAGGCCTGGAGATCGATTTCCGCGTCGCCGATGCCGAGGACCTGCCGTTTGCCGACGGTACGTACGACGTGGCGCTGTCCACCTTCGGCGTGATGTTCGCGCCCGACCATGCCAAGTCGGCGCGCGAGATGCTGCGTGTGGTACGTGCCGGCGGACGCATCGGCCTGGCGAGCTGGACGCCGGATGGCCTGGTTGGCCAGTTGTTCAAGACGATCGGCAAGTACGTGCCGCCGCCGGCCGGGGTGCGTTCGCCGGCGCTGTGGGGCACCGAGGACTACCTGCACGAGCTGTTCGGCGAGCAGGCGTCAAGCATCCGTATCGCGCGCCGCCAGTTCCTGTTCCGCTATGCCTCGACCGGCCACTGGCTGCAGGTGTTCAAGGATTACTACGGCCCGGTGCAGAAAGCATTCGCCGCGCTCGATGAGCCCGGCCAGGCGGCGCTGGAAGCCGATATCATCAGTATGCTGCAAGGCGCGAACACGGCGGGCGGGGCATCGCTGGTGGTGCCGTCCGAATACCTGGAGGCGGTGATCGTCAAGCGCAGCACGTAAGCGTGCATCTGCCTCGGCAATAAAAAAACCGGGTGGCCGGCGCAAGCCAGCCACCCGGTTTCCTCGTTCACATTCTTACCAGCCCATGTCCTTCAGCAGCGGCAGCGTCAGGTCCTTCGGCGGCACCAGCGTGTTGGTCAGGTCGGCGTTGATGTTCGGCTCCATCAGCAGGTTCGGCGAGGCCGTCACGTCCCAGTGCGAGACCGACGAGCCGCTGACCAGCGGATTCGGCGTGTACAGCAGCGGCCGGCCGAGGCGGTCGGCGCCGGCGATGCGGTTCGGGTCCGAGCCGAGGACGGCCGTGACCTGGCCCACCTGGCCGCGCGTGCCGTAGCCCTTGGCGGCATTCACCGCCGCAATCAGCGCCTGGCCATCGGCCTGGCTGACGCCGAACGACGGGATCGTGATCGAGCCGTCGGTGCCGCCCGGCAGCAGAGCGCCGGCCACGTTATTTGCCAGCACCACGCCCACCGCGCCCGCATCCTGCGCATTCTTCACCTTGATGGCGAAGGTGCAGCCGCCACGGAGGATGATCGGCACCTTGCCGCGCACCGCCATCGTGTTCGCTGCATTGAACGGGCTGCAGCCCGGTCCGAGTTCGCCGGCCTGGGTGGCGATGGTGGTCAGCGCGCCGAGCGTGCCGGCCGGCGGCACCACGCCGAACGGCGAGGCGTTGAAGTCCATCTGCAAGTTGCCGCCGGATGCAGGCGACACGGTCTTCAGGACCGGAATCGGGCGCAGGATCGAGGCGCCGGCCACCGCTTGCGGGCCAATCCACGCCAGCTGCAGCGGGTTGATGGCCGAGAAGCGGCGTTCCGCCGAGGTCATGTTCAGCCAGGTCTTGTTCAGCGTGTTGTCGAACATGTGGCGTTCCCAGATGCTCGGCAGGCCGCCATTGGCGACGTAGCCGCCGTTCGGGCCGAAGCGGTAGCCGGTCGAGGTTTGCACCGTCAGCACCGAGAAGCCCAGGCCGTGGCCGAGTTCGTGCAGCAGGGTGGTGGCAAAGTTCACCTGGCTGCCGGCATTCCCGTCCAGGCCCAGGTAGAAGCCGCTGCCGTCCAGGCAGCCCGGTTTGCCGAGGTTGATGTTGAACTGGGTCTTGATGTCGACGTTGCCGTAGCCGCTGCCATCGTCCGGGTTGCCGCCGCTCAGGTTTTCGCCGGCCAGCTTGTTGGCCAGCGCTTGCGGATACCAGGTGCCGGGTACCGCGTTCGGGAAATCGCGCCAGATGTTCCAGGCGCCGGCGCTGCCCAGCACGGCCGAGCTGGAGCTGCAGGTCAGGGCTTCCCAGCCGGCGCTGACGGTGATCGTGACGTTGCTTTGCAGGTTGCGTTCCCAGATGTCGGCAACGTAGCGGTAGACGTTCAGGCGCTGCTGGCCGAGCGTGGTGCCCGGGTTGCCGCCGACCGGCGCCACCGGCGTGGTGTCGTTGAAGCCGACCCCGGCCGGGTCGCGGCTCTGGATATTGATGGTGGCGGCCTGGCTTGCCGCGCAGGCGAACAGGGCGGCAGCGGCGATGAGCGAACGGGAGAGATGCGAGTGGGTGACTGGGCGCATGGTTACTCCGTGACCGGGGTGAGGGTGTGGACGTGGCCGGCCGCGGCGGCGCCATCGGCGGCGCCGTGGGAATCGAAGCACTGGCTTTCCAGCGAACCGTCGGGTTTACGCACCACGACCGAGGTGCTGATCATCTCGTCGGTCAGGCGCACGCCGGTGGCGCCGTTGGCATTGAACTTCTGCAGGGTCGGGGTTGGGGCCTTGCGCATGGCGCTGACCTTGCCCGATTGCCTCAGGGTTTCCGCCTCGGCGGCGGTGGGGGCGCGCAGCTTGCCGGTCTCGGCGTCGCGCACGACGGTCAGGTTATCGTTCGATGCTGCCGGCGCGGCTTGTTGCGCGGCGGCCGGGAGGCTGGCGAGGCCCAGCAGGGCAAGGCCGAGGCCGGCGGCGCACGAGAGGCGCAGGCGGGACGTTACTTTCTGTGACATGACGATCTCCTGGTAGCGATGTGTTCCAGAGCAACGAAAGTGGGCAGCGAAGCGGGCAGCGTGTTGGACGCCAGCCCGAAAGAAACGTCACCCGGTTCAGCTGCGGCGGCGGCGGCGCGCGGCGGTCAGGGCAGCCAGGCCGCCGGCGAGGATCAGCATCGATGCCGGTTCCGGCACGGCATTCACGGCCAGGCTGTCGATACCGACATAGTTGGCGCCGTCGGCCAGGCCGGTGTATTGCACGGCGAAGCGCGCGGTCGAACCTGCGCCTTGCAGGCTCAGGCGTGCCTTGTACAGGGTCCATTCGCCGGTCGGGACGGTGAAGGCCGGTTCGAGGATGAAGTCGGTCAGCGAGGTGCTGCCGTTGCTGAAGCCGAAGGCGATCTGGTCGCTGTAGCCGGCGATGGCATCGGCGCGCAGCCAGAACGACACGATCACGTTCATGGCGGTGGAAAACTCGGGGGTAATCAGCCAGCTGGACAGGTCGCCACCGGCGGGGGCGTTGTTGTAGTTGGAAGCGGCATAGCTGTTGGCCTCGCCTTTATGTGCCTCGAAGATGGTCTGGTCGCCCTGGTACCAGGCAGGCGTGGTGCCGCCGGACGTGCCATTGTTCTCGATGATCCAGCCTTTGCTGCCGAGGTTGCCGACATTGTCGAAACCCTCGTTGATCAGTACGCCTGCCTGGGCCGATACTGCGACGCCTGAGAATGCCAGTACAACCAATGCTTTCTTCATCATGTAATGCGCCTCCAAAGTGGTGAACAGTGGGGCGGCGTCGAGAGAGCAGTTTCGGCGCAACCCCCAGCATGCAACGAACGCTTTCCGTTGACGCAGAGGAGTATGCATATTGCGTGCCACTTTCCCAGGTACTTGTTTTCGAAAAGAAAAATTACAAATACGAAAAAAGATGTCATCAAGCTGTCAAAATTCTCGACAGCTTGTCGGACTAGGCTGACACAGGGTCAGGCAAGTGCCCCAAGCCAGGGCTGCAGCCCGGCAATCGCTTCTTCCTTGGATTTCGCCTCGACCTCGATCCACGGCGCGCCGGCATACGAGGAAGGCATGGTGGCGATCAGGTCGGAATGCTGGCGGTCGTTGAAGCCTTCGCGCCCATTCGAGATGTGCACCAGCTGCTGCGCCGGGTCGGGCCAGGTGTCGCGCGCCTTGGCCAGCATCTCGGCCACGCTCGGGTGCTCGTAGCTGTCGAGCTTTTCGTGCACGATGTGGTGGTGGGCGTCGAACACCA
>Ga0265797_10005982_pt1 | contig 17492 bp, 21 predicted proteins | sample P2T30metagenome_FD_192433 | JGI IMG/M metagenome (GOLD analysis project Ga0265797, IMG submission 192433) | Plant litter microbial communities from East Loma Ridge, Irvine, California - P2 T30 | ecosystem: Environmental > Terrestrial > Plant litter > Unclassified | place: USA: California...
CACCTGGCACACGGCTGCGGCGAAAGAACTCCACGGCGGCGCCCTCCTCACCTCCCCCATCGTAGCAACCTTCAAGAACCGCTCCGACGTCAAGATCCTCGACCTCGCCGGCCAAGCCCACTGCAGCTGGGCCTGGGACGTCGCAACCAGCCACCCCGCAGCCCAAGTCTACACGACCGTCTCCTCCGACGCCGAAGCCCACGTCCTGTCCTCGTCGCTCGAAGGCCCCCTAAACCACCACGTAATCGCCGCCCCGCGGACCTGGGTTCTCCCCTTCCCTCCTAACACCTTCGACGTCATCTCCGCGCGCAACCTCTACGCCAACCTACGCACCCTAATCCCCAACGGCGAGTTCGACGACGAATGGGACCTGACGCTGCAAGAGTGCCTCCGCATCCTCAAACCCGGCGGCTACCTCGAATTCGACCTCCTAGACGCCGAGCTCGCCCACCCCGAAGCCGCCACGCAGGCCCTGGGCGTCGAGTTCGCTTTCAAACTGCGCACCCGCGGCTACGACCCGGCCAGCGGCAAGACCTTCCTGCCGCGCCTCAAGCGCGCCGGGTTCAGCGACATCAAGCGCGCCTGGATGCTGCTGCCCGTCGCGGACGTCTCGCCCACCTGGACGGATTCGGGCAAGAGCTCCGCGTCGTCAAACTCGACCATCACCGCCACCACCGCAACCGCAGCGCGGGAGGATTACTTCGCCGAAACCGAGCGGTCGATCTGCCCAGACGACGGCGGCGTTGTCGCTTACGAGCCGCCCGTCACGGGCTCGACCGAGGATGTGAGGGCTATTACGGGGCTTGTCGGGGCGAGGGCGTGGGAGCAGTGGATGCTGAAGTTGGCTGGGGAGATGGGCAGGGGGGAAGAGGAGTGTTTGGAGGGTGTTGGGAGGGCTTTGGAGAGGGCCGGGAGGGCTGGTGCGGGGTCTGGGTGGAGGTGTTTGGTTGGGTGGGCTAGGAAGGAGTGTTAGTGTTGTTGTTGTTGTTGTTGTTGTTGTTGTTGTTGATGATGATGGGGAGAAGATGGGATGGATGGATGGATGGATGGATTGTGAGGCTGTGATGTCGTGTTTTTCTTTCCCGTTTTCCTTTTCCTTTTGTTTTCTCATTTCTTCTCCGTCCCCTTTCTTAGAGTCATTTCACTTTTGTCTGCCTCGGGACGACTTTTCGTTGTAGTAATGGAGATTGTCAATACCTACAACAAAATGACTATATGCGCTTTGCTGCCAGGCAGTGCCCTGCCGGCCGTATGATGTTACTTGCATTCCTTCTGCTATCTTCATCTGCTCACATCACTCCTCAAGACTTCGTAGGCCCAAAATCAGAACCATAGAGCGTCTCCTCAAAATAGAAAAGCCATCTAACTTTGACCAAAAGCCGACATCGAAAGTCTTCGCAAGCTGGGAAAAGGTAATGTATGGAGCAATATCATCCGCGCCACGCAGTGATCCTGAAAGGCCCTCCAGCGTAAAGGGACACAAATTCTTGAGGTGGACTAGGTATCATGTCATCGCAACCAGACTTCATGTCACGCCCAACCATACATGCGTGTTCTCTCATACAGTCATACGCAAAGGAAAAATTGGTCAAACACATCCACCCTACACTACATACTACAACCCATTCAAAACAGCCTGCACACCCACACTAGCCGCATCCTCCCTCTTGAGCACAAAGCCCCTCAAATCCGCCCTCTCAACCCCAGGCAAAAGCCCGCCCGCGCCGCCCACATTCCGCATGCGATCGCGCAAAGCCTCGGGGCCAATGACGAAGATGTTCGCAATCTCCTCGAGGACGTCCAGGCTAGGTTTGAAAGTCGCCGGCAGGTCCCAGCCGCGCAGCAGCTCGCAGTACTTTGCGATGTCTTTGGAGACGGCGAGGGCGCCGGTCTGCGAGACGCTGAAGGCTTTGAAGTGGTTGAGCAGGAGGCTGCGGAGGCCGACGGCGAGTTCGAGCGAGAGAGATTCGAGGACTTTGCCGGAGAGGGACGAGGCGGCGCGCGAGTGCAGGCGGTGGAGGAAGGCGAAGATTGCTTGGCAGGTTGGGGTTTGGAGTTGGTCGAGTTGGAGGTTTGCGTCGTCGCGAGGCCGGTAGTCGGTTTTCTTCTGCCCTGTCAAGAGTCGCGCAACCCAGGCGAGGGAGGCGTCGATTGTGCGTTGGAGGACGGCGTCGATCTTGCCTTCCATGCGGTCTGTGAAGGCTGAGGTGCGCTTCTCGAGATCGCGGCGGATGGTGAGGTTGGTGGAGGCGAGGGGGAGGAGGAGCATTTTGATTGTTGTGAGCATGAGGTGGAGGATGCTGATGGCCGTTCGGAGATCGGCGATGTAGGATGTGTCCGGCTCGGTTTTGGTGTTTTGCTCGGCGGCGTAGGCCGTTTCGTTGGCAGCGTCGAGGGCGGTTTCGAGATAAATCTCGCCCATGTTTGCGATGAGCAAGTGTAACAGTTCTCGGACCTCTTTTGGGGTATCATTGCCACTGGTCGATAGTTCCAGACCACGTCCAACCGCTTCAGCTAGCCACTTCAGCATTCGCTTGGTGTTTGGCAATGAGAGCTGGCCATCTTCGTCTGTAATTTCTGGTTCTTTATTTCCCGTCGGGCTCGAGTGCTGGTTGTCATCACGCAACCCGGCGATGCGCATCATCATGTTCTTCTGGCTTGTGGGAAGCTCGCCGGCATCCAGTCGTTCAGAGTAAGCTTCTCTGGCATTACTGATCAGCTCTTTCGATCTCGCCGACAGCGCGCCAAGATATGTTGACGACTGCACGTTCAGCTTTCTTCTGCGAGAGTGGTATAGTGTGAATTTGAAGAGAAGACCCTCGAAAAGCTCGCTCAGATTGTGCTTTTCACGCTCAAGATAGGAAGAGCCTGTGAAGTAAGGTACGAACAGTTCATCGAGCTGTTGATCAAGCACCGCTGCCGTCACGCTGTTGACGGGCTCTGGATGTTCAGTGAGGCCGTGCGCTTTGAGGTCGTCAACAAGTGTACTAATGTATGACCTGGACGCCTGGAGTGAGCGTAAGAAGGCCAGAGATGATATGCTGTCCGTCTTGTTCAACACCATTTCCAGTCTCTGTTGTATTGATTGTTGGAAGACTCGTTGTAAGAAGCGAGCCAAGACCTCATCGTAGTAAGGGAATGCGCGCTTGATAATGAAGCTCTCCTCCTGCACAACCACCTTGACTTCGTCGATAAGCGCTTGCAACCCCGGCTCAATGCCAGGAGGCTCCATGTCGGGATCTGCAAGTCGATCCCAGGTCTCGTTGTCGGTCGTGAGCTCCTCCGTGACAAGTTGTGAGCGGTCGATGAAGAACTGATGCTGGTTGACGAAAAGCGAAATGACACTGCTGCCCTCTCCGAAATCGCGCAAAGCGACCGCGCATTCTAGCATACCGTCAAAGTTTTGTCTTCGATAAAAGTCATCGAATGACCTCAGCAGGTCTTTTTCCAACATCTCCAGGAACTTCTCTATGATCTCCCGTGCCTTGCGGCCGTTTGGTGAGCGGGCTGATGATTCCGAATCCTCGCCGCCATTGGTGATGCCATTAGACTTCGACTGGCCAGTCGTTCCTGAGTCTAGATCAGGATCGAGCCGTTGGGAGATCTTCAAGAGTTGTCTTGCAATGTGCGCGCATCTGACTTTGCCTTCTCCAGCACCCATTCTGCGGACATCGTCGAGCGAGGACAGATCACCGCGTTCACTGACCTCGATCCAACATTGCAATACAAACTTGGCATCCTGTGCTCTTTGCCGTTGCTTGTCCAGCTCTTCCAGCCGCTCTCCTATCCGCACAGCCGCATTCCCGCCTATGTCATTGTCTCCGTCAAGCGTCCTCTCAAGTTGGTGGAAGTTGTCAATAGTCCGCTGGAGCTTCTTCTCTTGAGATTGCGTGTTTTGGTTGTGATTATTCTCCGCGCGTCTAACGCCAGCCGAAAGCTCATTTTCACGTTCTTCAAGATCCTCGCTCAGCGTCTTAAGCCTGGTGAGCGCATGTTCGAACGTCCGTATGAGCGGCTTCGGGTCGAAAGCTGCCTGTGCTGATTGTGTATTCGCGGGTAATCCTGGTGGTCCCAATGAGCGGCGGGCGGGAGCGGCGGAGTCGGATAGGGCCTCGACAAGGTCTTTGACAATGAAGTCCTTGCTACTGAAGGTTTCCAGGCTGAATATGTGTGGAGCTCGGGTAGTTTGTGAGGTTCCCTGTCTCGTGAGACCAGTGACGGAGGAGTGTTGGGAGACGGAGTCGGGCGGTGTCGGCGCCATGGTGGATGTTAGGCGGTTATCTCAGCTCCATGCCTTGATTGTATTCCTCCCTCGCAGCGGCATTGACACGTCAACAATCAACAAATGCTAACATGGATCTGGATATCGGCACCCGGCAATCAAGGTAGCAGTCGATTGATGATGGATGGACGGCCATGGCGCAGCTGCCTATCGTGGCCAAGCGCCGGATGCTCCCTCGCAGAACATCCAGGAAAATAATAATCGAGACAGCGCACCTGCTTTCGCCCCTCTAGTGTGAGAGACACTTACGTAGACTGTCTTGCTTTTTCTTGCCCCAGAAGCCCAAGTCAACCTCTTCCATCCACCTTCAGCCGCGGTAAGGTTACATACTAACTGCAACTTACCAGTCGACTGCTGTACTGCAACGTCATGTGCGTGCATTTAGCGGCAACAAGGATTTGGCCCGCCTGATAGAGCGTCGATGGAACTTCCGCATGAGGATGACCTGGCCATGATTGACATGCCGCTACAGGCAGGTGCCAGGTCCCATCTCCAAGGCTCCTCTCTGCTAGTCGCCCGACTTAATATTTACCAGAACATGCCTTCTCTTACTTCTCTTCCACTCATACACACCATATCATAGGTATCAGTATTCATCATGCTGCTCACCTATAGCCCTCTCGTGGGCACATTCGCCCTCGGTGCTGCAGCCATCGGACTGAACGTCGGCAGGGGAGACCAGACCATTCAAAATCTGAGACAGAGGGCAAGTCATTCATGAGAGTGTGCGAAAAAGCCTCAAACTAACTATTCAAAGTCCGAGATCCAAGCCTCGTCTCTTGTCAAACGCGAAGACATCGATCCCAGCGAGTTATACCCAGCACACAACCTCTCTGTGCCCGTGGACTACTTCCACAACGAGAGCTGCTATGAGCCACACAGCAACGACTATTTCAACCTCCGCTACTGGTTCGATGCTTCCAACTACAAGCCCGGTGGCCCTGTCATTGTCTTGCAGTCTGGTGAAACCTCCGGAGTAGGCAGATTGCCATTTTTACAAAAAGGTGCGTTCGTGAAACACTGCATTGCCTCACTGGGCACAGATGGACTGGGCCAAAGTTGGGCGATGTCAGTCGTAGCGCTTTCTAGTGATCTGTGCCGAGAGACTGCATGGCCGACTGGGCGACAACATGCTCTCTTGGAGGACAGCCAGATTCAGCAGCTCATCCCAATTCATTTGTCCAGATGCTCTGGGACCGCTTGCCCAATCAATAGTGCTGACAACTACCAGGCATCATCGCGCAGTTGACTCAAGCTACACACGGTATCGGTGTGATTCTGGAGCATAGATACTATGGCACCTCCTTCCCCACTCCAAACATCTCCACTGAGAATCTGCGATTCTTGACCACCGAACAAGCTCTGGCAGATCAAGCGTACTTCTCTCAGCACATCAAGTTCCCTGGAATGGTAAGTCTGCTTGCAAGCACTTCCCAACGCACCAAGCGCAGAACTGACCATTTTGCCCAGGAGGATCAAGACTTGAGTAGCAATACTACCGCTCACATCGCCTACGGTGGCTCCTACGCAGGTGCCTATGTCGCATTCCTCCGCAAACTTTACCCCGATGTCTACTGGTAAATCTTCTCACACCATCAATCCTCTGTGGACACATCTCTAACCATTTCGCAGGGGCGCCATATCCAGTTCTGGCGTGACCAAGGCTATCTACGACTACTGGCAGTACTATGCCGCCATCGCCAAGTACGGGCCAAAGGATTGCATCACTGCTCAGCAGACGTTTACGCACATGGTCGACAACATCCTGATCGGCAAGAACGACCACGGTCTCACTATGGTATTGAAGGACGCTTTCGGCCTTGGAAATGTGACCTACGACAATGACTTTGCCAGCGTCTTAGCCTCTGGAATCGGTCAATTCCAATCTCTCAACTGGGATCCCGAGATCAGCAGCCCTGGCTTCTACGACTACTGTGCCAACATCAGCAGTACGGACGTCATCTACCCAGCCACCGAAGCCAAGCGAAAGACCGCCACTCACCTCCTCAAAGCCGGCGGGTACAAGCCCAAGAAAGCTCTAGTCAACCAACTCCTCAACTACATCGGCTACGTCAACAGCACCTCCCTATCACGCTGCGACGACGTCAACCAAGACTCCTGCTTCTCACAGCACAATTCCACCCCGTACGAAGATGTGTCCATTTCTTCATACGGCGTGCGCAGCTGGGCCTACCAATACTGCACGGAATGGGGCTACCTGCAAACGGGCTCCGGTGTCCCCAAGGACCAACTCCCCCTCATCAGCCGCACCATCGACCTCGAATATTCGACTCTAGTCTGCCGCTACGCATTCAACCGCACCACGCCGCCCGACGTCGACCGCATCAACAAGTATGGCGGCTACGACATTTCCTACCCACGCCTGGCTTTCCTCGACGGCGAGTGGGACCCCTGGCGCCCTGCCTCCCCGCACGCATACGACTACGGTGCGCGCCGCAGGAAGAGCACTATCAGCGAGCCATTCATCCTTATCGATGATGCTGTGCACCACTGGGACGAGAACGGTCTCTTCCCCAACGAGACAACCCCTGAATTGCCTCCGCAGCCGGTTGTAGATGCACAGAGGCAAGAGGTCAAGTTTGTGAAAGCGTGGATGCAGGAGTGGAAGTACAAGTGCGCTGAGGAGGGGAAGTGGTGGTATTGAGGATATCTCTGCCGTTCGAATGACCGGAGTTGACTCGGTTCCCTAGAAGTAGTCCCCCTAAGAAGTAAGAGATGTGGAGTCCGAAGGTAATACCATTTCGACAAGCGTCCCACTCCCTTGCTTCATCCACCTAGTGACTACGTTGCGACTTCCGCCACCACAAAACCACCTCATGTCCGATCAAATGCTCTTGACATGAACAACCGGCCCCTTGTAGAATTTCCTAGCGTAAACCAGGTAATTCACGACGCAAACAATCGCGACACCTGCGAACATCGCAATACCCCAGTTCCTGTTCGAAGAAAAACAGATATCAGTCAGCAATGTAGTCCAGGCCAAAAAAGCGTCGGCATCGAAAAGAAAAAAAACCAACTCACATCGACTTCGCATCCACCTTCGCGAAAAGCGGGAAAAAGCTGACGACCGTAGAGAACAGCTCAAAGCACAGCGCAACAACATTCACCCCGACCCCCCAGCGGCCCAACGACCAGCGCGCAGGCGGCAAACGCTCGCCGTACAACCGCCGCCAGAGCACGCAGGCAATGCTCAGCGCGTAAGTCAGGCCCACGGCGCCCGTCATCAGGCCGATGATGCTGTTGAAAACCTCGCTGCCGCCGAAATTCAGCAGCGCTACGATGACGAGGATTACGAGCGAGGTGAGCATGGCGTTTAGCGGGAGCGGGGTGTTGTTTTTGTCGTTGGTGTCATTGTTGTTGACGAGTTTGGTGAAGAAGGCCGGGAAGGGGAGGCCAGCGTCGCGGGCGAAGGACCAGGCTTGGCGCGAGGCGGCGGCTGTGGCGTTGATGCACATGGCGAGGGTCATGAGGACGATGGGGATTGTCATTCCGATTGCGGTTGCGGTGCTGGAGGTTGCGGTTGCGAAGACCTCGACGAAGGGGTAGGGCGCGGTCGAGTTGATGATTTGGGTTTCGACGGATTGGATCGCGAAGCTGTAGGTTATTATTGTGATCAGGCCGAGGGTGCCGTTGAGGAGGACCGTGGTCATCATCTGTGGGTGGTGGGGGAGGGTTAGTTGGTTGGTTTGTTCGGCTTTGGTTGTGGCTGGCGGATGGATGCAGGTTGATCATACTGGGAAGTAAGAGAGATATCGTCAGCTGATGGTCAGACAACATTGATGTCCATGTACATACCCATGCGTGGGACTGTACGGGAAGCATCTTTCACTTCCTCGGCCATGTGAACGGCGCTGTCGACGCCCTGTCAAACACAAGTCAACAAGAAAGAACAAGATTCCTTATGGTCAATCAGTGCGACTGACAATGAAAGCAGCCGAAGCAGCCATCTGGCCCACGACACAAGCGCCTCCCATCGTCGACCACCCTCCGAAATTCTCGAACTTGCCAAAGACGTCGCTCACAGAGGCTCTGGGAGCGAGGGCCCAGAGCGGGATGATGATGACGAGGAAACCGATGATGAATGCGACGAGGATGACACCCTCGAAGAGCGGTAAGTGTTTGGTGGCGAAGACGTTGAAGGAGACAGCGAAGGCTCCGACGGCCATTGTCATCAGAGTTCCTTGCCTGTGTGGTCAGAATCGTCAGTAAAGTCGACACATGCAATGCACGGCCAAGGATGGACACGCAAATCCACAGGTCAGGTCACGTCTGCCGTCTCTGCTGAATTTTCCAAACTCACCAAACAGTCGGCACATAGCCAGGATTCCCCATCGAAGCAAGGATCAAAATAACATTCCCCGTTTGGTAGGCGGACGCAGCGATGAAAGCCTGCCAGCCCAGAGCCGCCAGCCATCCAGAAATGTAGCTGAGGATCTTCGACATGCTCGGCGGCGCGAACTCGCTGACCCACTGATATTGACCGCCGGCGCTGGGAGACATGGAAGCCATTTCGGCGAGGGAAGCCACGACGGGGATTGTGAGGATCCAGGTTGCAAGGAACGTCCATACGGTTCCCTTTGTTGGGTTGGATGTTAGTATGCGTGTAGTCTCCCGAGTTTGAAAGAAATATCTTACAGCTCTACCACCGTTGATGAGAGAGAATGTGCTGGTCCTGTCACGGTTTCAGTACATGTATTGTTCGAAATGTGGTAACCGCCAATAATAAAGGCACTGAAGACATACGACAAGATCCCCATCCAGGTACACATGATGACACAAGTCAGGCCCAGGATGGAGACAGATCGGAAGTTTCTCTGCCCCAAATGTAAGCATAAGCCATGACAAGACGACCGAACATGTTCATAGAACAAACACCTCACCTTCAGCTGCTGCGCTCTCCCCAACCGATCCATATCCCTCGCATCCTCAACCGTGCCATTGAACTCACTCATCGAGACATCGCTGTCGGCGACGTGCGTTTCGAGGGCATTCTCATACTTAGACATGATGATGTTGACGAGTGTACAGAAGACACTGCTTGAACCTACCCGGGGAAAGAAAGGAGAAGGAGAAGGAGGAGTGCGAGGTAAAGCCTCAAGGCCAACAAGCGAAGCAGAAGATAAGAAGAAGCGATCTAACGATTCCTACCAATCTTACGGTACGGAGGATGGCCGATACTGCATATACCTATACTTCCTTCGGAAGGTAACACAGAAGCGATGGATCAAGATCGCCTACGTAGCCGAACACCGCGCGGTATGCGGTACCAGACATAGAGGCGTAAGCCGGAACGACGACAGTGGTGCTTAACTGGCAACGGCCTAGCCTTGCCTTCAATAAAGTATCAAAACTGCAGAGTTGCGGAGTCCACCGTGAAGATGGACGAAGGAAGGGGAGGGTGTTGTCGATCAAAAAGCGGGAGGATTCGCCGTGGCGTTGCTTCTTCCAGTGGTGTTACAAAGCACTTTACACAGCCTCAGCTGAAAAGGCAGAGGGGACCTAATGAAGTTGCAGGTAAGGTGATTAGGTAAACATTGTTATATAGGGAAGGCAACTGTGGGAAGAGAGCAATTTTTGCACCAATACACGTACCTTCATCTTTGACACGTTTCTATCCATCGGGTTAATTCGACAATTTTGGACATTAGCCGGAACAGCCACTTCCAGATCGAACCAGATTGCAAGAGGTACATGCAGCTACCTTGACTTATATGCAGCCGGCCATTTAGGCCCCGATGCATGCTCCGATGATAGTTATTTTCCCAACCAGAGCGTGAATCCCTTCCAACGCCCAGAAACAGAATCGTTGAAGCGAAAATGAAAAGGCCGCCAGGCCATATTCCTATGCCAATTAGGCTGGCACTCAACAAAGCGGTGTGCTGCTTCTGCAACTCTTCCCAAGTTTGATGCAGTGCATGCAAGAATTTCGAAAGAAGAGAAAGAGTGAAGAAAGAACAACCAGAGGAAAGAAGAAATAATGACCCGACGTCCCGTTTCGACCCGTAATATCATGCCAACATCAATCATGCTTCGCATATCCCATTTCGTGTTGTGTCCAGTGACACAACGTTCATCTCTCATGTAACGCAGTCTGATCAGACTTGCAGCGCCTCCCTCGCCAGACTCCTCTTTAATCCCATACCCCTCCCGGCCACTTCTCTGGCGCAACCAGCCTCGCCAGCAGAGCCGAGGTCGAGCAGGCCACCTCCGAACCCTTCTGCTTCTAGTCGGCCGGCCTCTCGACCAAGCGAGTAACCCGCTGAAAAGCTGATAGCAGACAAAACGACCATGACTCCTGCAGACACCACCCATGTGAGTAGAGTGGGGGAGATAGCCGCGGGATCTGAAGACAAGTGGCGAGACTTTTTGGCGGGACTGCTGCGTCTGGATTTTGAGGGTGAGGATTTGCGTTTCGACTGGTGGAGCTCTTTGCGGATGCGGTCGAGACCTGGAGCTGGGGAGTTGGAGGTTGTTGATGTTGAGGTACGGCGCAGCGTTGGCTTGAAGGTTGGTTCTTGGAATGCTGTTGCTGGTGCTATCGCCGCTGTGTTTTGGGTCTGTTGTGGGAGAGCAGATTCGGGAACGAGACGGAAAGACATCGGGTCTACTCGATTACCACGGACTGCTGGTTGCTGCTGCTGACCAGGAGACTTTGCGTTGGGTTTTGAGATACTGCGGGCTGCGGCTGCGCAAGATAGGAGCGTGTTGAGACTGGCACGCAGGGCTTCATCGTGTTGAGCAGCAGCGTTATATGATGGCGAGAGGATGTTCTGGGGTAGATGGTTGCTTGTTGTAGGGTGCTGATGCGAAGCCAGAGAGCGACGGGTGGAGGGTCTTGAAGATGGTGCCGGAAAATAGGATCCCGGAACAGGTTGACTTGCAGTCCGCGTATGTCCAGCAGAGGGAGGGTAAGTGAAAGCGTTGGGCTGTGGCGTGAAGCCATCGCCGTGGATAGGATAGTTGATGGCCGTACGGTTCTCGTCGTCAGAGGACTCGTGCGGTGCGTAATTTGGAATGGTGTTTGGCTGCGCTGGACCGGCTAAGTATGGTCCCTCGCCAGAAGAAGTCATGACGCGATCGGATTCGCTCTCACTCTCCTCGTACTCTTCCTGGCTGCTTGCGCCACCAGCGCTGAATGTGCGAGCGACCGTGTGTAAGTTGGAAGGAGCACCTGGCCGGGTGACTCTTCTCCGTCGGGGTCGTGGCTCATGTTGCACGCGCAAGCCGGTGGTGACAATTTCGTCGTTGTTGGCCGATGATAACGAAGAAGACGAGGGTTGTGAGCTGATCTCGACCCACGAGTCTGAGGCGAAGAAGTTAGCACAAGAGTCGTAGTAGTGTTGAGAGTGCCACTCGAAGTCCGCGACAGCCAGAGTATACATGATGCTGGGGAGTCGGTGGATGTGCGAAGTTCAAAGACAGAACCAAGAGCAATGTACAGGCATAGACTTACCTTCGGACCTCACACGGTTTCCAAACGAGGCGGAGCGAGCGTCCATGTCGCGCAGGTGACCGAGTTGCGGTCGGCTGGTCGAGTTGGCATGAGGGCCGGTATGCGCCATGGTGACCCTTTCTGAATAGCAGCAAGTCGCGCGTCTTTGTCCTAGGCAGTACTTCCAGCTCTCTTTGCTCTTTAAGTGTGAGTGAGTGCAGTGGTGGTCTGATGTAAGGAGGAGCGGTGGAAGCGATGTCGGCGTGTCTACCAACTGCGAGAGAGGGATGAGGAGGGCTGGCGGTCTTCAGGTTCGGTGGGAGTGGGGTGTTGATGTCGGGCGGTCGAGTCGCGGTCGCGGGGCGGAGTTGGTAGTAGTGTGGTGTAGTGTTGGATCAGAAGAACAGAAGGGCACAAAGGCGCCTATCAAGCAGTTGAACGACAATCACGTTCACATTCGCAACAGCGGTCCGGCGCGCAGACGCAAGACACGCAAGCCAAGCGTCCAAGTCATCAGACACCTAGCAGGCGACGCAATACAGTACAGGCACGAGTGGAGTGGCCACACGTGAATGCTGGTCGGGCTATCATGCTATCATACACACCGCCCAAGGGCCCCGCCACCGGCACCGACTGACTGTCGATCAAGCAAAGGCCGAAGGAAGCGGTAGGGTGGGGTAGTCTTCGTCAGGGTCCGTCCATGTATATAGAGCAAGTTTATTTATCATTCGGTTCGATTAGCGCGTGAAGAGGAGATCCTCTGATATTACTGTAGATCATCGTCGCAAGATCTTGAACTGTAATCTCTAGTTTGACATTTCATGTCTTGAACCATCTTGTCGAGTAGCTTGTGGCAGTATGACTGATTGAACATTGACAGACAGGTGACACCGAAAACCGAGTCAAGTCGAACAAACACTGTTAGGCCCACTTATGATAGCGATGGTCAGGCGTCAAGCGAACCACTGTCTGCACGACACAATGCTACGCATGCCAATGTCGAGTCAAGTACCAGAATGATGATGTCGATATTCGCATTCACTCTTTACATCAGCTGAAATACCTTGATTTCTAGATACGTGGTCGTCCGGTAGTAAAGATACGTTCCCGCTCCACAGCTCTCTCGGCGTGTGTCCAGTTCTTAGCTCCGAGAGGCAATTTGCGAACAGCTTGATAAAATGACCTGCCCTCGTAGTGTCGTTTTGATCAAATAAGCATACTGTACGCGATACGGCGAATATTCAAGGCAAGACCTTCTTGTACTGGAGCAACAAGAAATGTAGCGAGTCATTTTTTGGTACAACTACGAGTGTCGTGCCTGTTTCCAAATCGATAAGCATTCGTCAAATTTTCTCTTAGTCCAATCTGGATACTCACTGAGTTGAAGAGATGTCGCAACGAGACGTTGGAAGTTCGTTGAAGCCATCATGACGAGAGCAAAGAGTCTGGACGATAAAATTCAGTACATAACATTCGACGATGAGACTGCCGCGCGCTCCGACGTACGTCGAACAGTTTTCCGCTGCGACTTCTCTCATCTTCCGGCTTCATGCAGGCCAGACCCGGCCTCCACGCTCCGTTGGCTTGTTGGAGTCGAGCTTGTAGTGGAGATATGCCAGAAAGACGTCAAGAAGCATCAACACACTGGCTATGGAGCCGAAGATGATGACCAGAGTTGTTTCGGACATGGTGACGATGATGAAGAATAGTGATGATTGGGAGTTGCGAGATTTGGGAATGAATCGCAGTGGGATGATGGCTTGTACATTCGACGGAGATATGGGGTTGGGAGGCCTCTCATATAAACCTGTCGTGCGGTGCTGTATGATAGATCAGTGCGGTGCAATGGCAATTACCTTGAGTCCATCCTTGCAACAGGAATAGTATGTTCAGCCCGTGTGGTATGGCCATGAGCCCTGATGCTCACCGTACCGTATCCCGTTGCCTTGAAACCTAGACGCGCCCCTGCTTGACGGGCTTAGCACAAGCAGGTTACTCAATGCGAACGAGCGGGACGGCGTAGGATTAGCCAGGCACAGAGAGAGGGTAGGGACTAGCAGGGCAGAATAGCAGTTGAATCCTTAGGACTAGTAATGGATGCAGCAGGCAGCATGTAAGCCGAGATGTCGACTGTCATCAAGCGAAGACATCCGCGAACCGGTGCGGTGCTCTATCGCCAAGGACTGAGCCTCGTGGAAACCAACACTGTAGTTGAATGATGGAGTCTAGACGGCACAGACACTTGGAGTCTGCCGTACGGTGCGGTGCTATAGCTCACACTTCGGCGATGCAGTAGTAGGATTTACTTGGGAAAGTCCATATGGAAGGAAGATTCGTCTGGCAATTCGTATGGCAGTCGTGATTGGTGCGGTGCTCCTGCCAAGCGATGCGAAAGCACGGGCGGGAAGGCAGAGGCGGATCACTTCAGTAGTGCGCGGTGCGGTGTGGTGCTGATTATCCTCTTGTTTTCTACCTTCACACTTCACGTCTTCGATAACACCCATGTCTGACGAAAGCGTCCGGACTTGGCGTGCGGTGCCGTGTCTTCGTGTTTCATGGATAAATATGCTAACCTCGTGGCCAGATGCAAGACGCAAGGCCCCTTTCGCTGTGCATATCGCTGACATGATGGCGGTGGCTGCGTGCTTTCATGCTCATTGGTGCGGTGCTCGAGGATGCGGCTGAGCACGCGTGAATGCGAGGCTACATGTATACTGAGCTATCTCTAATAGGTACATATCATGTTCGCAGAGATGTCGAACATGCTCGCGTCTTCGTCTAATCTTCTACTGACTTGATCCTTGTGGTACAACCTCCGCTGAGATTGTCTTGCGGCCATGGCATTCCGGTGCACAGCGTGTTCTGACAAGTCATACGACAAAGACTGGAAACTCCAAAGACACATACGGGAGTCGACAAAGTGTTTCGAGACAATCAACCCTGGCAAATCAGCAAATCAATTGGCCAGGTTCCGGTGCACGCGCTGCGATTATTCTTCTCCACGAGGGCTTGATCTCAAAAGACATCGTCAACGAATTCATGGCGAGACCGTCAATACAACTGCTTCTGATCAGCTTTCCTCTCGCTCTACAGATGCTTCCAGGGAAGGTTCCACACAAGAAGATACCACCGTCATAACGGACACATTGCTACCGGCGAGGCCACACGAACGTCAAGGCCAACTCCCCTTATCAGATGTAAAGCTTGACAGGCCATACATCGATGAGATATTAGTCAGCGACCCATCGGCCACTTCAGTGACATTCGCGGCACTCGATCCGACTACTTGTCTTCAATCTGCGACCCTTCTTAGGCCCACCGAGGAACCCTGCCAGACTCCGAGCCGTTCTTTGCTTTGGGGTCCTGTCTTACAAAATCTCACTGCAAAGAGAAGTAATGCCGGCCTGGATCTTCCGTGTACGAACCGCAAGCGTGTCTGCACGGGAACGAACCTCCCTGTCAGTTCAGTGGATGAAGTGCCAGACGATCGGGCAGAGGATGTAACATTCAACCATGCTATTGACGAACTCTCTTTGACACCGGGTCCTGACTGGTGTAATGGACTAAATGGTGAATCTCACGTCGGTGTTCTTTCGCAAAGCCACAGCTCGGATCCGTCAATCGCAGATTCACTTTCAAGCATGGCCCTCAAAACAGTTGTGGATAACCACGAGACTCAAGAAGTCACGAAAGCTTGTGCCAGGAGCCCTATCTCAACCAACGAAAATCAGACGACAATCCTATTGAAATCTAATACCAGCAACGCGCGTAAGATGCTAGGTATAGACATGTCAGCGAGCAATGCGCACCGTCAGAGTTACTCCTCTCCCATGTTGGGGACAACACCTTCCACAAGCTCTATAAGCATGTCCTCACACTCAACCAGCCACCAAAGGTCACTGCACTCGCCTGATGTGTGCGCGATGATGCTGAAGAACGTTGACGATGAGCTATCATCCTCGCTGGATAAAAACTGGCGTTCGAAACAGGCTGGCTCCAGCGAAGAAATGACGCCTGAAGATCGGGAAATACTACGAATACTTTTCCGTGACGCTGCCAGGCATAACGACAAACACCAGCTGCACTCTTTGGTACACAAGTTCAAGATTGAACTCAACGACCGCGACTCTGAGGGCCGAACGGCGCTAGCCTGGGCGGTTGAACGAGGGTATCATCCGGCCATCGAAGCTTTGCTCTTACATGCTAGCGACTATATCGACGTAAACTCCCGAGATGATCGCGGCATGACCGCACTCATGTTTGCCTGCCGGAATGTGGATGTCCATGTCGTCCACTCCTTGCTCAGCTTGCCCACCATCGACCCAAATGCTCAAGACAACCGCGGCATGACCGCGCTCGTGTATGCCTGCCAGGTTGGCGATCTCGGCGTCGTCGAGTCCTTACTCAGCTTTTCCACCATCGACCTCTCGGTGGGATCTAGCGCGCTAGTGACCGCAATACGATTTTGGCCCACCCATGAATACGATATCTTTCAAAAGCTCGTTGCGCACGTTCAAACACGCCCTGACTACCACACGACAGCGGCAAAATGGCACCCGCTGCTCAACGCACGAGACGAAGAAGACGCCAGGGGCCTGACGCCTTTGCACTGGGCCGTGGAGATGGACCTCTCTAGATGCGCCTCGACTCTGTTGGACACGGGCCGCATCGACGTGGATCGCAAAGCGCGCCGGGGCATCACAGCTGCTATGCAAGCGGTCGAAGACGTGTCCGGGAGCCTTGTAGGAACGCTCTTGGTCCGAAAGGCGTGCGATCCCACGGTGACAAATGACCGGGGCGAGACTCTTCTCGTTGTCGCGCGGAGGGTCGCGCAAGAGAAGGAGAGGGAGAGGACGTGGCCGAATGTGGGTGAATACGAATCCCAGCTGGCGAGAAGGAATTTGCGCCTCTGCGAAGCTTACTACAAATCTTGGAGAGTGCGAGCGTACCCAGGCAAGTATTCATCAGAAAAGGAGGATCATGTGTTCCCCGAACCGGTATTTCACAACTCATAGCGAGGATCAAAGCTATGGTATTGGGTTTAGGGCTTTGGTTTTCTTGAATGTGCCGGGATCTATCTCTCGTACTCGTTGTGGAGAAATGTCCTGGGGTGAGGTGTTCATCGCGAGTTTTGTGGGCGTTGTACCAGTAATGGAATGAACTTTCATGGCATTTCTCTTTCACGATCATGATCTCCCAGCATCCCACGAGTCGTTTCATAGTATTGGCTCCTTGCGAGCGCCTCTCAACGGCACCCGCCCACCCACCAGACAGCTCTGCCCAGTCTCGCATCCATCCATCCATCCACTCATCAGTAACCTCGCTACAAGCCCGAACACCCGAAAGGACACAGACCACTCCTCACAAACACCGCAGAATCATACTCAGAATCAGCCACATACTGAAGCGCCGAACAGCCACCATCGTCGGAGCCGGCGTCCAGCAGCGTGCAAGAGTTCGTGACCGCGTTGAACTGCGCGATCATACATCTACTGTCGTTGTCGCAAGCGGCGATGCAGCTGGCCAGAGTCGCCGCGTCGTTCGCCACGGCGACAGCCGCGCTGAAAGACGCCCGCACGTTGCAGTATGTGTTGTACGTGCAGGCGAGAGAGCCGCCGCCGACGGCGCCGCCGGCGGAGCATGTGGATGCTGGTCGGAGGGTGATGGTTGTGGTTTCTGTGAGGGTAGTCGTTGTCGTGGTCTGCGAGCGAAAGTGTTGGCGTTGCACGGTCAAGGAGGTCAGGAAACAATTCGTTG
>Ga0265797_10005983_pt1 | contig 17492 bp, 22 predicted proteins | sample P2T30metagenome_FD_192433 | JGI IMG/M metagenome (GOLD analysis project Ga0265797, IMG submission 192433) | Plant litter microbial communities from East Loma Ridge, Irvine, California - P2 T30 | ecosystem: Environmental > Terrestrial > Plant litter > Unclassified | place: USA: California...
TCAAGGTGGAGAGATCTGGACTAGATTCAAGACATGGAATGGTGCCAAGAGCTTACGAGTCCCTTATTGTTATTATTAATTGTACATCTCAGCTGGGCAAACTACCATTCACCTATGCCAAAAAAAGGGGATTGTTAGGCCACCCTTTTTGCTTACTTGAAGCGGTGTTCATTATTTCGCTTAGCACAAACGCCATGTAATTTGCTAGTCCTCCAGTAGGATTCAGCTCAGATTCAGGCTGCGATTAACAAAGGGGTAAAGAAAATAGACTTTATACAAACATTGGAAAACCAAGTAACATCATACAACTTTCTTCCCACGTGTGAAGCAAAGGACTGCAATGAGAGAAATGTAGTAGTGAAAGATAGGGTATTGTTAGATATTCCAACGAGGGATATCTTTTTTTTGATAATGTACAAACATCGCGTCCATTCCAGTATCGTTCCATCACACGTTCATTACACACCATCCATGCCAAAACCCGCCAATTATACGCACAATCGCTAGCGAAATGCAATCATTTACAAAACAAGCATAGCAAGGGCAGCAGCACCGAGGATACCAGCAGCCTGAGTGGCCTGGGGAGCGCCACCAGTGAACTGAGAGGCTGAGGCTGAGGGGGTGGCGCTGCCGCTGGCAGAGTGGGAAGCAGTAGACATGTGGGATGACACGGCTGCAGAGGCGGAGGAAGCGGCGGAGGCCACGACGGAAGAGGCCATGGAGAGGACTGAAGAGGCGGCGGAGGCCTCAGAGGAGGCGACTGAAGCAGCTGCAGAGGAGGCAGCAGAGGCAGCGGAAGATGCAGCAGAGGCGACAGCGGAGGTTACGGAGGCAGCAGCCGAGCTAGCAGCCGAGGCAGCACCACTGGCGTTGGGAATGGTGATGGGCACACCGGCAGCCTGGCAAGTAGACTCGACAGCGGCAATAGCGGCGGCCTGGTCTGAAGAGTTGCAAGCTTTCTGGACGCAGGGCTGGACCTGAGAAAGGAGCTGGGTGCCCTTTTGGCAATGGCACTTGAAGTCGGTGAGGGCAGAGCAGCCGTCGCTAGTCAGGGGACCGACGAAGCAGTTAAGCTGTGCATTGTTAGTAAGGATTCAGAATTGACACCGCATGGAACTGGGGAGACGTACAGCGCATGTCGGGATGTTTTCAAGCTGAGCCGAGGCAACAGAGGCCAAGGCAATGATGGAGGCGATGGTGAAGCTCTTCATTATGGCGGTTGTTTTGATGTTGATGAATTGGTATAGCGACAGGTACAGGATGTGTATAACGACAGTAGGGATGATGAACAATCAAAGAAAGGAGATGGCACCAGCTCTTTATATCAAGTCGTTCCAAGGCGCCCAATGGCCAAGCAAGGATCAAGCTCGCCCGGCTCTGGTTCAATAAACAGGGCCTTTGTTGTGTGGGTCTCGCTGTCTCGCCCCCCAGCCCAGATCATCGGGTAAGCCGCCTGGAGGTATTGCTTAATGTGGCCGCACTTGATGAGGCTACCCCAGACTAAAGCACTAGTCGCGGCTGTTCATGACTGGATTTGGAAAATCCATTCGCTACGGATTGAGCCGCTGTGCTACTGAAGAGATTTCGAGAAGACGGAGAAGCATAGTTTGCCACGTAAGGGCGTGTCTACGGTAGATGTAACCGGCTGGGAAGACGGCAGGAAACTGGCGGCATGTCGATTGGGTATCCATTGATCCACTGATTCGTTAGGTTTGGCTAGGTAGGGATGCTGCGGCGAGGGAAGAAGAACGGAGTGGAAGTGGAAGAGCTCTCAAGGCGCCAAGCGGGGTGGCGCTCCACACGCCAGGAAGCTTGTTCCTATTGGATTGGAGTTTGCATGGGTGAGGCGGAATGAACCGCTTGCAGGATAGCGCGAGTCGAAAGTGAATCCGGGGCATTCCTCGCGGTGACGAGTGCTGCACCAGCCGTAATGTTTTCGCAGACGTGACCAAAAGAAAGTGCTGTTCAAACGGCCGTTGTTGGGGTGGATGAGAAGTTGCCACGGCGAGGCCGCAAGCGCATCGTCTCATCACGACAATCGATATTCCGGCCCTCGATCCGTTGAAAACCCCGCAAAACTCTACCCGTTCTCGGCCAAAGAACCGGAAATGGCGCTGCTAATATCTTTTGCGTGAGAAAGTTGCGCAGCCATATGCAGGAACCTAGCCAAACGGCCTCGACGGATGTGTCATCCGAATGCCCACCCCTACACGCAGCTGTCCGGGCCCGGGAAGGCTGGTTGAGTGGCGTACTGTGCTTGGGTCCTGCTTGGATCCTGCTGTACTGGTGTTTCTTCATACAGACATGCGTCAAACAGAGTGTTCCAAACATCAAGGCCGAGGACGGCTCTCTCCTGGGCCGCAGCTAGTGAACACGACCAAATTGTTGAGTTGTAAACTCATGCGTTGCTACGTTATTGAAATGCGGAGACGGCTTCCTCCCAGGGAAGGATCTGTCATTTCCAGTGTGTCTGCTGAATCAAGTTCCTCGGCAGCATGTGCCTGCACTTGTCCAGTTTGTGGAAATGGTGCAGTAAAGCGGAGAAGCCGGGAGGAGATCTGGGGAAGCAGGCGTCCTTGCCATGGCCATGGCTCTGACCAAGGCAATGCAATGCAACGCAACGCAGCTCATAGGTGCGCACGACTCTTCCGGGCCCTCGTCGTCATCTCAAAGCACACACGAGACATGTGATTCTGTCCCTTGCCCAGCATTGCTGCAACATGGCAGATCCAAGATGTGGCAAGGTAACGGCACACGCTCATTTCCACCGCACATCCCACAACCAGCTGATTATATCCGGGCTTCATGTGCCCGGAGCGACCATCTCGAACGGTGTCGTGATGGGCTCTTGTCGCACACTCCAGTAGGCACGAGTCTACCGGGAGCTCGCAGCAACGCATGGACGTCTGCGCGAATTCTGTTCCTGCGCGCTGATCAATACATGACTTTTCAAACATCTCGCTACTCGGGCCTGTAGGTTTACGGAGGAACAAGGGGAACAACAAGGATTAGATTGTTATGCCATATGGCGGGCACAGCACATGGTCAGGTCGAGGTACGAGAGTTGTACAGGGGCATCTTGATGAAGGCATTCGATAGAGTCTGCGAACGAGTACAGAAGCATCTTTTGTATGCTCGCGCAACTCTAGAAGTAGAGTTATCGCGGCCGCACATGACGATTATATTATAACGAGGCCTTCAGAGGCATCACCACTCGCTCGCAAAAACAACACAGTAGAGTGTCAAGGCGAAAGTGTACTGCCAACTGGATAAGATAAGGAGGACTCGGCGCTAACTCGGTTCACGTCAGGCAAGGCGCGCTAGTGAAACTTCCATCAGTGTTCGCGATGCAGAAGTCCACGACCAGGTAGGCTTTGCGTATCGACATATACCACATCACATACCCACCTTCTATCACTGGCGTGTTGGTCGCAACTACCCCGGCTTAGCATCCCCTCGATAAATTCCTCGCCGCCGTAACAAGACGCCATCATGGCCGACACCGCAGCTTCGCACCCCCCAAGCACGGCAGAACAGCTTATACGGTCATCCTCGAAGCGGACACGAGAGATATTCGCCGCCGATTTCGCTTCTCCCACAGCATTGGATCACGCTTCCAATGGCAGCTTCTCGATACACCCGACTACACCTGCACCCTCGGCCGCCGCAGACCAAGTAGGCGTCGCATCGCGCATCCGCAACGAATATGAGCACGTGCGCGAGTTACCGCCTGCTCTGGCCGCGAAAATGGCAAGTGCGGCTTCCACTGCTGCTGAGCGGCGCAAGAAGATCAAGGCGCAAAACGCAGAGGAGAAGGCCTCAGACCCTAAGATGCAGAGGATGATTGAGGGGGTCTCAGAAAAGGCAGACAAGGTCCGAGATGCGCAATCTATGCAACTCGCAGTAAGGGCTGGTGGAAAGGGTGCAGCACCGAATGCCCAGGGTCCTACACCAAATAGGAATCAGACGGCCAGCGCGCTGGTCAGAAAGGACGTGGTCAGGCAAGCAAAGCCCGACTGGCACGCGCCCTGGAAGGTCAAGACGGTCATCAGCGGCCACATGGGATGGGTAAGTGAAGTCAATGCGCCAATCTTCCCACCAGACACTGACTTGAGTAGGTTCGATCGGTGGCCATGGAGCCTGGAAACGAATGGTTCGCTACTGGCGCCGCAGACAGGACCATCAAACTCTGGGACCTTGCAAGTGGTCAGCTGAAGATTACCCTCACAGGACATATCTCGGCAGTCCGGGGGCTTGCAGTCAGCCCAAGGCATCCATACCTCTTTTCGTGCGGAGAAGACAAGATGGTCAAGTGCTGGGACCTAGAAACCAACAAAGTAATACGCCATTACCACGGTCATCTCAGCGGCGTCTACTCCCTGTCGCTCCACCCGACCGTAGACGTACTGTGTACCGGAGGACGAGACGGTGTAGTCCGCGTATGGGACATGCGGTCGCGCAGCAACATCCACGTCCTGGGCGGCCACAAGGGCACCATCTCCTCGATCCAATGCCAAGAAGCCGAGCCCCAAGTGCTCTCCGGCAGCATGGACAGCACCATCCGCCTCTGGGACCTCGTGGCCGGAAAGACGCGCACAGTACTGACCCACCACAAGAAATCCGTTCGCTCCCTCGCCATCCATCCCACCGAATTCACTTTTGCCTCTGGCTCCGCACAATCCGCAAAGCAATGGCTCTGCCCCAACGGCGACTTTATGCAAAACTTCTCCCCCGTAGACAGCATCATCAACACGCTGTCGGTAAACGAGGACAACATCATGTTCGCTGGTAGCGACAACGGCGAGGCTGCCTTTTACGACTGGAAAACTGGACATCGCTTCCAACACACGGAGAGCATCGCACAGCCCGGCTCCCTCCAGGCGGAAGCTGGTGTCATGTGCTCGACGTTTGACAAAACAGGTCTTCGTCTCATTACCGGAGAATCCGACAAGTCGATCAAGATTTGGAAGCAGGATGAGAATGCGACCGAGGAGACGCATCCTTTGGATTGGAAACCCACACTTGGTCGCCAGAAGTATTAGTGTGGTTATGGGGGGGTGTATTATCTGCATTGGGCTTGGAGTTTGAAAATGGTGTTTGGACGTATATAATGAGTGTTACTGTGTAGAGCTTTTCGTGTGCATCAGTCTGGCTAGATGGATAAATAGCAGACTAGGCGCGTTTTCGTTGGACGTATTCCTTACTACTATGTAGTGAACTGGATTGGAAAAATGATGTGTTACTTGTGTCATGTGCAATCCTCCAGCACGCCCACAGCGAATTTATTGCTTACCGTATAACATGCATCATCACCCCGAATCTACCGAGACTCATTGTGACCAACATACAAAGTCATCATCTGTTGCGAGATATAGAAAGAGGGTCTGCGTTACTCGGGCATTTTAACACGAGCTACTGCAAGGTCAAGGTAAATCTAGCGTGCGTGCTAATGTAAAGCCCTGGATATAAAAAAACCCCCCTGTAGTATCTTCAATATCCTCGTTATACACTCTCATCCTAGTAACGTAATCTACTCCGCATTACCAACACCCATAACCCCCCGTCCAAACCACTCACTTATAACCGCGAAACCATCCCTACCCCTCTTGAGCGCATCCTGGAACAGATCATGCCTCTCCGCGCTCTCCACCTGCGCGCGCCTAATAGCCTTGACTGTCGCATTATTCGAGCTGCAAATGGGACATTCAACCTCCGCATCATGTACATCCTCATCTGTACTCAAACAGCTCTGATGATAGCTGTGCTTGCATAAAAAGTGGACAACAGGCAGCTCCAATGTCTTCATGCACACCTGACAGCGCGAGTTTTGGAACACAGCAGGCTTAGTGTTGAGGTTCTCTAGCTCAACTTTCTTGCTTTCCGTATCCGCACGGAAAGTCTCAATGTTGCGACGGTTGGCCGCGATTTCGGCTCGTTCACGTTCGATGGTCGTGCTGAGGTAGGCTTTGATCATGCCCATGGTTGCCACGCCGTTGGTCGACAGGGTCTGGATGACTTGGAGGGGAGCCATGAGGCCGTCATCGTCAATCTTTTTGAGAACTGAATCGAGTTCGTCGCCTGCCTCGGCCAGGATTTCAGGCGAAGAGGTGAAGTAGGCAAGCGCAGCGGGGTAGAGCGCTGGCTCCTCGGGACCGTACTTGCGTAGCGCACGTATCGCACCTTGGGTGTCGTTCGCGGCTGTGTAGGACCGGAAAATGTCAAAGTGAAGTCCCTGCTGTTCGCGGACGAGGATCGCACCATCGCGGAAGTTGGAGAGATGGGAGAGGAGTAGGACGTTTGAAGTGTCTATGGGTATGTCTTTTCCCTCGACAAGCTTCTTGGCTTTGTTCTCCCATTCTTGTCGCTCGCCATCTTTTTTCGAGGACGCAGTATGTAGGTACATTTCGAATAGTGTGGTGTACAGATCGACCTTGTCATCTTCGCGGAGGTCCTCTGATGCAATACATGCCTCAAGGAACACGATGAACTCTTGAGGATGGTCGACGAATGCCGAGAAGGCTGTTCGCGGTTTGGGTACCTTGTACTCTGGTGCAGGCTCGTCTGTAGTCGTCTCGACAATCTGAGCTTGGCTCATAGTGCCTTTCTGCTCACCCGTAGGAGGTGATGCCAATGCGTTGCTATTCATGTAGGGTAGTGGCAGTAACGCGGCAAGGTTCTGTACAGCGCTTGATGCAACCCCTAGACCCATACCTATGCCTCCTCCGGATGAAGGGGCATTTGGTATAACTATAGCATCCTTCTTTGGACGGAAGGTTCCAGTATAGTAATCAATGAACAGTTGCGTCATTTCTTTGGGAAGATGCTGCAGTAGCACAGTAGCATACTTCATAAGATTGAAGTAAGCTACCTCGGGCTCCAGCCGCCAGATGTATGCCAAGGCCTCTGCATATCGTTTGGAATCCTCGATCAACACGTCAACAACCAACTCATGCTCACCATGCTTTCGAGCTAGGAAGGCTGCTTGGTCGTAGTAGCCTCCCTGTCGACACATGGAGATGGCAGTGTCCAGGTCGAATTTGAGGTCATCGGGTGATTTTATGAATTCTTCAAGCTTGTCTACATCCTTCAGCTTGGCGTAGCAGTTCAAGAGCAGGGTTGTGTGATCAGATGTCGCCTTGTGGTGATCATGAAGTTCTTCGAGGTACTCTATCAGGTTATGTATCCTTTGCGTATCAAGGAACTGGGTTGATCATTAGCATAGTGTCTACTTTGGAGCTGAACTTTGCCTACCTTGCGAATAACTTGAGATGGCTCCGTATTATCGATAGCTTTCAGGTACTGTTGCATGGCGGTATCGTAGTCCTGCTTGGAATACAAGTAGTCGCCAAACTTACGGAGGATGACATTTTGCTGTGAAGAATCCAGTCCCGCTTTCTGGGCTAGGTTGATGGCCAGGACGTATAGGTTACGTTGGTAGAGTATGTCCAGCTTCTGGGCAAAGGGCTTCTCGTGATACCTGAAGATCTTGCTATCGTCAGCTCTAAACCGGCCATAGTCTGCAGATGCTATACCTTTCCGTCGATTGTGAACACGAAGAGGTCCCCCCATTCGGATATGACGGCTTTCACTTGCGATGTCAACTGCTCCTGGTGCGCAACAAATCTCAGCTCGGTGTTGAGAAGCGTAAAGCTAGACGTGTTGAAGACATCATCGGCTGCGCCGACGCCAAAAGCTCGGAGAGGGTTGGATCGGGGCATGGCATTCGACTTTGGAGGTGCAACAATGGCGATGTAATCCTTGTATACCGAAATCATCTTCTTCTCGCCCTCGTATGTGTATGGCGGTCCGCGGCCATGCTGCCCGTAGTAGTATATAGCATCATTCCGTGCGACCACGACGTCTCGCGACGCCTTGTCTACGGCCATGCAGCCGACACCGCAACCGTATTCGTCAAGCGACTTAGCAGGCTGCCCTTGTCCCCTCCCAGATATCACAAGTGTCAAGATGCGCGCAGTCGTTGCAATGTACAGCGTTGTAATGCTCCCCTCGCGAAACTCTATGCCGGTGATGGGCTCTTCAGATTCGAAGACGGTCCGTTGCCGCGCGCCCCGGTCGTGAATCAAGTCGCCTCGCACGACGGTAACGGCCCCGTTTGCAAATCCGACAGCGAGTTGCGACAAGTCATCGAGGGCGGCAAATGCGGATATGGGGAACTGCTTGCGTGCATTGTGAACTGTGAGGGTACTCTGACACCGCGGAATGTTTGTCTTCTTCTCGAGCTTATCCAGAGCCCATACTTTCAACACCGGCTCGCTGGAGAGGTCTTCGGCTATGGTGACTAGGAGCGAGGTGCCTTCAATCTGCTTCATGTGGGTGATTGCGCCTGCGTCATGGGCTTTGAATGCGCGCACGACCTTGAAGGCCTGCGACACGATGCGAACGACGCCATCTGCACTGCCAAAGAAGATGCTCTCAGATCCGGAGACTATGCATGTGATATTCCCAACCTATGTATGTTTATAAGACGGTGTACTGTGGGCGGAGGAAGCTATCGTCATACCTCGGACAGGAAGGAGCTCTCGTCGTCCGGAAGCTTGACTTGCGAGACGTCGAAGAACTTGAACTGCCACTGTTCGCGCATTAGCCTCGCCATGGTACGGCGCGGAGAGTGAATGGATGCACACTGACCGGAGTGACTGCCATAGTGCTATCGCTCCATGCTCGCCGTTGCTGTACTGGCAAGAGCGTCACTCTCCCGACCGTGGCTAAGCAGCTGCGATCCACCCGTCAACCGTGCGCCCACCAATCGGCGGCAGCGAAGTGTGCAGTGGCAGTGCGCGGGCTTGGCGCCAGCCCACTTGATTGTCTTGCTGCCTCGCCCTCACCCTTTTCCTCCTCTCATCACCACACTCACAACCATTTAATCCACCTGCATCGGCGCTCCATCAACAGAACGCCCTCACCAAACGCGCTACACTCTCTACATTCGCGCAAGCCCACCCCGACTCTCTTGTACACGAGTCTTCACCACCTGTGACGCGCCTGCTCTCCACAGCGCGCTCCTCTCTCACAGCCTGTGCCACCGCTCCAGTCGCGCCTGAATCAAGCTCCTCCGTCGCCCACCCGACACCAGCGCGCTCTCCCATCAACACACGCTTAGCCCAAGTATTACCATCCTTTATCCACTCATCAACATGTCTTCGAACAAGATGGAGCAGAGCCTCGACGACATCCTCAAGGCATCCAAGACCTCCCGCCGTGGTCGTGCCGGGCGCCGCTCTGGTGCTGGACGTCCCGCTACCGCTCCCGCCCCTGTTGGAGGTGTTTCCAAGGCGACCAAGCAAGGCAAGCCGACCAAGGCTGCGCCGACAGCGCCCGCTGCCTCTCTCGGCGGTGAGACGAAGATCATGGTATCCAACCTGGTATGTCTACGCAACCGTTTCACATCTGACGTCGCTAACATGCCGCAGCCACGGGACATTGATCAAACCCAACTTCAGGTATGTAAGACCGATGCGGGTCTTTGAGCCTATTATTGTCTCGCATTTGCGAGCAGACGAGACCGATCCTACGAACCGAGCCTTTCTCTCTATCCTCCGGTGTGGATGTTGAGCCATGTCTTGCAAAAAGTCACGCCGAGATCTGTGTTTGGGCACACATGACTGGTATACGACTAGCAACATGCGAACACTCCAAAGTACCGCTGCGACGGAAGTGGGTGATCTATCTCCACAAGCTACACCGCGAGGTGCAAGCAAAGACGGCAGCGCAACAGGAACATGTCCCTGGATGCAATGCAGCAACTACAGCAGCCCAACGAGCAGCGAGAAGCGAACGTAAAACAGTTACCGATAGCCTAGAGGTTACCTGAGGGCGTGGGTAGGCATCGCAGAACTGGTTCGCAACGTCTTTTTATAGACGTCGCTCGCGGCAAATGCTCTCGCGCTGAGTTCGCCTTGTCTTGTTGAACTAGAGTTCATTTCATCTGGATGAGATCACCCACTTTTTGAGCGGTGCTTTACAACCGCCTGATATGGAAGCGACGAATACCCAACGCCGACGCCGGATTCGCAGCGAATGTTGACTCTATTTCCGCGAACTAAACCCCTAACACGACCACTAATACGCCTTGTAGGATTATTTTGTCTCAGCCGTCAACGTAGGTCGACCGAAGAAGGTTCTCCTGCAATACGACGCCGCTGGCCGCAGTGTAGGCAGTGCAACTGTTATCTTCAACAGGCACGACCAAGCTGCGAAGGCTACTGCTGCATTGGACGGTGTCAAGATTGACGGTCGCCCTGTCCGCGTCGAGATTCTGGTCAGCGCTAGCGCAATTCCAGCCACAAACCGCCCGGCTTCCCTTGCCGACCGTGTTACGTGAGTGTTTTCCATTGGCTTTGTTGGCAACAAATACTGACAGATGTACAGCCAACCCAAGAAGGACAAGCCCAAGCCTGCTACCACCGAGAAGGCTGCCCCTGGTGCCGCACGCGGACGAGGACAAACCCGTGGCCGTGGAAAGGGCCGTGGTGGTCGCGATGCTCGTCCCAAGAAGAAGACTGTCGAGGAGCTCGATGCTGAGATGGCCGACTACTTCCCTGGCGGTGAGACCAGCAATGCTGCCAATGGCACTGAAGTCGCTCAGATCACCGCCGGCGGTGACACCGCTATGGACGACGAGATGCTTTGAGCGCCTTTCCAATTGACACGCCTCCACTCTCATTCACCCTGTCATGATTTAATCGAGCATGGATCTTCACTGGTTTCGCTTTCCCGATAGCAGGTCCTGTTTCACATTTCTTTTCTTGGGAGCGCTATCTTTTCGAAATACTTTACGATGAACTATCCGCGGCAAGCGGGCATCAGGTCAGCAGCGAGGGCGCGGTTCGGCTTTTTGTACATTACACATGAACGTCTCCTTCGGCTCACAAATTGCACTTGGAGCCCAGTTAGTTTCAATAAAGAACGGTCATGATAGAGGATTACATTCACCATCTTCATCTTAGTGCTTTGTGTCCTGTGCAACTATCCCATTGATGTCGGCCTCTCCAGCTCTCGCCCGGGGAGGCCGCAGTACGTGTACGCTGCTAGGATGACGGAGACGTTCCGCTCTTGCCCAACCAAACCGTAACACTGGTCCTTCTGGGGATCGTGTGCAAATTATAGGATGCTGCGCGCTCCCTGAAGAGCACGAGCTTGCCACGAGATGTCGGGGGGCTTCCAAGTTGCTGACAATGTACACTAGCGGAGGTGTTCCGTGCCTGCAGCTCCAAGTTTGAGAGACCCCGCAGAAAAGTCTTGTTCAGTTGTCGTGGCTGGACTAGATCGGGTCCGCACTTTCGCAGCAGCGGCTCTAGCATTAGTCAACCAATACCAAGTGCGGTGGTAGTGCGGGCCATGATCTTCTCAGGACTTCCATTCTGGATGGTGTACCCTTCAACCGAAAGTTGCCACGCTATTGCTTCCCCGGGATCCCTAAACTGTCTACTCTAGCCTCCGACCGCGATGATGATGGGTAAAAGGAAGCGCTCGTCCGATGCAGCTTATGGATCAGATGAGCTGAGTACAATTGTCCATGTCTAGCACAGCCAGGTCGGGAGCTTGTACGCAACCGATTACTCTAGCTTGGAGGGTGGATACAGGCTGTCAACGTGTCCCGGTATTCGCGCCAAAAGCAGCCGAGGCCGCTGGGTCGGGAAGATAGGGTTACCATTTCGATGTTGATGTGGCATCACGAACGGCTCTTGCATGCGACGGATCGCGTGGACAGCCATACACGCGTAGTCTCTTCAAAATGGGAAACTCAAGCTCTGGGCGTGGATAGTAGCGGCTTCGACGGCATCCAGAGCGCGCTGCGCAGTGCGGGGGAGGGGTAGCTTTCACTGGCCATAGGAGCGGGGCATGAAACCCTACCCTTGCACCAACACCCACCCGTCCATGATGCACGAGACGCGCAACAGGCCACACAGCTTTCTTGAACGGGCTTTTGATAGCCGAGGCTGTCTAGGCGGCCGATCGTGCGGTTGTGGATTGTCCAGTGGAGATAACTCTAGTGGCGTCATGCGGAGCACCCAAGGGGTACTTAAGATTTCTCTGTGCCTCTACCCCTCACCCAGTCTTCCAGATCGAAAACATCCTTTTGCTTTTTCATATACCCCAATTCGTTTATTACAGCCATGTCCGAGACGTCAGTCAAGCTCAAGACCCCCCAGACGGGCGAGTACGAGCAGCCAACCGGACTGTAAGTGACAGACTCTGATCCCGAACTTTTTCGGAGGATTGGTAATGCTTCGGGTTTTGCATTACTACCTCTCTCACACGTGATAGTGCTGATATCTGAACCAGCTTCATCAACAATGAGTGGGTCAAGGCCGTTGACGGCAAGACTATTGAAGTCATCAACCCATCCACTGAAGAGGTCATCTGCCATGTTGCCGAGGCCACTGAGAAGGATGTTGATATCGCCGTCGCTGCCGCACGCAAAGCCTTCAATGGACCATGGAGGAAGGAGACACCGGAGAACCGAGGCAGGCTGCTTGTAAAGCTCGCCGACCTGTTCGAGAAGAATGCCGACCTTATCGCCGCTGTCGAGGCTCTTGACAACGGAAAGGCCTATTCCATGGCCAGGAACGTCGACGTACCCGCAGCTGCCGGTTGCTTGAGGTACTACGGAGGTTGGGCCGACAAGATTGAGGGCAAGGTTGTTGACACATCACCTGACACCTTCAACTACATTCGCAAGGAGCCTGTAAGTATAACTCCTTTTCACATTCAGTACGCGTAGCTTACTCTCTCAGATTGGTGTCTGCGGTCAAATCATCCCATGGAACTTCCCCATCCTCATGTGGGCATGGAAGATTGGCCCCGCCATTGCTACCGGCAACACAATCGTGATGAAGACAGCCGAGCAGACTCCTCTCTCTGCCTACGTTGCTGCCAAACTCATTGTAGAAGCTGGATTCCCGCCCGGTGTTATCAACGTCATCACTGGTCTCGGCAGAGTCGCAGGTGCTGCCATGTCGTCCCACATGGACATTGACAAGATTGCCTTCACTGGCTCCACCGTTGTCGGTCGTCAGATCATGAAGGCAGCGGCAGGCTCCAACTTGAAGAAGATTACTCTGGAGCTTGGAGGCAAGAGCCCCAACATTGTCTTCGCCGATGCCGACCTAGATGAAGCGATCAACTGGGTCAACTTTGGTATCTACTTCAACCATGGACAGACTTGCTGCGCTGGTTCGCGTATCTACGTCGAGGAGAGCATCTACGACAAATTCATTGAGCGATTCAGGGAGCGAGCTGCCCAGAACAAAGTTGGTGACCCATTCGCCGCGGAAACATTCCAGGGTCCTCAGGTATCACAACTGCAGTTCGACCGCGTTATGGGGTACGTGTATTGCTTAACAATTTTGATGGAAAACATACTAATCCTTCTGTCAGTTACATCGATGAGGGCAAGAAGGAGGGCGCGACCATCGAGACGGGTGGTAAGCGCAAGGGCGACAAGGGCTACTTCATCGAGCCTACCATCTTCTCCAACGTCACCGAAGAGATGAAGATCCAGAAGGAAGAGATCTTTGGCCCCGTGTGCACAATTTCCAAGTTCAAGTCCAAGGCCGAGGTCATCAAGATTGCCAACTCGACCACGTACGGTCTGGCTGCTGCCGTCCACACAACCAACCTCAACACTGCCATCGAGGTTGCCAATGCTCTCCGCGCAGGAACCGTATGGGTCAACACATACAACAGCCTTCACTGGCAATTGCCATTCGGTGGTTACAAGGAGTCTGGTATGGGCCGCGAGTTGGGCGAGGCGGCACTGGACAACTACCTCCAGACCAAGACGGTGTCTATCCGCCTTGGCGACGTGCTCTTTGGTTGAGCGGCAGGCTGTAGTTGGAAGATGAAGGTGTTTGGTACTGTATATAGGTTCTGTTACCATGACGATCTGAATCAAAGTTAAATTCAAGCAAAATACTGCACTAAATCTAGTCGTGACGTGTCTGCTCCTAAGAGCCGTGAGGGTGATGTGGGTGGTGAATTAGTGAGGAGCCGTCTGGTCCGGCTCGAGTTGTTATGACGGAAGGGGGGGGGAGAGGGGGAGAGGCCGATTGCTTGTTCACATGCTTAGGCTGCAGGCACGCGTCAAGTTTAGCGAGGCGGTTGCGTCAGTGCTCCGGAGCATGATGATGATGATGATGATGGGGAAATGTATCGCGTACGAACAACAATCGTCCCAAGACTCGCACGATATCACGCCAGTTGTCTTCTTGGGCGTGCACGTGCCGAGAGACGGAGTAAATAGGGAAGATTATGATATGATGACAGTCTTGCACGGCTGCCGCTTCTAAGGTTGCAGAAACCCATCTGACCACGCAAACGCCGTCCAACATGGCAGGCAACGCACCCACGCTGTCGTCGCAAGCGAACCAATATATCCGCGAGGTGCTGCATAACACCGAAGCGCCGCCTGCGATTCCCGTCCGCTACTTTTACACGTCGCCGCTCGCCATCGACGACCCGCTATCGCCGCTGCCTCCACCGCCCACGGGCACGTCGACTGCGAAGAGAGTGCCGCCGCGGCCCTTTTCCGAGTATGACAACGATGCCATCCAGGAGGCCTGGCTGGCGCTCCGGAAGCAAATACTCAAGCACCAAGAGGAGCTTGGCGAGAAAGATGGGGCAGGACGCGGAACGCCCACCAACCCGGCCGTGGAGCGACTGAAGAGGAGAAGGGGAGGCAGCGCGTCGAGTATCGAAGGCTCCATTCAGGGGCGCGAGATACCACCTGGCCGGTCGTCAAGTCGAGGCCAGTACTCGACATCGGCCGAGTTGCTCGATAGGAAGCGACCTGGCTCCAGCGGCGGCAGTCACAGCTACTCCTTGTCAGGCTCGCTCAAGGCATACGACCCGGGCCCAATATCACCACTCGAACCTGCGACGACCGGTACACCCTTTATCCGAGCCCCTTCGCGCGGAAACCTGACCAAGTCATGGAAGCCACCCGCACCCATGGAGGGAGGTCAGCGCCCTGCGGTACACGAAGTCGATAGCTATAAATGGGATGACGATATGGAGCCCGCTCTGTCGACGGCCAAGGACAAGGCTCCAGCAAAGAAGTCGTCGAAGTCGAAGCCAGGACCTTCTGCCAAAGTGCCTGTCGGAGTCTCGCGACTACATCACGTAGTCATGGACGCAGAGTCGATACGCATGGAGCCCATCTACTGGTCGCCGCTCAGCGATGTCGCCCAGATCGTTCGCGGTACGTGGTTCTACAAGGACAGCATGATGCCCGTTGAAGTGGAAGTGGCCAACATGCTCGAAGCGGGATACCTTGAGATGAAGCCCTGGACCCAGACGTGGACGGACGAACTCAATAGCGCTGTTGAAGTCGGCGCGTATGGCGAAATGAAGATTCTACACCACCTGTGGCCCGAAAGGCCCAAGAAACCAGAGAGCAGGCCATCGACCTCGCAGCAGGCAATGCATTCAACGGGTCTGGTTCAGAATACCTTGCCTGGAGAAGACGACGATCCCGAAAAGGAGCGACGTGAGACGGTCGAAAACGCCTGTGACCTTATTGACATCTCAACAGGCCCAGATGGGCCCGACCACAAGGCCGCTGGTGATCTGGAGTATGGTGCCGATGGGCGGAAACGTCTCTACTTCAAGGCTGGCGTCATCTACTCCAACGACAAGGAGGCCTTTATTCTCAAGCCGACGCTTCAGCCATCAGATTACTATGGCAGACGACCTCTTGCCAACTACATTCGCAAAGGCAGAGCAATTGGTGTGCATGTAGTGCGCGGCTTCGACCAGGTCACGTGGGACAGGTTGCACCCAAACAAGAACACATCGAAAGCACAGGCAGCGCGCGAGGGTGTCTCTTCATCCCAAGCTGGCGCGCCGCAACACCGAAGGCAGAAGTCGGACCCCGATCTTGCACAGTCTCAAAGACCAAAGGTTACAGATTTGGTCTTGGTCATACACGGCATCGGGCAGAAGCTATCAGAAAGAATGGAAACGTTTCATTTTACGCACGCGATGAATGCCTTTCGAAGGGAAATGAATGTGGAGCTTGGAACGTCCGAAGTCAAACGGCACTTGCGAAAGGATATGGGTGGCATAATGTGCTTGCCGGTAAGTCATCAAATTGTTCTCCCTTGAAATACGACATGCTTACACGTGCTAGGTCAATTGGCGTCACCGTGTCTCCCTTGAAGTCGATCAGACCGAGAATCCAGAGCTTGAAGACCCTTCCGCCAACAAATACACGCTCAAAGACATCACTCCAGACACACTTCCCTCTGTCCGTGGTATTGTAAGTGATGTAATGCTGGACATTCCATACTATCTCTCGCCCTTGCACAATCCCAAGATGGTCTCCGCATGCATACAAGAAGCCAACCGCATTTACCGCCTGTGGTGCCATAACAATCCTGGCTTTGCAGACTATGGACGAGTCCATCTGATCGCCCACTCCCTCGGCTCAGTCATGGCCATCGACATCCTAAGCCAACAACCAACGTATGTTGACCCTCAACTCACTGATCCATCGTTCCCCGAAGCAGACTTACCCAATGACCAATTCATCTTCAATACCACCGATCTCTTTGTCTGTGGCAGCCCCGTCGGCCTCTTTCTCCTCATGAAGAACGCAAACCTTCTTCCGCGCCGCGACAAAGAAAAGCCCGGTGCAGACTCTTACGCTGCACCTGGTGTAGCTGGCGAACAGGGCACCTATGGCTGTCTTGCTGTAGACAACATCTACAACATCATCAACCCTTATGACCCGGTCGCTTGCCGCATAAACCCCACCGTAGACATAGTCTACGCCTCCATGCTGAAACCTACAATCATCCCTTCTGCTTCAACCTCACTATTCTCCTCACTAAACCCCTTCCGTTCTTCCGCTTCCACCAGCTATCCCTCAAACGAAAGACCCTCCACCATACGTCTACCAAGTAATGTAGAGCTAGAAACACACAACTTCACGCGCGAGGAGATTGCGGAGAAGAGAGCGTATTTGCTGAATGACAATGGTCAGATTGACTATTACATGAAGTATGGAGGTGGGCCGTTGGAAATACAGTACCTGACCATGTTGGGCGCGCATAGCAGTTACTGGCTCAGCAGAGACTTTGTACGTATGATTGTCGTTGAGGTAGGCCGTGGTCTGGGCAAGGAGGGGACGGTAAGGGAGATGAGGGCGCAGAAGAAATTGGTTGTTAGAGGAACTTAGGTAGGTGGGTGGAGTCTGGGTTTAGGTTTGGGATTCCGTTTATTATATCGTTGTTAGAAAGTTATACCCCCCTATTTCGCAGAGCTCCTGTTCTCAAGGGACGTGTCTCGATGCACATGTATATAAAAGGTTTATTCTCCGCTTTAGTATTGTTATATTCTACTTTTCTCAAGTTTATAGAAATATCACATTTATTGTTTAGAGATGTTTATTCAGAAACATTCAACCTGGAACATGGTCCTTTCTTTCTTTCTTTCTTCTTCTTTTTCTTCATCATCGTCATCTTCTC
>Ga0265797_10005985_pt1 | contig 17487 bp, 15 predicted proteins | sample P2T30metagenome_FD_192433 | JGI IMG/M metagenome (GOLD analysis project Ga0265797, IMG submission 192433) | Plant litter microbial communities from East Loma Ridge, Irvine, California - P2 T30 | ecosystem: Environmental > Terrestrial > Plant litter > Unclassified | place: USA: California...
ATTGAAGCTTAATATCCGCCTGCGTACGCCTACACCACCTACTACCAATATCGCGCCCTGGGTGTCTAAAACCCCAAGCAATACCCTAGAGTTTGGGTCGCAATCAACGCTGATTCGAGAGAGGATTCGAAGGCACGTTAATAGCTCACCCACCTATATAGTTGAGGCATTTAAAAAGCTTGCCAAAGGCGCGGAGATAATGGCGCATTCCTTGGTGTTGATGAGTAACCAAGTCAAGGAGCTTCAGGCAGCTAACGAGGCCGCCTCACGCCGTAAAGCGCGCAAGAAAAAGCGCATACAGGCTGAGGGGACCCTTACGGCTGAAGAGGGCGTGCGCCTAACTACCTTGAAGGAATTTAGGGCGCGTAGTGATGGGAAGAAGGGGACGAAGAGGATGCGCATTGAGGCAGGTGAGCCTAGCCAACGACGCTGTGGACGCTGCTGCGAGGCAGGGCATAATGCGCGCACATGTAGGCAAGAAGCAGCGAGAGATTCTGAGTAGAATAGCCTATTACAATTCTCTATAACAGTCCTGGATGGTGCTGTACTATTGTGTATAGTCGTAGTTTTGGTGGGGGCTTGGCGCAGGTGGCCAACTCGCCCGTGTGGCCAACTCGCCCGTGGGGTACGTTACATGTAATGTTAGGTAAGAACTGTTTCATGAGCTAGCATCACGATCATGACTCCGCTCCTCACATGAATCAACTACCACTTCACGCGCACACCGCCAGATACTCCCGCAATAGTTGCACCGCACCTCTTCAGCGTCGAACGATCCCAACATCTTCCAATGACATCACAATGCCATCTTGAAACGGAATCTCAGCTCATCCCCACCCTTACCAAGAGTCGTGGCTAAAATGCGTGACGCAGTCCAAGCCTGGGGTAAAGCTTGAGTTCCCTCCGGCGTGGCAGACGTCACTCGCGATGATGCGCTATGTTTGGGATGCGGGGAATTGCAGCGATGGCTTTCGGATCTCGATGCTGATGGTCATGGTATTTGTTTTTGGAATGATTTGTGGTCACGTGTGGTAGGATCTGAAGCCTTTCTTTCGAGTTGTTGTCAGCTGAGAGTCAAACTCAGAGCAATAAATGAACAGTAGCAACGATGGCGTTTTGAGGTTTATATTAAGTAATTATTATACATATTCATGATAAGCGTTGCGATGAACAAGCGCTTGAAAGACGTAGTGATTTCAAGTCAGCAGGTAATATGCCAAGACATCAAAACCATCGTCCCAACCCATCCTGAAGGGGTATCAACCGAGGGTATAAAAAAATGCCAACGTTCTAGACATTGGACTCTCCGGCCTGAGCGCGAGCCTCCGAGTTATCGACCTTTCCGCGCTTTTCACGGCCCTTGTCAGACCATGGGAAGTGAGCAACGGGGATGACGAAGAAGCTGCGAGATTTCATTAGTAAACGTCGACATACGGGAGAAAGTGATGCGCCTCACCTGTTCGAGCTGTCCGCAATACCAGCCAGGGCATTATACCACGCAGCAAACGCAGCCAAAAGGCCAAAAGCACCTCCAGCGACGATGCAGCCGTGTTGTGGGTGCACGCCGTCGTTCTGCAGATATCCAATGCCGAGCATAAGGAATGCCATGTCGAGCGTGAAGAATAGGAAGAAGAAGGCGACTGTTGAGCGGAGAGTGCAAATGACCAAGATAGTCGTGAAAATGAACCAGCCCATCAGGTATAGACCAAATGAGTTCAGGAAGTTTGACTCGCTGACCTCAGCCAGCGTACTCTCGATCGCGAAACCACCAGGTGTGAGAATGATGGCGAATGATAGCCAGAAACCACCGTATGAAGAAAGCGCGGTAGCACCGAAAGTGTTTCCGACTGCCATTTCCCTGTAAAGACGTTAGCTTGAGGGATATGATTGACATGCTGCTGATGATCTTCACATACCACATGCCAGCCAACAACTGGACAAGACCGCCGTAACCGAAAGCAAGCGCTACGACAATGTTAGGGCCGACTATGCCCTTGGTGTTGACGTTGATCAACGACAGGACGAATGTTGTCAAGGCGAATGCTGAGAGACCGAGAGGTGCTGGGTTGGCGAACTTCCGGTTCGGTGGCCTGTAAAGACCGGGCTGCAAATCACCACCAAATGCGGCCATGCGCATTTGAGAGTCGTTGGTCGCAATGTGTGCAAGTGGGTTGCCGCCATAGTCGTATGGCGCTCTCTTCTTCGCCGGCACGCTATTCTGGTGGTCAAGGGCGCTGGTTCTGTTCTTCTCGCCGTTAGTCGCAACGTGCTGTAAAGATGTGAATATTTGTCCACATAGTCCTCCAATGAATCACATACCGGAACGTAGGTTTGCTCAGCAGCTGTCGCCATTGTGATCGTTGTTCAGCCGAGGATGGTGTCGAATAGCCGATGGATAGTGACGAAGTCGATGGAAGGGAAAAGGGATGGATGTGGGGAAGACATCTCTCATATATCCACGGCACAAAGATGGGGTCTCCCCTACGTGTGCCATGAGCTCAGACTACCATCCTCCGCTCTAGCACGGATCACAGAAATTAGAGCCAAAGCAGGTGCTTGAAGCAACCACTCATAAATCGTTCCCCATACCAACCGTCCTGACCGGGTAAAGGAGCAGCATGGGGGACCCCACAAGAGGTCATAAACTGTACTAACAAACGATAGTCATCGAGCGCAGCCACTTGCGTATAGGATCGGCGGACATAAGGAGCTTGCCGAGTGCGGAGGAAAGCCTGCACCGCGGACTTCAATTGGAGCATTTGGAATCGATCGATGCATCAGCCGATTCTCCATGTTCTGTTAGACGTCTTCTGTTGGCGATGACGCGAAAGGCTTGGAGATGGCGGCTTCGAAATGCCGATGTGGCCGCCCCCAAGCCTTACATCATCGTGACTTGACAACCATGACTCTTGACTTTCCGAACGCGAGACCCGACATCAAATGTTTGAAGAGCCGAAATACCGAATTCTTTGCAATTCGAACCTGGATTACTTTAGACTATAATGCAGGGCGCGGTCTGCTTGTCAATTTTGCGAGAGACAGCGGCCCTTCTGCAGGGTGGGAGCCCTGGTCGCTGGCACGTTGTTAGCGCATTGGGATTGTGGAGACCGCGGAGCCATGCACGACGAGACTGTCAGATTTGTAAATACCGGAGATGACACTACTGACGCTGATGAACGGCTGTCAGCCCTCCTTGATACCAGTGGAAAAGCTCAACGTCGTGCAGGCAAAAAGTGCACATCTGACCTCGACTGGTTGCTAACACCAAGCAACGCGGAACTGAAGTATGGCTTGCTCGAGGTCGTGATAAGCAGTTTAGTCCCGGAAATGACGGTCTGAGGATGCATAACCGCTGGTTGCTGTGAATTGGATGATGACCACCTGCATGGATTCGCAGGCTAAGCTTTATCCCAAGACTCGGCGAACAAGCCACCGGCATTATTTGGGAGCATGACATAACACGACCGTGCACGACTGTCCGATCGCAGTTCATGGCGATAGAAGGCGCACCACACAACGTTGGCAAAGAGTGGAGCTACAAAACTCAAACATCGCGCCGCTGTGTAGCACAGCGAATTGAGGCGCGTGTATGAGTGCAGGTGTGTAGGGGAGTGTGGGCGAAGCTACCGCAGTAGAGAGCTTCTCCGTACTGTCTGGATCCACACCTAGAGATCGCTTCAAAATCTGATTTATCATCTAGACGCACGGCTAGGCCGTTGCTCGGGTCAACGGGTAGAGCAATTTGCTCCTTTTCTGCGTCCGAGATGCCGTTACGCTGAGATTGCATTCACTTGTTTTCGGCCGAGTTGCTCGCACATGTTCGCATCTTGCTGACTCGGTTTGCGAGAATACAGAATTGAAGAGGTGTCTGATCACTTCAAGAAATGAGCGTTCATTACTGTGTACCTTTGCATGATCGTGAAGACGGTTTCTAGGAGACGGTCTTGATTGGCTTCCGCCGATGCGCGTTGCTGCTTGACATCCATCTTATCTGTACAAGTCGTGCCTGCCGGAGCATTATTACTTCAGCCTAAAACGCTGTCTGCATTGATATGGTGGTCGGCCCTGATTGTCGTGCTTTTCTGGCTCACTGCGCTTGTCCATTACAGTAACGAAAAGGATCCTGCGAAGTCTCACGTTATGAGAATGGCAGATTTGGATGGCAGGACACCCAAGATTCCTCCATGCAGCATTGTAGTATTCTGCTGAAGGTAATCTTGGTTTACCAATTGCGGACAGTCACTTACTTTACACCCATCCAGCTCACGAAGGACTATTACCACGTGCCCACGGCCACCATTGATAGTCTCGTTGCAGAAAAACACGCTTCTCTATTCATACTTTCCGTGTCCTGTAAGTTACAAACAAGAAACCATACGTACCATGTCAAGTTCCCCTGTGGAGACTGCTTAGCATGATCATACCCAGATCGTGCTATCTTGTCCCTGCGCAAGCTCACCTTCGAGACCATGGTACTAGCCAAGTCTGTGGAGTGCGACCTGCGCTCATGGAACGGTCCGGTGGTGTAGTCGACCACACATGACATCCGTACACTCCCAAATGACTACATCAACCACTGACTGAGCGAACGAGGGGGCGTCCAGATTTACTTCCTACTAAAAGGGCTACCGCACTGATGATACTTTCTTCTCGTAGTCCACGATGTACGCCCCTCACTCCTCTTCAACAATCCACGCCAGCTAATCACAACAGGATGGACGTCGCGATACCCAGGTTCGACATCGAATTGTGGCGTTTGCTTGGTCTTCCCTGCCGGCTTGGTACACTTGGCGTACGTCGCCTGTGAGAGTGCATGTGGAACAGGGACCAAAGGCATGGCAACACGCAGCTGCCTTCCAGAACCCGAAATTCGAAACGACTTGCAGAAAAGATGGCGATAGGTCTTCATGGTGTTGACCTCTTTGAGCAAGGCGTCCCGTCCTGCTAGTGCGGGGAAGCTGGGAAGCTCTGACATTTCGCGACAGCTGCTCCGCCCCAAAGCGTGACGCGACTGCTCACTCGGGGTAGGAAGGATTGCTCCTTCTAAGGCAGGACACTTCGTATAGATTCAGGCAACCACGACCAGCCTCTTGATTAACCAACCTTTGCTTCTTGTTATTAACCCCGTCACTCACTCACAGCAGCTTTTCGTACCATCTCGCTGCGACACGCCATCGCAACACATTCAGCTTACCAGCGCGACCGACTACCAACTACCATGACAGGCAACAGCTTCAACGTGCACTCGTCCGAAGACCAGACGGGTCGCGAGTACTTTCACCACTCATCCGGCCAGCGCGTCGACACTGACATCGTCGTGGTCGAAGCTCTCCGCAAGCAGTACCCTCACCTCGAGCTCGTCGTTGTTCCCCGATACAACAGCGACCTCCTCGCGTACGCCTCTGCAGGCTTCGCAAAGGCCACACCGCTCGAAGACGCCGTCCGCGACCCCGTCTACGGCGTTGGTGTCAAATGGCGCTACTATATGCCGCCGAGCCGCAGGCTGGACAGCGATCCTGGAGCGTTCGTGGAAAACGTCATCTTTGGCAAGTTCATGTACAAGTGGAAAGACCAGGAGGCGATAATATACATTGCCAACGGCCGTGACGGCACACAGTCATACCCGTCTGTGACCAACCAATACATCCTCACCACCAATGAGCACAAGGTGGACGAGCTGCTCAAGCTGGCTTCAGTCTGGAGCCAGCAGCTACACAATGAAGTTTGGGTCTTTGACTCGGGCTACTGGCAGAAGAGCGCAGAGCTGTACGACTCTGTCATGAAAGCAGACTGGGACAGCGTCATCCTCGATGACGACATGAAGAAGGCGCTCATCTCGGACGTGGAGAACTTCTTCGACGGGCAGAAGACGTACCTAGACCTCAAGGTGCCGTGGAAGCGCGGCGTCATCTATTACGGGCCGCCTGGCAACGGTAAGACGATCAGTATCAAGGCCATGATGCACATGCTGTACAAGCGCGGCGCCGAGAAGGGCGACAAGCGCCTCACCGTGCCCACCCTCTACGTCCGCACCCTGGCATCATACGGCGGCCCAGAATACGCTCTGCAGCAGATTTTCAGCAAAGCCCGCCAAGAAGCGCCATGCTACCTCGTCTTCGAAGATCTCGACTCCATCGTCAGCGATGGCGTGCGCTCCTACTTCCTCAACGAGGTCGACGGCTTGACATCGAACGACGGCATCTTAATGGTAGGCTCGACCAACCATCTCGACCGCTTGGACCCGGGCATCGCAAAGCGCCCCAGCCGTTTCGATCGCAAATACTTCTTCTCAAACCCAGACTTTGACCAGCGCGTTCAATACGCGCAATTTTGGCAAAACAAACTGAAGGACAACAAGGACATTGACTTCCCAGACAAGCTGTGCAGCAAGATCGCCGAGATCACGGACAAGTTCTCTTTTGCATACATGCAGGAGGCCTTTGTTGCGACGCTGCTCGCTATTGCCGTGCGCGGCGGCAAGCAGGAGGCTCTCGCGACGCGCGAGGCCCATCGCTTCGCCGGCCCTCACGATCCTATGACGAATGTGGATAAGCAGGCGAAACTAGACAGGATGTACAACGGTGGCGGTGATGATACAGATGTCGATAAGCTGGAGCTGTGGGTCGAGATGCAGAAACAAGTCAAGATCTTGAAGGACGAAATGGACGAGAAGGACAGACGTGGCACGAGCACAAGCGCATCAATCACGAGTCTGCCCATCAGACCAAGAGCGGGCTTGGACAGCCTGAACCGCTACAGGGATGAGCTGGATGTGCTACTGCATGGTAGGCGTGCGGAGTCTGATGGCCGTCTGTCGGGCCCGGGACAATTCTAGGAGGATGGTTCTGGTGAGGCAGACGAATCGACTAGCGATTGGGATTGGAACGACCTGGCTTCCAGCGCTTCATTCGTGGCGTTCGATGTGGCGATGGTCTTAATCGTTCTCTTAGGCGTTCTACTAATATGGTAGGAGACGGTGCAAGGACACCGTAACGAATCTCTTGAATGAGACAATGCTCTTGACCCCTTCTCACTAGCTGAATGCCGTGAGAATAAGAGAAAGTGTGATTGTCCTCAATTGATGATTCCTCAGTACCCAATAGACTGATCGTCTCCCCCTTCACAGCACCGCAAAAGCACTGCAGTAGCTTACACTACTATCCTTGACATCCTCCACCAGTCCACTCCTCTCGTACCTCAAGAACTTGAACTTGCCCTTCTCTCCTCCCAAATCCGCCTTCTCAACCGCCACCATGAACACCCCAATCGGATGCCTCCCACACACCGTGTTCCCCGTCTCCTTCAACTGCGCCACAATCTCGTTGTGACTTCCACTCTCCACGGCGTCCATGCTGTCCTTGTCCACAGCCGCAATGCTCTCATGGATCGGCCAGTCTCGCGGTATCTTGGATCCCGAGCGCAGTTGCGAGGCTGAAGCTCCGTCGGCGGACAGGTAATATGTGTAGCGGAAGCGCTGGCCCCAGTGGCAGAAGTCTGAGCTGATGACGAAGAGGTTGGATGGGTCGGAGAGGTAGGGTGCGAGGAGGGCGCCGAGGGCGGCTTCCGTGGTGGGAGAGGTATTACCTACCATGATGGGGACGAGCGGGACGGAGGATGGAGAGGATTGGAAGGCGGGATTCTTGCTACGGGTCGTTAGCATTAGGTTGGATAGACAGATAGGGTGGTGTACAGTGAAAGCATCTTGTAGATGTACGGCAGGTGCATCTCTAGACTATGCTCTTCCTCATCGACGCTTCTCTGCATGCTCTCGAGGCCCCATTCTTGCTGTATCTTGTTCACGAGTGCGGTGTCGACGATCAGGTCGCCGAGCGGTGTGCCGTACTTATCACATTTGGTTGTTGCGGCGCCGGTGAGGTAGTGGTGGTGCGACGGGCCGAGGAGGAACACACGCTTGCTGTAGAAATGATCAGACGATGCTACAACGAAGAACATGAGGACGTACGCATTCGCCCAGTCAGCGCTCTTGTAGGCCCATGCAGCGGCAGGCCCGGAGTACGAGAATCCAGCGTGCCTGCGTGTCCATGAGCCTTATATCCACTGACGCCCAATGTCACAGAGCTCACGGTGCAATGATAGCTCGGACATTTGCAGTCGGTATCGTGACCTCGCCTTGCTGTGAGGATGCTGAGCCAATTGGTGTCGTTGAGCTTGGGACGGCGTCGAGCCAGCCGTCAAGCTGTCGTGAGAGTTGTGGACCGTTGTCTGTGTACCATGACCCGGCATGGGAGGCTTTGCGGGTGACCATTTTGGTACTCCGATATTGGAGAAGAATGACTGTGTCAAGAGAGCAATGGAGTAGTAGTGTATGTGTGATGAAGGTACGTCAAGTCGTGGGGTAGCTTCGAGGAAGTAGTGGGGTAGGAGCTGTTGTGCTGCAGACACTCTTCTTACTTCGTTATGACGAGACAGATATTAAACATGCTAACAAAACGGCTTCACGATTTTGACAGTGGTAACGAGGATGTGTGAGTCCGAGCATCGCCATTACGCTGTCATGGCCGGATCTGTAGTGAAAGTGGTTGCGAGTGCCACTTGAAGCCCCTCGTCGCGGTCGCGAAAGTGCGACACGCGACGCGCCGCCGCATCCAGCCATTTGCACCATTACGCATTTCCATCTCTGCTTTCCACCACCCGACCACGCAAACACACATATAGACTTCGCACTTCCTTAGAGTCCCTCGATCAGTCTTTGACACGCTTAAATAAACATGGCCTTCAAGCGCAAGCGCTCCGACGATGATTCGCCTCTCTCCGTCTCCAGCTATGGCGGTGCCGTCTCGACTCCAGAAGCACAATCGCCCACACCCTTTGTCCAATCCTTCGATGGCTCAATGGATTTAGATGTCGATACATCACGACACAATGGCTGGGACTTTGCCAGTGCGAGTCGCGTGAAGAGCGGCGACTGGGGCAATCGAACGCGTAAGAGGTTCCGCGACAATCGGCCAGACGTGCGCTCAATACATGGTATGCCACCACGGACACTGTTCAGTACAGGATGAGATGTTAACATTCCCAAGAGAACACCCTGAACAAGCTGTTCGCAGCCCAGCGAAACCACCTGGACGCCACACCTTCACCGTCCGAGCTCGCACCAGTCGAACAGCCAATCCAGGCCGCCGCGAAACCTCAGAAGTCGACACTCCACTCGTTCTGGAAGCAGCTTCCGGCTCCACCACTCCAGACACATTCCTTCGCCATCCAGCCACAACCACAGAACATCGGCTCCAGCTCGTCACGCTGCGAGGACTGCGACACCCCGCTGCAGAGCGTTAACGACAGCATGGACATCGACATGGATGTCGATATGGACGGTGCCGTCGAAAGCAACCCTTTTGCATGCAACGACTGCGGAAAAAGCGTTTGCGGCACTTGCGCCGTTGTGTCCACGAGGAGGCATTGCCTCCAGTGTGCTCCAAATGGACGGAACTCGAGGCGCTGGTGGTGAGCTTGGATGTGCTGGTGGTCCGTGGATACGGTGAATTGGACTTTGGCGTTTCGGTATGGTCGGAATTTGGTTATATAATATCCTTGTCTTCATTGATGTACAGCGAGGTGTTTCGGAGCATTTTATCTAGGAAGAGCATCACTTTTGGTTCGATTGGATACACACCATGGGGTCTATGTTGTAGTAATACGACGAGCGGAACAATATACCACATGTATTATTTCTATGTCATCTTCTGTGCAAAGCACCTATTCCCATGCTTTGCGCTCTTCACACCTCTGGCTCGAAAACCTGGAGTGAAGTCAGAACAAGTCGAGCTTGAGATGCTGCGCCGTGTTGAGAACGTCGGAGCCAAGGACGTCTCTGTGCACCCATTGGGGATGACACATTCCTCCCCATTCTCAATACTTCCTCGCCCGCTGGAAAATTCTGTAAACACTGGTTTCCCTGGACAGAATTCCCAGCATTGAAGGCTGAGTTCTATTTGGCGTACCCTGCCGAACGTACGTTTACGTGTGGAGGCATGTGAGGGTAACGGCACATTGAGTGAGATTGACGGCCCTCTCTCCATAGTCATAGCTGTGTAGTGTATTCTTGGATGTCGAAGGTAGGTAGCCTTCAAGGAAATGATGGACGTGTTAGAGTTTATAGTCGATGATGCTAGCTGCGACGTGGCTATACTGCCTTCCTGGGGCATACGAGTGAAGATATGGGGGTTATTGGTCGAGCGAAAGTTGATCGTGAGGGATACAAGTAGGTATAATACGTGTGGTCTCTGTGTTAGAATGCGACGGCGCACTTCTGAGAGAGGATTTCATTCTCGCTTCTACACGGCGACAAGTGGTGAAAGTAAGGAGATCGCCGGTAAAAAGCACTGCGAACTGATACAGGATTATCGTTCGCTTAGCTCTGTTTGACATTGGTGATAGGTGGTGCTGCTCGCGAGCTAGGAGTTCACACGCTATTCACAGCAAAAAGGAATGATAAATAAGAAAAGTGAACAAAAGGTGATCAGAAAATGGCAAAAATAATGATGCAATTCGTGTTGTACGAGCGGGGAGGATCGAACTCCCGACCTTCTGCGCTTCACATCGTGTAGAATGTAAAGCAGACATCATAACCACTGGATAGATTGTTAGAAGGCATTGGGCGAGTGTTGGATGCGAGCAAACTAACCTAGACTACGCTCGCTGGAAGGTTGTCATCTTTCTTCAACTAACCAATATCTATAGCTAAGATCAATTAGCTTTCACGGCGAAAAGGCGTCGGCAAAGTCCAGAACGTCGCAGCATGGGCGCGCAGAATATTTGTGGCTCGCAAAGAGCATTGGTGGCGGGGCAGAAGTGGGGTTGCGGAATGAAAGTTGGTTCGTTCGCTGGCGATGACGAACCAGGAAGCACGAATGCATACGGATCGCGAATGAGAAGAAGAAGAAGAAGAAGAAGAAGAAGAAGCTACAGGACGACATGGCTGAGGTTTTGAAGAGAACGAGAAGCAAACATTATCGATGTTGGATAAACTTCGACCCCTGACTACTCTTACATTACTGAGGTGTTGAGCAAGTGCGGTTTGAGCATCGTAAGGACTTCTGTGGACAGCTTAACTCCCCTGTTGAACTGAAAGGAAACCTGGACTTATACATACGTTTGATTACATCTACTTCAAACGACGCTCAATGAATAAGTTCTACGTAAAGTCGTGCTCACCTGCTACTCAGCACCGCCCCATCTCGCTCACTCCGTAAACTCCGCAGTCCGACCCCAGAAATAGCCTCAGGCGCCCATCCACCGCCATCCCATCATCATCACGAAACCACCACAACAACCCCATAATGTCTCACGCACTCTTCACAAAGGCGCCGGCCCTACGCACCGCAGCCCGTCGCTCCTTCCAACAAGCACAATCCGCATCCTACCACTCGCGCCCCAGCTCACCCAAAATGCCGTCTTCGCAACACCACCTGCGCGCACTGATCCGCCAGACCACTCTCCGCGCAAGCACCACAACCTTACAACGCACATCGTACCCCGTCACACAACACTTCCACACACAACCGTACACGCGCCCGCGCTCGCCGTCCCCACCACCACGCTACGAAGCACGCAACACCACACTCCGCGCTCCCACAGGGCAATGGACGCACTTCACCACGCCCTACACTGTCTCTTCCATCCGCACATTCACATCCACGCCGAAAATACAATGGCCCGCCACACCAACTGACACCACATCCACACTCGGCCCTGAGCAACAAAAGCGCGTGGAAGCCATCATCGAGGAAATCACAGACATGTACGGCACCGCGAAGGACGAGTTTGAAATTGCGAGCGAGGAGTCAGAGAAGAATAGTACGTATGCGCCGGACGATCGGGCGGCGGCGAGGGAGGAACTGGATAAGCTGGTGGAGTATTATCAGGGCGTTGTGAAGGAGGGTAAGGGTGTGGGCGAGGAGGTGAAGCGGAGGGTGGGGCAGCGGATAAGGGAGTTGGAGGCTGGTGTTGTGGCGATGGAGGAGGAGGCGCTGCATGGGGATTGAGCGACAAGAGCGGTTGAAGCTCGGTTGTTCTTGTTAGGTGTGACTTGGGAGTTCCGGCGCTTAAGGGTTGCTAGCGAGCTGTACAACATTTTGAGCTCAGTGGGCGGGTATGGCATACGACTACTGTATGGTGTGGTTGGTATGATGGTAGAAGCCTGTACCAACGAGCCGCACATTTGTAATGATATGGACAACTACCTATAATTCGAACCCAAGCCAAGAAGTCTTGTAATGATGTGCCTGTAACATGTGTCATGCCGCTCTGACGCCAACCCAATGCAAAAGAAATCAAACGCCATCTCCATCTTCATGCTCACAATGGCTTCGGCTTCGGCATGCTGCTATGCTTGACGCTCCACCCCTGCATCGTCCGTCTAGTTCCCAGTGTCTTCCTCTGTGCCTGTACTTGAGCCATTGATGTAGTATGGAATGTCGAGGCTGCTTTGAACCCAGACGCGTTCGTGAATGAAGTAGTCTGTTTGATAGGGCTCACAGGTACCTCGGTATCGCCGTTGTCCTCATAGTCAGGCTTTACCGGCGAGCTCGACAGCAGCACGTGTTTTGTGTTCTCAAGGTCTGGCGGTGCATCGCTGCGCTTTGGCTTTGTAGGCATCGGTTGATTCTTGAATGAGTACTTCGGTAACGAAAGGGACTGGTGAGGTCGTGAAGGTTGCCGAACGTTTGAGATGTCGTGCAGTGGGGTGCTATTCGAGAATGACGATTGTGAGCGCTGCAGTGAAGGGTGGGGCAAAGGCGCAACTGCCTCGCTGTCTTCCTCTGGCGTGCTTGTAGATCGTTTGCCGAAGAAGCTCGTTATGGCACCCTGTCCGGTCGGTCGAGGCTTCACTTTCTTCACTTGTGTAGATTTGACTTCGGCCTTTTGATTCTCCTTGTACATTGCTCGTCCCGTCTCAGCACTTTGAGCGGTGGCGAGCATGCGGATGCTCTCTGCTTCACGTTGCATAGCCTGCAGGTCTCCTAGGTCACGAGCAGTCGTGAAGCCAGCTTTGGTGGTGTGCATTGTGGTAGACGCCATGGAAAACCCTGAAGTCCTGTTCATGGTAACAGCAACAGACTGCTTGGAGTATGAGTCTGAGCTGTCCAGCTTTCGTCGCTTGGCATTCTGCTGCAAGCCATCACTGCTCCATCCAGGGCCATGGAACTTATCATCCCATGATACACCCCAGGTCGGATCATCGCCATCGATCTCCTCTCTCGTCTTAGGATACTTGTTGTCCTCAGGTTGCTTGGTGGCATCGCGAGCAGTGATGATATCCTTATATGTAGGGCAAGGTCTTCGCAAGATGCGCGCCAGGTCTGGTATTGCGCTTTTCAGGAAGGCAAGGTCTGGTCCCTCCGGGCTGAAGTGGTGTTGTACACTTTTGTCGGATACGAATCGTGACAATGTAGTCGCCTCCTGACTCGACTGCTTCATTGGGCAACTGAGATATAAAAGACCCTGTGCTCTTGTCATGCCGACATACAGCAATCGTCGCTCTTCGTCGTGATCATCGGCGCGGGAGTGAGGGATGGATCCGTCGTACATTGCGGGCATGAATACCACAGGCCATTCTAATCCTTTGGCGGCATGGATTGTAGAAATAGTGACCTGCTCTGCCTCTCCACCGTCCCGATCCGCTTGACTCGAAAGAGTGATGTTCGCGAGAAATTTTGACAGCGTGTCAACTGATGTGTCCGAACGCTGTTCAATCCCGTCCACAGTTGGCAAAGCTTCATCCGTTAATTCCTCGCCACTAACAATACCAGAAGCCATCTGTGTAGCCTGTGCTAGAAGCTCTTCCACGTTTTCCCACCGTTCTTGCCAATTATCCTTGTGGGCTTGTTTCAAATGTGCTTGGAGAGAGATCTTCTTCATAATGTGGTGAATAAGCCCACAGAGATCGACATGGTGGCCTTCGGGAACCTTAATCCTGACGAGGGATGTCAGGATAACGTTCACAAACTGCTCAATGCCCGTCTGCGCCTGCGCTGAGATCTTACAGTCAGGTCGCTTGCGGCCCTGTGCGACATCTAGAACAAGTTTCCAAAGTGTGACTTTCTTGTGTTCAGCCTCTTCCAGCAAAGCCTTGACGGTAACATCGCCGACCTTGCGAGGAGGTAGGTTAATGACACGCACAAGGGCGTCGTTGTTCTCCGGCTGGCTAACCACTCGCAGGTAATCGAGGAGAAGCCTTATCTCAGCACGATCGAAGAATCTGGTGCCGGCTACCATTCGGTAAGGTACACCTGCGTTTCCCAGCGTCTTCTCGATGGAAGAGGAGAGCTGACCGGAGCGCAGTAAGATGGCGTAATCGTTATACGTCAACAGACCAGCAGCCAGCGTTTTGGTGCGCTGAATCTCCTCTACGATCCACTGCGCCTCGACTTGTGCCGATGCAAGATGGCGAAGCGTGGGTCGTGCTCCAATACCATGCGTCGCGATCAGCGCTTTTTTTGGTCGGCTGTCGTCCTGCTCAATGACTGCGAGCGCTGAGTTGAGGATGCATCCAGATGATCGGTAGTTGTTCTCGAGGTTGATGGTGACGGACTCTGGGAACTCGTCCCGCATGCGCAGCAGGTTCTTGATCTCAGCAGACCGGAAGCTGTAAATGCTCTGATCTGGGTCTCCAACAATAGTGATACGTCGGGTGTTTTGCGCCAAGAGTTTCATCAGTTCGTACTGTATGTTGTTGGTATCTTGATACTCGTCGATGAGTACGGCCTGGATAGTAGAAACGCAGCATGGACGCTGCTTGAGTAGCTCGACGCATCTCACCAGCAAGTCGTCGTAGTCGAGTAGGTTCGAAGCTTTGAGATGCTCTTGGTACGAAGAATACACCATCGCGAACTCGTTATCATTGACGTTCTTCGCAGTCGCTCGGAAGCTTTCGTCAGAAACACCCTTCGCTTTCAGCTTCGAGATGCGAGACAGAGCATGGCCCGGTTCGACCATGTAGTCAAATCGAGACACGATACGCTTCACAATACCTTTGCTGTCGTTGGAATCCGCGATGCCAAAGTTCTTGGGGATGCCGATTTCCTGGCCATACCGAGATAGGAAGCGACGCGCGACGGAGTGGAAAGTGCCCATAATCAACTTGGCCTCAAGTTTCTCGCCGACGAAACCTCTGATTCGTTCTTTCATCTCTTTCGCCGCCTTGATGGTGAAGGTGCAGACGATGATGTTCCATGGTTGTAGGCGCTCGTGTATGATGTGGTACGCGACGCGCGCGGTGAGTGTCTTCGTCTTCCCGGAGCCAGGTGGCGCGAGGACCTGAACGACGTTCGCCGGACTGATGACCGCACTACGTTGCGCATCGTTCAGATCCTTTAGCAGATCGTCCATTGGTATCGTTGGGACGCGTTGCGCCCCATGTGAGGTGTGACGGAAAGCTAGAGTCGGGTCAAACGCGAAAACAACACGGTCACGTGGAGATAAGTCACGATAAGACTCGTTACTCTTGGCCCAGCTCACACCTTTGGTTCTCTGCTCATGACAATTTCGACATTGATATGAACTGCTACGTCTAAGGCCTGAGACTGGATTGTTATGCTGCTGATGAGGTTCATCCCAGCCAAATGGATACCTAGGCAACCCGCGACTTTACGACAGTGAGGCGGAGTATTGTAGAAGAAGGAGGTGCCCGGCTGAACAGAAGGCAGAGCCGACTGCAAGCAAGTAAGTGCAAACAAGTGTAGAATACGACTCTGGCGTGGCATCGTACCTTGCCACAATGGGGCGTCCGTACACAGCATCTTGTTCGACAGTGCACTTCACTATCATTATCCTTCTTCCAAGTATCAGATCATCGATTCTTTATGCCTCTACAGGGAGATCAAGCGCTCCCATGCTTCCAGATGGCGAATGAGCCACGGAATGACGAGCTAGGACCGGTACCATCCACTGTCGATCAGATGGTATCTCAGTTCTCTCAATCAACATCCAACATAAACAACGACAATTTCGACGAGTGGTTCGAAGAAGCAAAGCCGAGCATCGACTGGCGACAAGGTGACTACCACAAAAGCCAGCCTGCTTTTGAGTTCACAAAAGACATAAAACAGCCTACTCCGCCTCCTGGAAACGCGACAAGAGGCGGACCTTGGATCGAAGGTCTCATCACAGAAGTGACGGTTATCAACCATACTTCAAAGAAGCGGAAGCGTAGTGGTCGACCTCCGACGAACGGCTTCATGTCGAAGCGGCGGTGGTCTCAACTCACCCAAGAAGTACAGGACATTGAGACTGAAAGTCTCATCACCGAGGAGACGACGCGCCTCAACTTGCCTACAGCCTTCATTGGCGAAGTCGTCAAGGAGCGCAAGGGTCGTCGTGGTCGACCGCCAAAGGACGGCATCATGTCGAAGCGGCAGAGATCCCAACTCATCAAACGAGCCAGGGAAATTCATATGGAAAAATTTGAAGGTTAGCAGCCCTCACGCTCAGTATGTCCGGAACATGTCGTGAGCGACACGGGCACGATTAAATTGCCGAACGTCGAGCCCGAAAATGAGCAATCTGTGGGAGATCAGAGCCTGTCTGAGTTCTTTCTGCTGCTAAACGATTACAATCTTAAGAACATCGAACCTTTGGCCAATTGGTACGACCAAGCAAAGACAGACTGTGCTTCTTGGCAATCTGACTACGATATCGACTGGTCAATACCTCTGTTCCAGCCAAGCAGCACGAACGAGCCTGCATTGCACATGCGCGACGAAGCAGTCCACGCTGAAAGCTAGGAGATCTCACAGCATCCTGTTTCCAACAATTCTATAATTTCATGGCAGAGCTCGAGCGTCGTATGCGCCCCCGCTCCATCGCTTCTGTATCGCTTAGACGACTTTGTGCACCCAAAAGACTTTCCTCTTGCTGCCACTCAAAGCATCATACCAAGCGGTGGTGTACAGTTAGCAATTTCAACGGCTAGTCCTCCGGAGTCAAATGACTGGATGATTTCTCGCACAGCTTTCACAGACCGATACCCAGGTGACGTGTCACTTAAAGCAAAATCTTGTGGTGGCAGAAATACGACACTCACTTGCAACGCCAGCAGGAAAACGATCATGCTCAGCAGCAAGGGCAATCTTATCATTGACAATCTATGTATGTGCTTTCTGTACAAATCCATGAGATCTACTAACACATGCAGCACGCATTCATATATACCCTTTCGGCCATGGCCGAACGTTGCGGTTCATCAATTGCGGCTTGAGAAGTTCGCGGAAAGGCTCATGGCTTGAGGACCGGGAGTACGGTATCATCCTTCCGAGCAGCACAGAGAATTCGCACTTTGAACCTGCTTCGAGATTCACTGTGGGAGCAGACCCAGGTCTCAACCCAAAAACTGCGATGATGAACGAACACAACTGGTTAGCAAAACTCCATGTACGCAGCATCTATGAGAAATGTACTGACCTTGCGTAATTACCTCTAGGTTTGGCTTCATCGCGGCCTTGATAGACATAGTTAGGGCCGAGAATG